>FLNU01001300.1_pt1 | contig 10225 bp, 10 predicted proteins | sample 1140361 | NCBI WGS metagenome assembly FLNU01 (sample SAMEA3878206, study PRJEB12797) | bioreactor metagenome | biome: Moose rumen | place: Sweden | collected 2011-10 | reverse complement strand
TGAATTAGTTTGATTATTTTCGCCTGAAGTTGCAGGGTCTGAATTAGTTTGATTATCTTCGCCTGAAGTTGCAGGGTTTGAATTAGTTTGATTATTTTCGCCTGAAGTTGCAGGGTCTGAATTAGTTTGGTTATCTTCGCCTGAAGTTGCAGGGTCTGAATTAGTTTGGTTATTGTTCGGAGTAGTGCTACCTGTAGTAGGCGGATTTTCGAGTTTTTCTTCTTCGCCGAAATAATTAACGACTTCTTGTTTCAAAGAAAAATCGACATTTGCAATGGAAGATTCACCTGTTCCGCTGACAGCCATTACAACTGTACCGTCCTCAAGGTCGATAATTCGTAATGTGATATTTGCAATAACGGTATACTTATTGACACCGGCATTAATACCGATACCTTTTGAATTCCCCGACTTACTGCCAGTGCTACTGTTTGTAATTGTACCGCTTCCTGTTAAGCCGGTTTCTTTTGTGCTTAATCCCGTGATACTTCCGGCAATCAAATATTGTGCACTCGCCATTTTCCCAATAGCTATGGAAAATCTCGGGTCAGACAACTCTTGTAAACTTAATTTTTGTTCTTCACGAATTTCTTTTAACTTTTCTCGTTCAATGATTTTAAATCTTCCTGAATCCAAAAGTTTTTCCATAACAAATTCTGAAACGATCGTTACATCTTCTAATCTCAAGCCGTTGGATTTTGCCGATTTATCCATATACGGCAGAATCGCCAATCGCGGTGTATCCTTTAATGACGCCGCCCGCGCAGATTCACTATTTATCGTCATCATCAATAACGGAATCATCAGTATCATCAAAAACTTTTTCATCATCATTAACATCCTCCTCCTCTTCAGAAAAAATTAACTTACAACTATTGCGCGAAAGTCTTTCAACATAAAATTTTAAACTTGTCCGCTCCTTCAGTAACTTAACAATCATACTCGGCGGTTGATTTGCCTCAACAGAAAGGACAATCGTTTTTTCACGCTGTTCACGAATTTTTACAGAGTTTACTGAATCGACAGCGCGTAAATCCTCAACAATTTGGTCAAGTTTTTCATAATCATCGGCAGTTATCGTAAACAAATATTGAGTCTTCTTTCGCGTGCCGAGATTTTTAAACGCATCGGTCAATTTATCAGCTGCTTTATTCGCCGCAATTTCAATAGCCTTTTCACTGGCTTGCGGATTATTATTTCCAATGCCAACTCCTTTCGTCACAAATGTGCTGATAATTTCGCCGGTGTCGTAAATAATTACGTTGACTTTCAAATTAACTCTCACGCTTTTCAACGGACTTTCAACTATTTTGCCCGCATAATAGTCATAAAAATCTAAATTATTTTCTTGTTGAGTAAATCTGCCGATAACAAGATAATCTGCTACACTATCCAAACTTCGGATAAATTCTTCCGGATAACCTTTGTAAACATTGTCCAAAAGTTTTGCGTCATTGAGCTTTATAGCGTGATTAGCGTCCATAACCGGCTTAAATCCCGTTTCCAAAAGTTTTTCGTTTAAAATGCTCGTCGCCATTTCGTTATGAATAATTTCTTCGCCGTCATCCTCCAAAATAATTACAACTATGCGCGAATCTTTAAACTCATTAACAATATTGAGGGTTAAATTTTGCGCAGAAACATTACCGAACATAAAAATAAAAATTATTGCCGTTAAAAATAATAATTTTTTTGAAAATTTCATTTTTTTCACGCTCCTAAAATTTGCAAAAATTATACCTTTTCAATGCCCTTTTGTAAATCAAATAAAATTAAAATTCTCTTAAAACGGGCTAAAACTTTTTTTAGATTTAAACTCATTTATGGTGATATAAATGAAAAGATTGAAAGAATTGCGTCGCCAGCAAGAGAGAACTCAAGCTGATCTTGCGAAACTTTTGGGTGTCAACAGAACAGCTATCAGTAAGTTGGAACTTGGTCAACAACAACCCAATGCTATTCAGTTACTGAAGTTGTCAAAATATTTCAACGTCAGCGTAGATTTTCTGCTTGAATGCGAAAGTGCAACTGACTCAAGTGATACTTTTGATTTGTTGAATATGCTCGAAAGTGAACGTTTGTTTGTAGGAAATCACCGCTTGAATCGTGCAGAAAGAAAAGTTCTCAAAGGCGTAATAAAATCAATTTTTGAAAAATATGTATAAATTTTTTAGATTTATGGTACAAAAAAAGCCCCCGTGACTATCACGAGGACTTAGGCTAATTTAATAAACTTTTATCCCAAATTTTTCATAAGCAACTGATTGACAAGTTGAGGATTAGCCTTGCCCTTCGTCAACTTCATAACTTGCCCGACAAGTGCGCCGAGAGCTTTCTTCTTCCCTGCGCGGTATTCTTCGACAGCCTTAGGATTTTTCGCAATGACTTCAGCGACAACGCCTTCAATCGCACTCGTGTCGGTAATTTGTACAAGACCTTTATCCTTAACAATTTTTTCGGGCGAATCGCCGGACTTCCACATTTCAGCAAAAACAGTTTTAGCGATTTTGCCGGAGATTGTCCCCTTAGCAATTAACAAAATCATTTCGGCAAGGCGTTTAGCATCGACTGGCGAATTTTCTATCGTCAAATTTTCCGCATTAAGATTTTTAGAAAGATCGCTCATAATCCAGTTGGCGGCAGATTTAGCGTCTGCACCAAAATTTACAACCGAATCAAAATACTCAGCCATAGCGCGTGAACTGGTGATAATCCCCGCGTCATATTCCGACAATCCAAAATCTTTAATCAATCTTTCGCGGCGAGCGTCTGGAAGTTCGGGTAAAGATTTTCTAAACGCCTCAATTTCTTCATCAGTCGTCACAATCGGCGGCAAGTCAGGTTCAGGCATATATCGATAATCGTGTGCATCTTCCTTCGACCTCATAGATTGAGTAATGCCCTTTTCAGGATTCCAAGTCCGCGTTTCTTGAATAATTTTTCCGCCGTCATCAAGAATATCAGCCTGCCGCTCAATCTCATAATTAATCGCATCTTCCAGAGATTTAAAGGAATTAATATTTTTCATTTCGGTACGCGTTCCGAGTTTGTCACTTCCAATAGGACGAAGAGAAACATTAATATCTGCGCGCAGGTTGCCTTCCTCCATACGGCAATTTGACACATCAATATATTCAAGAATCGATTTAATTTTCTCCATATAAGCGCGGGCTTCGGCGGCGGAGCGCATATCAGGTTCTGAAACAATCTCAATCAGCGGAACACCCGTGCGGTTATAATCGACGTTTGAAGTTGCAGAATCTTTAATTGTCGTGCCGGAATGCACAAGTTTACCTGCGTCCTCTTCCATATGAATGCGCGTCAAGCGAACAGTTTTTTTCACGCCGTCAACTTCAATGTCAACGTGTCCTTCGTAAGCTATCGGCAAGTCATATTGCGAAGTCTGCCAATTTTTGGGAAGATCGGGATAATAATAATTTTTCCTGTCGAATTTACTGTAGCGATTAATTTTGCAATTCGTGGCAAGTCCCGCCTTAATCGCAAATTCGACAACTTTTTTATTTACGACAGGTAAAACGCCCGGCAGTCCCAAACATACGGGGCAAGTATGAGTGTTTTGCTCCGCGCCGAAAGTTGTTTGACAGCCGCAAAAAATTTTCGTCGCAGTTTTTAATTCGCTGTGAATTTCCAAGCCGATTACCGCTTCATATTTCATAATTTATCCTCCAAAATTTTATTGATACAGTTTGATAAAAGGCGCAGTATAATTGAAGTCAACATACTCAACCGCATTTGGATTTTTATCTAAATCGCGCAGAAAATCTTCCGTCAAATGAACTTTTTCTTCAAGCCTCTCAAGTGCTCCTATACGGATTTGAACAGGTCTTTCAGTCGCTGTGTAAGCTACCACATAATTTTCCGAAACGATAGCCACTTCAGAAATTTTGTTAAGTGACTCGGCGTCAAGCATCTGCAAAAATTCTAAAATCTTCAAAACAAATGTATCTTCTACGTTGTCGCCAATATACAAATCCTTAATGAGTGCGCCGGTTATCATAGGAATTTCCATTGCCCGAAGATTTTTATAGCTGTCCAAAATTTTTCCATGCTTATCAATGTCAAGGTAGCCGTAATTACAAGCAACCGTAGCAATCGGTTGACGCTCGGTAACATTGACTTCAAGAGTATGCGGCAGTGAACGTCTAACAGTTATATCCTCAACGCGGACATCATTTAACAAACGCCCCGCAACTTTATCCGTCTCCAACTTAAACAATGGCTCGCCAATGTAAATATCTCCGACTTTTAAAATATCCTCAACGGTTAAGTAATTCGCGCCGGTCAGTTTAACCGTCTGCAACGTGAATATCGGCAAGTAAACCACCGCACCCAAAATTGCACCGCAAATTAGCAGAAATATTATTCCTTTTACAAGACGCTTGCTACTGCGCCGCCGTTGTTTTTTGACTTCAACCATATACTTCACCAAAATAATTTTTCCGTATTTTATCACGTAGTAAAAAATTCTTCAATCAGCCGAAAAAATTGCGTTAAAAAATTTTTAATCAAATAAATAAATGACAAAAATAAAATTGCAACTTGCAGAATAATTGTCAAAATTTTTTCCGCGTGGTAAAATAAATTAGTTAAGAGTGAAAAGTTTTTGAAGGTGATTTTATGAATCCAAAAATTTCAGTGATTGTGCCAATGTACAACGCCGAAAGATTTTTAAGATTTTGTATCACGTCGATTTTGGAACAGACTTTTAAAAACTTTGAACTGATTTTGATTGACGATTGCTCGACGGATAAGACTTTGGAAATTGCGAAAAGTTTTGCAGACCCGCGAATAAAAATTTTGCAGACGGAAAAAAATCTCGGCTATCCCGGCGCAGTGCGAAATGTTGGAATTGATGCGGCTATTGGCGAATATATTTATTTTATGGATCATGATGATGTAATTTTGCCGAATGCCTTTGAAAATTTGACTAATATTGCAGATAAAAGCGGCGCGGATGCCGTAACGTCAACAAGTTGGTATGTTAGTTCAGATTTCATCAATGAAGACGATATGACTTTGCGTAAAATTGATTTATGTTCGACTCAACCCGTTTCAGAAAATCTCAAAATACGTTTATGGCATGAAATGGTTGAACAAAGAATGCACTTTGCTACTTGGCTTTATCTTTACCGCAGAAAATTTCTTGTCGATAACAAAATTAAATTTCCTGCCGAAGTTGCCGAAGATGTTTTTTTCACGATTGACGTAATTTTTGCGACGAGTAAAATTTTTAAAATTAAATTTCCGTATTATGTTTGGAGACATTCAAAAAATTCTGCGTCAGGTGATATTAGCCGCGTTTATAAAAATATTAAGTCGATTTTAAATTTGAGTGATTATCTTGAAGAAAAACTTGCACCGCTTAATGATGAAAAATTTACGTCAGAATTTATCTTCTATCAAATTGACGGAGCATTAGACAGTTACCTCGCGCCTTTTTTCAAGATTGATGAGAAAAAGGCAATGCAGGCACTTGACGAAATTACAAAGGCGATTAAACCGCGATTCGGCGAGAATACTTTATTTGTGCGGTCATTATTGCACGGATATTTTCAAGGTCGCAATGCCATAAATGAAAATAAAAAGTTAAGGGAAAGTTTAGGGCTTAAATATAGTGAATGTAGTTGTAAAATTTTTTAAGGAGATGTTACGCCGCGTGAAAAGAAATGATCCCTGTTGGTGCGGAAGCGGTATCAAATATAAAAAATGCCACCTTCGATTCGATGAGAAAATTGATTCGATAAAGTTTATAAAAAGTAAAACTCAAGCCAGACCTCCGCATAATATTATTAACAATGCGGCTGATATTGAAGGCATTAAAAGGGCGGCTGTCATAAACGGCGGCGCACTTGACATTGTCGGCGGACTTGTCAAAGCAGGTGTTTCTACGCTTGAGATTAACGACGCAGTTCATAATTACATTGTAAGTCACGGCGGTCACCCGAGTTGCTTAAACTACGAAAAATTCCCGAAAAGCATTTGCATTTCGGTTAATGACGTTGTTTGTCACGGTATCCCGTCGAAAAAAGAAATTTTGCGCGAAGGAGATATTCTTAACGTTGATATTACGACAGATTTGGACGGTTATTTTGCAGACGCGTCGAGAATGTTTAGCGTAGGGAAAATTTCTGATGAGGCGGCGCGGTTAATTCGTGTCACTAAAGAAATTATGGAAGTTGGAATTTTGGCGGCGCAACCTTGGCACTTTGTGGGAGATATTGGCGCGGCTTGCGGAAAAATGGCGCATGAAAACGGTTATTCGGTTGTTACAGATTTAGGCGGGCATGGCGTCGGCAAAGAATTTCACCTTGAACCTTTTGTAAGTCACGATTGCGCGGCGGAAACAGGTATGTTGCTTGTACCCGGCATGGTGTTGACAGTTGAACCTATGATTAATGCAGGAGAGAAAAAAGTTTTTACTGATGCCAACGATAATTGGACTGTTCGGACTGCTGACGGCAGTTTATCCGCGCAGTGGGAAAAAACAATTCTGATTACTGAAACGGGCAACGAAGTTTTAGCCAGTTAAAAAAGTTTTATAAATTAAAATCCCTTCAAAGAGTTTAAAATTTTTTGAAGGGATTTTTTTATTTAACTCGGAAACTTTATTTAAACGTTGACTTTTTCAATTTCGGCGGCGATTTTATTACAAATTCTGTCGAGTTGCAATTTATTTGGGCCTTCAGCCATTACGCGAATCAAAGGTTCAGTTCCCGACGCGCGAACTAAAATTCTTCCGGTTTCGCCTAATTCTTCTTTTCCTTCAAAAATTGCGCGTTTAACCGCTTCTGATTCTTGCGAAATTTTTTTATCTTTTACACGAACATTTATCAAAACTTGCGGAAAAGTTGTCATCATTTCATTAAGTTCAGAGGCAGTTTTTTTAGATTTTTTCATAGCAGTCAAAACTTGCAACGCCGTAATTAATCCGTCGCCGGTCGTCGAATAATCTGTAAAAATTATGTGTCCCGATTGTTCGCCGCCTAAATTATAATTATTTTTCAACATATTTTCTAAAACATATCTGTCACCAACTGCCGTAATTTCAAATTTTCCGCCTAAATCCTCCACAGCTTGCCGAAAACCTATATTAGCCATAACAGTCGTGACAATCGTATTTTTTTGTAAAACTCCAACGTCCATCATCAATTTTGCGCACATAATCAAAATATGATCGCCGTCAATCAAATTTCCCTTTTCGTCGATACAAAGACAACGATCCGCGTCGCCGTCGTGTGCAATGCCAATATCCGCGCGATTTCTCAAAACTTCGAGTCGCAAATTTTCAATGTGAGTCGAGCCGCAATCATCATTAATGTTAATTCCGTTTGGATTATCGCCCATTAAAATCAAATTTGCGCCGAGATTTTTTAAAATTTTAGGCATAATTTCGTAAGCCGCGCCGTTTGCACAATCCAAAACAACTTTCATACCGTCAAAACGTTCAGAAGTAGTGCTTACAACAAAATCAAGGTAATCAACAACTAAATCACGGCGGTATTCTACTTCACCGATTTTTGCGCCGACAGGACGCGGAAAATTATCATTTTGAGAAATTTGGTAAACAATTTCAGAAATTTCATCTTCGACGGAATCGGGAAGTTTATAACCGTCGCCGCCGAAAAATTTAATACCGTTATCGTAAAAAGGATTATGAGACGCGCTGATAACAATTCCTGCGACTGCGTGAATTTTTTTGACGAGAAAAGCAATTCCGGGCGTAGGAATAATTCCTACAGAAATTGCATGCCCGCCTGCTGAACAAATCCCTGTAACCAAAGCGGCTTCTAACATTTCGCCTGAAATTCGCGTATCGCGTCCGATTAAGATTTTCGGTTTATCTTCATAGCGTTTCCCAAAATACAAGGCGGCGGCGCGTCCCAATCTGTAAGCCAATTCCGGCGTTAATTCGGTATTAGCCTCACCGCGAACGCCGTCAGTTCCAAAAAGTCTCGACATAAAAAATCTCCTCTTAATTTTACTTTTCAGCTATTATAGCAAATTTTTTACAAGAAGAAAATTTTTTAGTGAATAAAACTTTCATTGTTAAGCATGTAAAATTTTTTTATGAACTAAAAAAGACCCGACATTACATCGAGCCTTTAAGCTTTATGCGGTCGGTGAGACTTGAACTCACACGCCCAAACGAGCACTACCCCCTCAAAGTAGCGTGTCTGCCTATTCCACCACGACCGCTTAACTTTTTATGAAACACTTTGAAGTATATCAAATAGGATTAAGTTTGTCAATAAATTTTTGGTGCGGTAGAGAGGACTTGAACCTCCACAGGGTCGCCCCCACTAGCGCCTGAAGCTAGCGCGTCTGCCATTCCGCCACTACCGCGCAGAATCAATCCAAATTATTTTTCATCCACTCGACAGTTTCTTTAGGAAGATACGACGCATATTCATCGCCAATATCGCACACAAATATAAAATCTCCGTCGAACAAATACTGGCTCAAATTTCTATAGACTTCTTCCGCCGAATCTTCCGAACATATAAACCATTGTGTACCGAAAAGGTGACGCCAAGCAGGATATTCATCAACCGTAGCGGCAAAATCTTCATATTCGTCATCAGCATTAAATTCGCAAGATACCAAATAACAAGTCATATAAAGTTGAAACTCCTTAGTTGAGAATAATGTCTTTATTCTCTAAAAGTTTAAGCGCAGGAGTACAAGCCCCACAATCACAATATTTCGCGCCGCTGGCTTTCAATTCATTAGCATGAGCGGCAAAATTTTTAGCACCGTCTTCACCGAAGATAGAAACGGCTTGCGGAGAATTTGCAAAAGCTACAAGTCCGTCAATGCCGGTTATATCTTTTTCAAGTTCAGCAACAAATTCTTTAGCGGCGGACTGTTCACTTTCAACGGCTTCAATCCAAGCCAATGCCTTTTCCTTAAGCGGAGCGCAACAACTCGGCGCGGCAATCATTTTCTTAGCCGTAACAATAAGTTCTGCCTTATTCATTAAAAAAACTCCTTCGCTAAAAAATTAAATGCCGAGAATCGGAATCGAACCGATACGAGGTTGCCCTCGAGGGATTTTAAGTCCCTTGCGTCTGCCAGTTCCGCCACCCCGGCACTTTTAAGCGGGTGATGGGAATCGAACCCACGTGATCAGCTTGGAAGGCTGGAGCTCTACCATTGAGCTACACCCGCAAAACATTTAAGCTGGCTATAGGACTTGAACCTACAACCTACTGATTACAAATCAGTTGCTCTGCCAATTGAGCTAAGCCAGCAAATTTATAATGCCTCAGCGCGGAATCGAACCACGGACACGGGGATTTTCAGTCCCCTGCTCTACCAACTGAGCTACCGAGGCGATACAATTAATAACTTCTATAGTAATTCAAAATATTCCTAGCTATATTACTGCTGCTAACCAATCTGTTTTGTCCTCTTAAAGAATTTCTGTAATACATTCTACCGTTGCTGTTCCAAAAACTATAATGTATTTGTTCTTCATATCGACCGACAGCAACAGTTATACAACTAAAATCACTATAACTTCCTTGCAAAGTTTCAGTAAGCAGATAAACTTGCCGACCGTCAACCAATTGACCTACATGCATACGGTACGATTCAGCTTGATTTTGTTGACTACCGATTAACAATAACGCAACAATCAAAACTGAAACCTTTAAGAAATTCTTCATATCATATACCCCCCCCCGTTCAGATTTTATTCATAAACGAAGGAAAATATAACGACTCGGAACGGACTTGAACCGTCGACCTCCGCCGTGACAGGGCGGCATTCTAACCAACTAAACTACCGAGCCTTTTATGGACGATGACAGGATCGAACTGCCGACCCCCTCGGTGTAAACGAGGTGCTCTCCCAGCTGAGCTAATCGTCCATTTTTATTTGGTGACCCACCGGGGAATCGAACCCCGAACCTACTGATTAAGAGTCAGGTGCTCTACCAGTTGAGCTAGTGAGTCGTGGTAACTGGGGTAGCTGGACTCGAACCAACGGTGCGGGAGTCAAAGTCCCGTGCCTTAACCGACTTGGCTATACCCCATTGGGACAACCCGCGTAAAAATAATTATTTACAAAAAAGCTCCCCGAACTGGACTCGAACCAGTGACTCCCTGATTAACAGTCAGGTGCTCTACCGACTGAGCTACCGAGGATTAAAAATCGGCGAATACCTAATCTTCCAAACCGTTTCCGGTTCAGTACCTTCGG
>FLNU01000103.1_pt1 | contig 10252 bp, 5 predicted proteins | sample 1140361 | NCBI WGS metagenome assembly FLNU01 (sample SAMEA3878206, study PRJEB12797) | bioreactor metagenome | biome: Moose rumen | place: Sweden | collected 2011-10 | reverse complement strand
ATGCGAAACTTGTGTAAATTAATGACTCGAAATATTTTTTGAGGGTCTCCACTTCGAACGGCTGTCCTTTGACCTCGTTGAACTGAAGAGGGACGAAGTTGTCCACTTTCATACGGAGGAAGGCAGCGAGCTGTCCCATGTTCTGCTCAGCCACCACCACTTTCGGATAGCGTTTGAGCACGTCGGCCGTATTTTTCGGAAGCGGGTTGATATACTTGAACTGTGCGAGCGCCACTTTCTTTCCGTCGGCTCTCATCTCGTCCATGGCAGCATGCAGATGTCCGTAGGTTCCACCGAATCCCACGATGAGCAGGTCGGCATTGTCCACATCTCCCTCCACCTGCAGGTCAGGCACTTCAATCTTGTCAATCTTTGCCTGACGAAGGCGTGTCATGAGGTCGTGGTTCTCCGGGTCTGTGCTGATTGCTCCCGTCTTATTGTCCTTCTCGAGTCCTCCGAGGATATGTTCGAACCCTTCTCTGCCCGGCACTGCCCAGTAGCGTACGCCCGTCTGCTCGTCGCGCAGATACGGCGCCCACTGTCCGCGGAGTTCCTCCGGCACATAAGGAGGTTTGATTTCCGGATAATCGTCGAGTTCCGGCAGTTTGAACGCCCCTGATCCGTTTGCCACGAATGCGTCGGTGAGCAGTACCACCGGTGTCATGTGTTCGAGTGCCATCTTCGAAGCCTGATAGGCCGCATCGAAGCAGTCGGTAGGGCTGATGGCCGCCATGACCGGCATCGGTGACTCTCCGTTACGTCCGAAGAGTACCTGCAGGAGGTCGGTCTGCTCGCTCTTGGTCGGCAGTCCTGTGGCCGGTCCTCCTCGCTGCACGTCGATCACGACGATTGGCAGCTCCATGATGACAGCCAGGTTCATCGCCTCGGACTTGAGGCAGATGCCCGGTCCTGAAGTGGAAGTGACGGCAAGCGCACCTGCGAACGATGCTCCCACGGCACTGGCGGCGCCCGATATCTCGTCCTCACACTGCACGGTCTTCACTCCCAGCGACTTATGTTTGGAGAGTTCGTGCAGGATGTCGGTAGCCGGTGTGATCGGATAGGAACCCAGATAGAGCTGGAGTCCTGCTTTCTCCGCTGCTGCGATAAGTCCGTATGCTGTGGCTTTGTTGCCTGTGATGTCCATATATCTTCCAGGCACCTTGTTCTTTGTCTCCACACGGTATATGTTCGCCACGCTGGAGTGTGTGTTGTGTCCGTAGTCGTATCCTGCCTGAATCACCTTGATGTTTGCCTCCGCCACTGCCGGTTTCTTTGCGAATTTCTCCCGGAGGAAATTGAAGGCGATGTTGATATCGCGGTCGAAGAGCCAGCAGACCAGTCCGAGTGCAAACATATTGCGGCATTTCACGATGCTCTTCACATCCATACCCGAGTCGGCCAGGCAGTCCTTCACCATCTGTGTGATCGGGCATGCGATGACTTGGTCGGGGTCGATTCCCATCTCGGCGATAGGGTCGTCGGTGTTGAACGCCGCCTTCTTGAGGTCCGCCGGTCCGAACGCGCCGGTGTCGATGATGATGGCAGCCCCTGGTTTTGTGTAGCGGTATTGAGTCTTGAGCGCAGCCGCGTTCATTGCCACGAGCACGTCGCAGCGGTCGCCCGGAGTATAGACGATGTCAGCACCGATATGTACTTGAAATCCGCTGACGCCGGTGAGAGATCCTTGCGGTGCGCGGATGTCTGCCGGATAGTCGGGAAAGGTGCTGATGCTGTTTCCCACTGTGGCAGAGACGGTAGAGAAGATGTTGCCCGCCAGCTGCATGCCGTCACCGGAGTCGCCGGAGAAACGCACGGCAACATCATTCAATTCTTTGATAACCATAGTTACTTTGAACTTTGAACTTTGAACTTTAGAGTATGTTATACTTTGAACTTGGAAGTTTATGCCATCCGGTTGGGGAGACGGGGCATGCCCACGTCTCTGCAAGGTGATGGGTATTTTGAACTTTAGAGTATGATTTAGTTGGTTCCGGAGATTCCGGGAATTCCGGAGATTCCGGGAATCCGAGGGAATTATCTGACGATGAGGAATTTGCCGACCACTCCGTTTTTGCCGTCGGCGTCGGATGCGAGTATGTAGTAGATGCCCGAGGCACATGGCTTGCCAGTGGAGAGTCGTCCGTTCCATGTGTGTTCACCACCCACGCTGGTGCCCTCATGCACCAGTTTTCCTGCGGCGTTCACGATTTTGACGTTGGTGTCGCGCATGAGTCCCCGAATCACGATGTTTCCGTTATACTCCGGCCGTACGGGATTCGGATAGACCTTCACGAAATCTTTGTCGAACTTCGCAACCGGGTCGGTGGCGTCTCCCACAACCGAGCAGAGTCCGGAGCTGGTGGCGATATATACTTCTCCTGTTGCTCCGTTCACTTTGATGTCGTAGATATGGTCGTCAATCAGCGGTGAGTTGTCGGTGGTATAATGCTCGATGGTCTCCAGTCCGTCACTGCTGACGAGATAGACGCCATATCCGCTGGTACCGATCCACTTACGGTTACCTCCGTCGATGGTGATGCAGCTGACCGGTACCTCGCTGAGGAGGTAGTCCGCCAGGTTGGTTCCGTCGTTGCGCGGCACCTTGATTTGTGTGAGCACCGGTCGTGCTTCAGAGGATGTGGCGAGCGCCTGCGGGTCGTTGGAGATGAACACCCCTTTGTCGTATCCCATCCAGAGCGTACCGTCGAGGTCGAAGCAGAGGCAGTTCATGAGGATTGGCTCATAGTGCGTGCCATCCTGATTGTAGAAGTCGCTCACATACTTATGTGTGAACCCTTTCGGGTCGGCCGGGTCGTTACCTGGAGCGATGATGAGAAAACCGGCAGTATGAGCCGCCGTCATCCGCCGGTGGTTGATCCATGCCCATCCCCGTGAGTCGAAGACGGTGTGGTCGAAGGTAGGATAGCCCGCAATTTCCGGCACATAATAAGATGTCCAGGAGTTGTCGGCCCGCAGGATACGAACGATGGTGTCGCACTCGTTGTTCATCATCCACAGGTTGTTATGCTTGTCGTATTGCAGTGCTGTGACACGCACGAACGCTCCTGCGTTCCTGTTGTCAGGCAGGATGGAGGTGAGCGGCGAGTTGTCATAGGTATAGTGGTTAACAAACTGTCCGTTTTGGAACTCATAGAGTCCCGAACGGGCAGTACCCACGATATGATGTTCCGCGTCACGCGGGTCCTGTACCACGTCTGTTGCGTTGAGATAGAGAATGCTTCCTACCTGGTCGTAGAGGCTCTCGTCGAATGCAGTCCACGTGTTGTTCTCCAGTTTCATGACGGTGGCTCTGCGGTCGCCGTTAGCCACATAGACGAACTGTCCTCCCGCCACGAGCAGCCGGTTGTTGTCGATGAGGTTGAGCTGGTAGCTGTAGTTACGGAGCGGGCTGTTCGGTATGACTGACGCCACTTTCTGCTGTATGTCGTCAGCGATGGTCAGTCCCAGCAGTCCTTTATCGCCGCAAGCGCTCCAGTCGGTGGAAGCGAAATGAACGGAAGATAGGATGCCGAAGGGGTCGTCAACGGCTTTGTAGTCTTTCGCTCCGCTGACGATATAGAGCTTGCCTGTGGATGTAGCCACAAACAATTTACCATTGTCCACCCACATGTTGGCAAGCTGGTCGGACAGGATGCCAGATGTGCCCGCATTGGTTTTATTGCTGATATACGAAAGTCCTTTAGACCAGAATACAAAGATGGTGTCGCCCAGCTTGCGGTATTTCGGGAAGGCAGACGATCCATACCCTTTAACCCAGTTGGCCGGGTTGATGAGGTTTTCCGACATATTTCCTATATACGGTCCCGCTTTGGTGGACGCATAGATTTTGCCTTCGTCCACAGCGACGGTCAGCACGTTCTGTCCGAAGTCGTAGTAGTTGGCGAATGCTTTCTTGGCGATATCTACGCAGACAATGCCCGAAGCAGTGGAAATATAGAGTATTCCCTCGTCGATGATGGCATCGTTGATGGTTTTGTCGGCCAGCGCTTTCGTTTTGAGGTCCGGCAGGTTATAGGCATTGCCGTCGGTGTCGAGCAGGTCGATATTCCCGTTGTTATAGATAATCACCAGTTCGCGGGTGGCTTCATTTGCCAAGATGTCGTAGATGCCGAAATCGCTGAGGCAGCTGGCCTTGTCGTAGGTCTGCACGCTGGTATCCTCCGGGTCGTAGGAATAGAGTCCTCCGTCGCTGAGCACATAGATGGTTCCTCCCATTTCCACCACCTTCGTGGCGTTATGGTAGGCTGCATAGACACGCCAGTCGCCGTTGTCGGCCAAGGCGCTGATGCTTGTTAGGAGCAAAAGGCTCGATATCAGTAGGTGTTTCATATTCTTTATAGCGATTATAGCGATTATTAGCGAATTATAGAGGGTATAGCGGGTATAGCGAAATAAGAGGGTTAGGCCTTGAGGAAGTCGGCGAATTTCTGTACGGCTCTGGCGCGGTGAGAGATTTTGTTTTTCTCCTGTGGCTCCATCTCGGCAAAGGTTTTGTCGTAACCGTCGGGCACGAAGAGCGGGTCATAGCCGAATCCGTTAGCCCCCCGTCGTTCGCTGATGATGACGCCATCCACTTGTCCTTCGAAATAATGGATGTCTGTTCCCTGAATGAAGGCAATGACGGTCTTGAAGTCCGCTTTGCGGTTGGTTTTCCCCTGTAGTTGTTCGAGCAGCTTGGTGTTGTTCGCATCGCTGTCGTGTCCTGTTTCTGAGGCATAACGCGCTGAGTGAACGCCCGGTTCTCCTCCCAGTGCCTCCACTTCCAGTCCGCTGTCGTCTGCGAAGCAGTCGAATCCGTAGTATTTCTTCACGAACTGTGCTTTCTGGAGTGCGTTCTCATGGAAGGAGTTGCCTGTCTCCGGTATGTCGGCAACACATCCGATGTCGTCAAGACTTCTGATGTCAAAACGTTCGCCGAGTATGGCTCTCACCTCCTCGAGCTTATGCTGGTTGTTGGTGGCGAAGACGATGGTTTTCTTGTTCGTCTTGGTCTTGGTCTTAATCGTGTCGAATCCCTCACCATAAACACCCTGTACGGATCCCATGGAGAGGAACGCATACGGGTCGATTTGCTTGATCATGCGGAAGATCTCCACCGACTCACGTTTCTTGACGAGGCACACCACCACCTTTCGTTCGGTCTTGGTGTACCACCCCTCTCCGCTGAGCACGGTCACTCCATGTCCTGTGTGGTTGAGTGCGTCGGCTATCTTGGAGTAGTTGCGTGAGAAAATCATGAACTGCACTGACTGCCGCTGCCGGTTCATCACGTAGTCGAGCGTAAGGCTGGAGATGATGAGCGCCGCGAAACCGAACACCACCTTCTGGATACGCCCGATGGTGTCGAGCTCGTCGAACACGAAGTAGCAGGAGCTGATGATGACCACATCGCAGAGCATGAGCACCACTCCGAGGCTTACGTTCTTATACTTATTGATGATGGCAGCGATGATGTCGGTACCTCCTGTGGATCCGTTATTGAGGAAGCAGAAGGATAGTGCTATACCTTCAAGGAGCGCTCCGATGACACAAGCCATGAAGGCTTCGTCGCCCAGTATCCGCGGGAGAGTTCCGTCGGGCTGTATGATGATACGTTGAACAAGCCAGAGGAAGAAGGTGAGCATCAGCACTCCATAGATGGTTTTCAGGCAGAATTTCCATCCCAGCACCTTGACTGCCGCAATGAGAAATACCGCATTGATGGCGAGGTAGGTGTTCTGCACCTCTATCCCAGTGGCATAATAGACGATGGCCGCCACACCCGCCACTCCGCCTGTCGTGATCTGGTATGGCAGGATAAAGCTGGTGTATGCCACGGCATAGATGGCGAGTCCGAGGGTGATGAGCACGAAGTCGCGCGTCTCGAGCCAGAGGTTTTTTTTAAGAAACTGAGTCATATTTTAGAGAATGCAGAGAATGCAAAGACGTTTGCTATTCTTTATTCTTCATTTTTTATTTTAGGACGATGTTGACGATTTTCTTAGGGACGATGATGGTCTTGATATGCTGCTTGCCTTCCATATACTTGGCCGACTGCGGGTTGGTGAGTACCGCCTGTTCGATGGTGGCGTTGTCGGCGTCAGCAGGGAACTCCATCTGGAAGCGAGCCTTTCCGTTGAAACTGATGGTGAGGCTCACACTGTCCTCCTTGAGATAATCTTCGTTCCATTCCGGCCAAGGAGCGTCGCAGACGGTAGTGTCATGTCCTAGCGCCTCCCAAATCTCCTCCGCATAATGCGGGCAGAACGGTGCGAGGAGCGTGATGAACTGCTCCATCACCTGTTTGTTTGCCGACTTGAGCTGGTTGAGCTCGTTGAGGCAGATCATGAACGCCGAGATGCTGGTGTTGTAGGAGAAGTTCTCGATGTCGCCGCTCACTTTCCTGATGAGCTTATGGATGCTCTTGAGCTCCTCTTTCGTCGGTTCGCCGTCCTGCATGCGCAGGTTGCCATCCTTGTCGAAGATAAGCATCCAGAGTTTCTTGAGGAAGCGGAAGCATCCGTCGATGCCGTTGGTGTCCCACGGCTTGGACTGCTCCACCGGCCCGAGGAACATCTCATAGAGTCGGAGTGTGTCGGCACCGAAGCGCTCCACGATCATATCCGGGTTGACCACGTTGAACATCGACTTCGACATCTTCTCGATGGCCCATCCGCAGATATACTTGCCTTCTTCGAGCACGAACTCCGCCTCGGCATACTCAGGCCGCCAAGCCTTGAAGGCATCGAGGTCGAGGATATCGTTCTGCACGATGTTGACATCCACATGTATCGGTGTGATGTCCGTGTAGTTCTTGCGGAGTGCGAAAGAGACGAACACAGGATGACCTTTCGCCTTGCTCGCCTCGTTGTCGCGATAGACGAAGTTGGAGCGTCCCTGAATCATACCCTGGTTGATGAGTTTCCGGAACGGCTCCTCGCACACGCTATATCCGTAGTCGAAGAGGAACTTGTTCCAGAAGCGGGAGTAGATGAGGTGTCCTGTGGCATGCTCCGTACCGCCCACATAGAGATCGACATTACGCCAGTATTCGTCGGCTTCCTTTCCCACGAGGGCCTCGTTGTTATGCGGGTCCATGTAGCGTAGGTAGTAAGCTGATGATCCTGCGAATCCAGGCATGGTGTAGAGCTCAATCGGGAAGACCGTCTTATGGTCGATACAGCTGTTCTCCACCACCTTGCGGTTCTGCTCGTCCCATGCCCATACGGTGGCGTTGCCCAGCGGCGGCTCACCGGTGGCGGTCGGCTCGAACTTATCGACCTCCGGCAGCTCCAGCGGCAGGCATTCAGCCGGTATCATTGTGGGAATACCTTTTTTATAATATACCGGGAACGGCTCACCCCAATAGCGCTGGCGTGAGAAGATGGCGTCGCGCAGACGGTAGTTCACCTTCACGCGTCCGATATGGTGTTCGCGGACATATTGCTTGGTGGCTTCGATAGCCTCTTTGATGGTCAGCCCGTTGAGTGAGAAGTCGATATAGGGTGTGACACCCTCACGCGGGCTATTGCACACAATACCCTCTTTGGCGTCGTAGCTCTCCTCGCTCACATCCGCCCCTTCGACGAGCGGCACGATCGGGAGATTGAAATGGCGCGCGAAGGTGTAGTCTCGAGAGTCGTGAGCCGGCACCGCCATGATGGCGCCTGTGCCGTAGCCGGCAAGGACGTAGTCGCTCACCCAGATCGGGTTACGCTCGCCAGTGAACGGGTTGATGGCATACGAGCCGGTGAATACGCCCGTGACCTTCTTGTCGATCATACGCTCCCGCTCCGTGCGCGCTTTCACCTGGTCGAGGTAAGCATCGACCTCTGCCTTATGCTCCGGTGTGGTGAGCTCGCCCACGAGCTCGCTCTCCGGCGCAAGCACCATGAAGGTGACACCGAACATGGTGTCGGCGCGAGTGGTGAAGATGGTGAACTGCTTGTCGGAGTCCGCCACATTGAACACGATCTCCGCTCCTTCCGAGCGTCCGATCCAGTTGCGCTGTGTCTCTTTGAGGGACTCCGTCCAGTCGATGGTGTCGAGTCCGTCGAGCAGCCGCTGTGAGTAGGCGCTGACGCGGAGACACCACTGGCGCATCCGTTTCTGAACGACAGGGAATCCTCCGCGCACGCTGAGCCCTTCCACCACCTCGTCGTTGGCGAGCACCGTGCCCAGTTCCGGGCACCAGTTCACCATGGTCTCTCCGAGGAAGGCGATACGCCAGTTCATGAGCATGTCGCTCTGCCGCTTCTCATCCATAGCGTTCCACTCGTCTGCCGTAAACGACAGTTCTTCGGTTCCCCATGCGTTGAGTCCCTCTGTTCCGTATTGTGCCAGATGCTCAATAAGCAGAGTGATTGGCTGTGCTTTCCGCAGCTTTGTGTCGTAGTAGCTCTGGAACATCAGCTGGAACGCCCACTGGGTCCAGTGATAGTAGTCGGGCGTGCAGGTGCGCACCTCGCGGTCCCAGTCGAAGGAGAAGCCGATTTTGTCGAGTTGCTCACGGTAGTGGTCGATATTCTGGAAGGTGGTTTTCTCCGGGTGTTGTCCGGTCTGAATGGCATATTGCTCAGCCGGCAGTCCGTAGGCGTCGTATCCCATCGGGTTGAGCACGTTGAAACCTTTCTGCCGTTTGTAGCGCGCGTAGATATCGCTGGCGATATAGCCGAGGGGATGTCCCACATGAAGTCCTGCCCCCGACGGGTACGGGAACATATTGAGCACATAGAATTTCGGACGAGTGGTGTCCTCCACCACGTGGTAGGTTTTGTCGGCAACCCAACGTTGTTGCCATTTCTTTTCGATTTCCCTGAAATTGTATTCCATCTGTTACTTTGAACTTTGAACTTTAGAACTTTAGAGTATGTTATACTTTGAAGTTTGATTTTGGCCATTCGGTTGGGGAGACGGGGCATGCCCAAATTGCTCCTATCCCGCAATTACTACAAGGTGATGGGCTTCGGTAGTGATATAATATTTTGCAAAGTTACGGAATTAGTGGGATATAGGCAAAAAAAGGGTGGATTTTTCGTAAATCACAGTTTTGCATTTCGGTGGAAGCCCAGTTGCATGTAGAGACGTGGGCATGCCCCGTCTCAGCAACGGAATTTGAAACGAGTGGATGTTGTGTTTTTTGATGGCGTAGGACGAGGGATGGGATTGATGGCGTAGGACACAGGGAGATTTGATGGCGTAGGATGCGGGGAGATTTGATGGCGTAGGATGCGGGGAGACGGGGCATGCCCACGTCTCTACAAGGTGATGGGCTACGGTAGAACGTTTTGCATTTCGGTGGAAGCCCAGTTGCATGTAGAGACGTGGGCATGCCCCGTCTCAGCAACGGAATTTGAAACGAGGGGATGTTGTGTTTTTTTGATGGCGTAGGACGAGGGATGGGATTGATGGCGTAGGATGCGGGGAGATTTGATGGCGTAGGACGCGGGGAGACGGGGCATGCCCACCTCTCTACAAGGTGATGGGCTACGGTAGAACGTTTTGCATTTCGGTGGAAGGCCAGTTGCATGTAGAGACGTGGGCATGCCCCGTCTCAGCAAGGTTAAATGAAGAAGTGATGAGAATTAGCGGTGATAGCAATCATCAAGCCAATGTTCCACATTCGACAAAATATAATTTCTTATTTTCTCTGATTCTGGATAATCCCGAATGATGTGGTCATGAAAACGTGACTGCCATTTAAAGGGTATCTGGTGGTGGTTAGCATAACGTGTTACAGCACTTTTTATACTACCTACAATATATGCTACAAGAGGATTCCTATCACCATCAGGAGGATAAGTTGGATGCTCCCTGTTAATATACAGGTACAGATGAACATGATTAGGCATTACTACATAAAAGGGTATCTCACAATATTGATAATGGATTGGAGTTTCATTAATAATTTTTTGCGTATATTCTCCAATATTGGTAAAATACATTTTATTATCTCGTATTTCGCCCAAATAATGATGACCTTGATCCGTACAGAACGTTATAAAATACACACCTCCACCATAAGTAGACCAATCCACACGTGTTGTGGCAATACGATAGGTGTCCATAAATTTATTTGGATCAGACATGATGCTAATGTTTTAAATTATAACGTCTTAATATTAGATTTTATTGCATGACATGAATGGTGATTCTGTACAAAATAATGTTTTAAATATTCTATTTGCCATGCGAACAGGGATGGGATTGATGGCGTAGGACGCGGGGATGGGATTGATGGCGTAGGACA
>FLNU01001411.1_pt1 | contig 10255 bp, 14 predicted proteins | sample 1140361 | NCBI WGS metagenome assembly FLNU01 (sample SAMEA3878206, study PRJEB12797) | bioreactor metagenome | biome: Moose rumen | place: Sweden | collected 2011-10 | reverse complement strand
CCTGTCGTTAGAAAAATTATCAATAAACAAATTATATATAATATTTTTTTTTTCATATTATATTCTATTTTTCCAAACTCCGCCTTTTCTATCTACCAAAGCATCATAACAAGACCAAATTCTAAAAATTCCTGTTAAACCTAATACCGCATGAGTTACATTCTTTTCATAGCCATTATCATTAACAGCTTGACCTATACCCGGCCATATTAACAATGACAATGCGGCAGCACCAACAGATCTTCCGCTAACATTCCCGTTTGTTCCATGTGTTCCGGCAAATACAGGTATTCCTGCTGTCATAAAAGACATAACTAAAACTGAAGTCAAAATCTTTTTCATAAATTACTCCTTTTTCTTTACCACTGAACTTTTTCTATCAATTCTATCTCATAACCGTCTGGATCTTGAACAAATGCTATCATTGAACCTTTTCCGGTTAAATCAAATGGTTCGTATAAATATTTATAACCATTATTATACAATTTTTTTGTAAAATCTTCTAAAAAATCAACACCAAAAGCAAAATGCCCAAATCCTGTTCCTATTTCATAACCATTTTCCGGTGTTTCATCATTATATGTTAACTCTATTTGAAAACCGGATTTTTTATCTTCCAAAAAATAAAGCCAGCAATCTTCTAATCTTCTCTTTTCAACAAGTTCCATATCAAAAAGTTTTGTATAAAAATCTAAACTTTTTTCTATATTTTTAACCCTAATCATTGTATGTAAAAGTTTCATACACTTCTCCTTTACAAAATTATTATATCACAAAACTCTTTACTTTACTTTTTTAAAATATATAATTTTTTTATGGCAAACATTTTAAAAACACTAAAAGGAACTAAGGATATTTTGCCGCAAGATATTTGTATGTGGCATTTTGTAGAAGAAAAAGCTCAAAAAATTTTTTCAAAATATGGTTTTAAAGAAATTAGAACCCCGATTATAGAGGTTACAGAACTTTTTTCACGTGGTGTTGGGGATACAACAGATATTGTTAATAAGGAAATGTATTCTTTTGAAAAAAGTGATCATTCTATTACTTTAAGACCAGAAAATACTGCTGGTGTTGTTCGTTCTTATATTGAAAACGGTATGTCAAGATTATCTGCTCCGGTAAAACTATGGTATAAAGGACCAATGTTTCGATATGAAAGACCACAAGCCGGCAGACAAAGACAATTCCATCAAGTTGGTGTTGAAATGTTTGGTATTAAACAGCCTACCGCTGATGCTGAAATTATATTAATGGCTGTCAATTTTTTAAAATCGCTTGGATTAGATGATTTGGATGTAGAAATAAATTCTCTCGGATGTCCAAAGTGCAGATCCGAATTTAAAGAAAAATTGAAAACTGTTATTAAACCTTATTTAAATGAATTGTGTGAAGACTGTCAAAAACGTTTTGATAAAAATCCTCTAAGGCTTCTTGATTGTAAAAATGAAGATTGTCAAAAAATTTTTTCAAAGGCGCAAATTCAAGAAGTTATTCATTCTGATTTTTTATGTGAAGAATGTCATGAACATTATACGGAACTTAAATTATATCTTGATAGAATGGGTGTAAAGTACGTAGAAAATAAACTTCTTGTAAGAGGCTTGGATTATTATACGAGAACTGTTTTTGAAATTAAATCAAATAATTTGGGTTCTCAAAATGCTGTATGCGGTGGCGGGCGCTATGACGGACTTGTTTCTCAACTGGGAGGAGAAGAAACTCCTGCAATTGGATTTGCTATGGGTATGGAAAGATTAATTTCTTTAATCCCTAAAAAAGAAGATTATAAACTTGACGGTTATATTGTTTCAAATTACCCGACTGATGCATTTATATTAACAGAAGAATTAAGGCACTATGGGTTCAATGTTGAATTTGATTTGACAAATAAAAAGTTTACAAAACAACTTGAAAAAGCGTCAAAAGTTGCGAGACTTGCAATTATATTAGGTGAAGATGAAATTTTAAAACATCTTGTATCTATAAAAAATCTTGAAACTGGTGATCAAATTACTGTAACAAGAGAAGATTGTGTAAAATATATTTATGATTTTAACGCTTGATTTTTTTAGTATTTTTGTTATAATAAGTTACTGTAAATAGATTTTTAAGGGGTAAAAATGACAGCACAAATAACTATTCGTTCAGATAGAAATACAGATTACAAATTTATCTACAAAGGGGAAGATGTTGTTCTTGGAGCGGGTAAAATTATAAGTATTGCTGATGGATTAGAACATGTTGTTCTTCCTACTACTGCAATGAAAATTATGAATAATCTTATCGTTATTAAAGACGATGTGAAAAAATAGAATGCATTATATCATATAATATACATAATGAATGCTTTTTTTCAAAGACCGAATATTCGGTCTTTTATTTTATTGTTTTGTGTTCAAACCATTCTAACATTGGCCGTATTTCTGTTGGTATTAAATTATATTTTTTAGCCAATTTGCTTTCAAAAACACTATCAATTCTCAAATTAATTTTCGGAATGTTTTCTACATTTAATTCTTTCGTTTCATTATTATAATTTTTAGAATAATTCAATCCATAATGAACACAACCTGGAAGTCTGACATAATCTCTTTTGTCATCATAGTAGCAAAGTCCAAATGTTCGACAAATTATTCCTCTATAGGGATATACACAGCATTCATTGTTTATCAAAAAAGGACACACGTGTTCAAATCTTTCTTTACCTTTATATTCTTTCTTATCCAGAATAATTCTTCTTATATTTTGTTGTACAAGAATTTTTGTATTTTCAGATAGAGAAAGGAATCCTTGAGTTAAGTACCAAAATTCAAGTTGTGAAAAAGGATAATTGCCTTTTTCACAACATAAAGAACAACCTTTTTTACAATAAATATATTCTTTTTGACTTTCAAAAAATTCTGAAAGTTGTTTATCTAAATCATCTAAAAATTTTTTATAATTTTTATACATAATTATTTTTTATTATACAACAATTTTACATAATTTATATTATGTAAATATTTATGATTGTTTTTTTTTGGAGTACTTTCTTGTTTGAGCAGAATCATAGATTCTTCGCTTCGCTCTGAATGACAAGAATGCGAGAAATATTGTTGTTGGGCAGATTTCTTGTATTTTACTCCACGCTTATTAAGTTTAGTCTTTATGCCATACGGCATAGCCGGCTCAATTCGTTCGCAATCAGAATTACACTACTTTCTACTTGTACGCAAATGTGTAAAATTGTTGTATAAAAACATGTAGAAAACTTCTTAATTTTCTACAATTATTATGTTTATTTTTATTTTGTTTTATTTTTCTACAAAAATATATTTGATTAATAATAATTTTCTACATTTTTTCTACAACAGGAATATATTATTCTTATTTTATTTTAGTAGTTTTCTACAAATATTTAGTGTTTACTACTACAATTAATTTTTTTAATTAATATATCTAATTAATATATTCATGTTACAAAACTAAAAGAAAATAAAACAACATATTAAACTTTTCTTTGTTTATAATATAATCCTTATAAAGGAGTAAGGGTATGAAATTTATTATAGGAAAAGAAGATTTATTAAATGCGATAAGAATTGTAGAAAGAGCTACATCTCAAAAAGCAGTTCAACCGGTTTTATATAATATTTTGATTGAAACATTAGAAAATAATCAAATAAGATTAACAGCAACAGATCTGGTTTTAACTGTAATAACATCAGTAGATGCTCAAATTCAAGAACAAGGAAAAATAACACTTCCTGCAAAAAAATTGAATGAAATTGTCTCCAAATTAGGAAATGACCTTGTGACATTTGAAGTTGAAGATGGAAGTACAAACGTTACTATAACTTGTCAAAAATCTAAATTTGATATTATTGGAATTTCTGCAAATGAATACCCTTCAGATGTTTTTAACTATCAAATTGATGAATCAAAATGCTTCGAAGTTGAATTAACACCTTTTTTGAAAGGTATAAGACAGGCAGGATTTGCTTCTGCAAGTTATGAAGTAAGTAATTTATTATCAGGTATTGTTTGTGATTTTAATGAAGGAATTTTAGAAATTGCATCAACCGATGGAAACAGACTTGCTCGTGTAAGAGAAAAATTAAATAGTAATATTAGTGAACAAACCCAACTTATTATTCCTTCAAGAACATTGAATGAATTGTTAAAAATGAGTTCTTTTATAGATGATGAAAATATAAAAATTTGCAAAGATAAATCTACAATAATCTTTAAAACAGAGAAGATTTTGACAATATCAAGACTATTAGAAGGTCAATTTCCTCGTTATAACCAGCTTATACCATCAGAAACACCTAAAAAAGCAATTGTTAATGTTTCTCAATTAATTGCCACATTAGAAAGAGTTTCGGTAATGGTTAATGATAAAACCAGTATTGTAAAAATGCATTTTGCAGATAATACTTTAACGCTAAGCGCTGATACTCCTGATTCAGGTAAATCAGAAGATCAAATAGATATTCAATATACAGATGAAGAACTTTTAATAGCCTTCAATTATAAATTTGTACTTGATGCATTGAGAATAATTGAAAGTGATGAAGTAATTATAGGATTGAATGCACCATTATCTGCAACTGTTTTAAAACCAAGCAGCGAAGAAGATTTTATTTGCTTGATTATGCCGGTACAAATAAGATAGTTTCAAATAAATATTCTAACATTTTTTATGTATTTTAAAATTTTGCATAAAATATAATCAAAGGAAATTTTTTATGAAAAAGATTTTTATCGGATTTTTAATAATTCTTTGTTTGGCTGGAATAAATAATAATGTTTTTGCTGTGGTTGTTACATCTCAGAACTTATACAATTCAAAAACTGCAAAAAATAATTTATCATTTGGGAAATACTTAGAATTTTATAGTATTGATTATAAAGACATAAATATGAACTTTATAGAACTTCCTTCTGAAAAAGAAAGAAAATTCCTTTCCACATTGAATAGCGAAGAAAAGGAAAACTATAAATACGTAAAAAAGATTCAAAAGCTTATATCAAAAGGGAATTGGGGTGAAGTTTTATACAAATATCCTGACTATTTTCCCGCTTATGTTCAATATTATAGCTATTGTATGAATCAAAAAAATTACAGTGAAGCATTAAGGATTCTAATCCAAATTCAAAATATGGATAAGTATGCACAAGTTTTTGATGAAAATTTGGTAAATTATTCTCTCGGAACTTTGTATTACAATACTGGAAATTATTCAAAAGCACTAGAATATTTTAGAGCTTATGAAAGCAGTGGTAAAGACTATATTTATTCATCAATAGCAAATTGTTATTTTTATTTAGGAAACTATAAGTCTGCAATAGATTATAAGAAAAAAATGTCAAATATTGCTTACATAGATAAAGAACTTATCTATGATTCTTATTTAAAATTAAATGATAAAGTTTCTGCAAATGAGATTGCAAAGGAGCTTTTGAAAGAAAAATATGGTTTTACGAATTTAATGCGACTAGAAAAAACAAGTTCAGATGATGAAAAAAAATTGGCATATGCTTATACTGCAAGAAATACCGCTGCAACAGATAATCAAATAGTAGAAGTTAATAATATAATAGCAGATTTAGAACAGAAAAAACTTGATAAAAAACTATCTTTAATAAAAGGTTTTGTAAAAGCACCAAGATGGTTAGATATGAAAAAACAATTTCCACAGAATGTTACACCAAATGAAATGAGTGCAAAACAAGATGAATTTTTTAATCTTGCAAATCAATACATTACAACTTATAAAGGACAGGATTTAGTAAATGCTCTAAATTCTTTAAATCAAGATTTTAATAATTATATACAAATAAAACAAAATCAATATCGTCAAGAACAAGAAATTGAAGCACAAACAGCAATTTTGTTAGAACAACAAAGACAAAATAATTATTTAAGACAGCAAATACTTCGCCAGCAGAAACTTCGTTATTACATGGATATGGATAGAATGTACTATATGCGAAATTCATCGTATTACATGATGCCCGGATACGATTTGTGGTGGTAAATTAGTCTAAAAAATCTAATAGTTTTTCTAATTTAAAATTCAAAGTATTTGAAAGTTCAAGTATTTTGCCAAGAGACATATTTTGTCGTCCATTTTCAACACACGCAAAATAGTTTATACTAACACCAAGTATTTCGGCACATTGTTCTTGTGTTAAATCTTTTTTTATTCTTTCTATTTTTACATTTTTCCCGAATTTTTTTAAAAGTTCAACTTTATTCATTAGTTATAATTCTAAAATAATTGTGTTATAACTTGTACTATGTTATAAATTATATAAATATAAGTTATAAGATATAAAAGAATTATGAATAGGATTGGAAAATTAAAAAATATAGAAATATTAAGATTTTTTTTTATTATTTCTGTTGTATGTTGTCACTTGAAACACGGTGTAATAGATAGTTTTTATAATATATTACCATTATACGATAAATTAAAAGAAAACTTTTTTAATTCTTGGATACCGGTTGATTTTTTCTTTATAATATCAGGGTTTTTCTTATTTTTAACTACAAATTTTAATCAAGATTTTTTGGATTTTGCAAAGAAAAAATTTCTTCGTTTAACTCCATTGGTATTTTATTCTTTAATTTTATATTTTATATTTTCATTATTTACACCGGTTGAATTTTTAAAATATGAAAATGTTTTTACATTATTTAATCTTCAAAATGTTGGTTTGACTTTTAGAAATGGAAATGTACCTGCATCCTGGTTTATTTCATCATTATTTTGGGGTCTTTGTTTTTACTTTTATTTCTACAAAATATGTGATAAAAGATGGTTTAATCTAATAAATGCTTGTATAATTTTCTTATGTCACTCTTTTTGGATTCACTCAGGAAATAATAATACAGAAAATATTGTCTATGTGTTTAATATAGGAATGATGAGGGCTTTTGCAGGAATTGGTACAGGATATTTTATTTCTGAAATTTATAAATTAAATATAGAGAAAATAAAAAATAAAGTGTATAATATTTATCAAAAATTATTACTTACTGCGTTAGAAATATATCTACTCTTTTTTTTAGTATATTATACTTTTTTACACAAATTAAATTATGACAATGTGTTGATTTTTATAATATTTTTTTGGCTGTTTCTTATTAAAAAAGGTTATTTGTCTCAATTTTTTGATAATAATTTTTCTGTATTTTTAGGACAATTTACATTTGCTATATTTTTAACTCACCAATTAATAATAAAATTGTGGCATTTTTATATTTGTGTTGATAATTCGAGTTGGGTGATTTTACATCCAGTTATTAATTTGGTTTTATTATTTACAGTAATTATAGGATTTGGCATTTTCACGTATTATGCTTTTGAAAAACCTGTCACTAAATATATAAAGGAAAATTTTTAGATCAATATCTTAAACAGTGTTCTATATATTCTTCAGGAAGATACATAACACCCGTAACTGACGGTGCATCAAACTTTTTACCTGATCTTTTTAGCCAGTTTGCAAGTATTTTATTATAAGTGTTATTTGCGAATCTAAATCCTAATTTGTAATAAAAGCCGGCAGGTGAAGTTTTACCGTCAATCATCTGGGCATCTAAAATAACTCTGCCGTCTGTTCGTGAATCTTTTAAACTTTTACTTACAACTTCCTGAATATGTTTTGTGCCTTCTCTTTTTCCGTCAGACCATAAATAACTTACAAAATAATGCGCTTGTAATGTTATTCTTTCCATCAAAGACATTTCTTCTTTTGGTTTACCTTTTCCAGATTTTTGATATCTTTTTACTGGTACTTTGACAAGTTGTTTTGTTCTTTTTAAAATGTAATCTTCCGGCCAATCTTTTTCTAAAACAGAGATTCCGGACTCATTGAACCTAAAATTACATATACCATTAAAATTAACTTTATTTGTATTTTGACTTGTTATAGGGTAAATTTGCATAAAAAAATCCTGCCTTCTATATTCATTTATAAAACACAGGATTTTAAAATTTGCGCATTTATTTTATACCAATTTTTTTAAATAATTTGGCAATGCAAAACGTGCATTGTGGTATTCTTTATTATACATTTTGCAAGTTGGAATAATTTCGTTTGCACGTTCGTCGTTATAATATTCCAAAGGTTTAACATCAACCGAGCAGAAAGCCCAAGCCCAGTATCCACCAGGATATGTCGGCATATTTGATGTGTATGTGGAAACAATAGGGAATACTCTATGCAACTGAGTGTACATCTTTTTAATTTCTTCGTGGTTTGTGACAGGTGATTCTGATTGTGCAGCCATAATACCGCCTTTTTTGAGCGAATTTTTTATGTTTGTATAAAATTCATCTGTAAATAAACCTTCTCCCGGGCCCATAGGGTCTGTTGAATCAATTAAAATAATATCGTATTCATCCTTTTTATCTTTAATAAATTCAATAGCATCCTCGACTTTTATTTCTACTCTAGGATCATCAAGCGCACAAGCAACTGTTGGCAAGAATTTCTTTGAAGCTTCAATAACCATACCGTCAATTTCACAAAGAACAACTTTTTCTACAGTTTTGTGTTTTAAAACTTCTCTAACAGTTCCGCCATCGCCACCGCCGATTACTAGAACAGATTTCGGACACTGATGCTGCATCATAGGAATATGAGATATCATTTCGTGATAATGATATTCGTCTCCTTCTGTTACCATCATCAAATCATCAAGAGTTAAAACTCTGCCTAAAATTGAATCTGATTCAAAAACTTCAACTTTCTGAAATGGTGATTGGTCTGAAAATAAAACCTCTTTTGCTTTGATTACAAGTCCAAAACCTTGTGGTGTAATTTCATGGTAATATCCGTTTTCTATTCCGTTTTTCATTTTTTCTCCTTTATTAATCTACGTTGGGGTTTCTACCCCAACTTGCAATATTTGACTTTTTTAATTATAGTATTTAGATTCTTCGGATTAAATATTCCTTGTCATTCAGAGCGTTAGCGTGGAATCTAAGGAATATTTAATCCTCTGAATGACACTTACCTATAATACGTAGAAACATTACAGTTTTCCAAGTATATGTATATGTAAATGGAAAACTTCCTGACCTGCTTCTTTTCCTGTATTAATCTGTGTTCTGTATGATTTTAAACCGATTTTTTTTGTAACATCTTTTACAGTCTGCAAAAGTTCTGCCATCAAATTTTTATCCTCAAGTTCATTTAATGATTCAACGTGAACTTTAGGACATACAAGCAAATGAATAGGGGCTTTTGGATTTATATCTTTAAATACAACTGTGTTTTCGGTTTCATAAACAAATTCTGTTCCAAATTCACCTTTTATAATTTTACAAAAAATACAATTTTCACTCATAAATTTCTCCTTATTTTAATTTTTTTGCCAGCGATAGCCCTGCAGGCAGAGGGAGAATTACGTTTTCGTAATTCGGATTTGTTCCAATATCGTCCAAAAACGGTATAACTTTTTTATAGTGCGAAAGAATATTGTCGCACGCTATATATCCTCCTTTATTTAAATGCGGATCAATAAATCTGAAAAATTTAATATATTGTGCTTTATTCGCATCAATAAAAGCAAAATCTACTTTATAATCTTCGGGTAAATATTCCAAAATTGTTGCAGCGTCGCCTTTTTTGGTCTCAATAATGTCTGAAACCCCGCATTTTTTAAAGTTTTCTTTTGCTATATCGAGTCTTTTATCGTAAAATTCAATCGTAGTAAGTTTTCCGCCTGTTTTCTTCAAAGCTTTAGCAATCCAAATTCCTGAATACCCGTTTGAAGTTCCAACTTCTATAACATTTTGACTTTTGGAATCTACAATTAAATTGTATAAAAATTCGGCAGTAGTTCTTGAAATATTCCAAAATTCTTTTTGAGTTTTTTCAAGTTCTTTAAGAATTTCTTGCGTTGTTTTATCAAAAGTATCTATAATATTTTTCATAAAATCCTTATCTCATAGACCCTGAAACGATTTCTGTATGACAGAAAATAACGCTTATGCTATTTTCTTGTTACTTAATTGTTTTTACTTTATCTGTTACTACAATTGCACGGACAGGAATTTCCAGAGGACTTGTTTTAATGATGTCTTTTGTTTCTGTATCAACAACAGAATACATTCCTGAACGTGCGTTTGTAATCATTATCATTGAAGTGTTTTCAATTGGTGTAATATTTGTTGCAAATGAATTAGTATTTAGAAATAATTTATCTGTTATAACGTCATCATTTGTATCAAGGACTTCTATAATATTTTCT
>FLNU01000699.1_pt1 | contig 10261 bp, 6 predicted proteins | sample 1140361 | NCBI WGS metagenome assembly FLNU01 (sample SAMEA3878206, study PRJEB12797) | bioreactor metagenome | biome: Moose rumen | place: Sweden | collected 2011-10 | reverse complement strand
AAGCCGAGCTGTTGTCGATAAGCACCGCCACGGGCATCTCGGTGTCCTCGGGTTGCATGTGGGTGACGCTCTTCATGTTCTTCGAGGCCACCTTGCCCTTGGTCTCCACCACCAGTGTGCCGCGTGGCACCCAGATGCCCACGATGTCGACAGCCTCGTTCATGAGGCCGCCGCCGTTGCCGCGCAGGTCGAGGATGACGCCTTTCATGGCGGGGTTGTCTTTCTTGAGGTTGACGAATGCGTCGCGCACGTTCTTGGCGGCGTCGGCGGTGAACTCGTCGAGTTTGATGTATCCGATGTCGTTGTCCTTGCCCACGAAGCCGTAGTAAGGCACGTTGGGCAGCTTTATCTCGCGGCGTTTGACGGTGCGTTCAAACTGCTTGCCGTCGCGTTCGAGCCGGAGCACCACGTCGGTGCCGGCCTGTCCGCGCATGGCGGCGCTGACGTCGGATGTCGACTTGCCGTCGGTGCTCTGGCCATCTACGGCCACGATGCGGTCGCCGGCGCGCAGACCTGCTTCGTCGGCCGGCAGGTTCTTGTAGGGCTCAGAGATGTACACCGAGTCGCCCTTTTGCACAATCAGCGAGCCGATGCCGCCATACTGGCCGAGCATCTGCAGCTTGACATCCTCCATCTGGCTCTCGGGGTAGTAGTTGGTGTAGGGGTCGAGCGAGGCGAGCATGGCATCGATGGCCACCTTGATGGTCTTGCCGGGGTCCACGTCGTCGACATAGTTGAGGTTGAGGTTTTTGTATACGTTGGCGAAAATCTCGAGGTTCTTGGCGATCTCGAAGCCTCTGTCGTCCTGTGCCGCCAGACGCGGCAGGCAGACGGCGACTGCCAGCATCAGTACTAGGATGTGTTGTTTCTTCATGTTAAATGCAAGAGATATGTGGCAATAATAACAACGAAAAGCCGCTTTTATTGTGTGGCTGTCGCAAAGAATAATCTTTTTGCCGGAGGTGTGTATGGGAGGGGTTAGACCTCCACCATCTTCTGTTCGAAGCCATCGACGGTGAGCTCGTCGGGGCTGACGAACCACAGCAGGTCGTTGTGCTGGAAGATAGTGTGGCGGTCGGGGTTGACAATCTTCTTGCCGTTGCGTTCTATGGCGAGGACGAGAGCGTTGTGTTTGGTGGCGAGTGCCGAGGTGCCAACGGCCAGGCCGCAGAGGGGACCGCCGGCCTCGACGTGGTAGCGGTACATGTGCATCTCGTGGTTCGAGTGGTCGTGTACGAGCATGTCGGCCTCCTTCTCGATGTCGGCGCGTATGGCGCTGACCTGTTCCTCGGTGCCGATGACGGTGAGTATGTCCGTCGGCATGAGTATCTGGTCCTTGCCGGGCATGTCGATGACTTTCTCGCCGCGTTCGATGGTGACGACGTTGGCGCCGTAGGTGTCGCGGATATGGCTTTCGGCCAGTGTCATTCCGGCGAGTGGCGACGCGGGTGTCATGCGCAGACGTTCCATGGCGAAGTCGTTCTCCATGCCGGCGGGGATATGGAACGAGGCCTGGTCCTGGCGCGAGTTGAAGTTCTTGGTGAAGCGTTCCTCGATCTGGTCGTAGAAGTTGTCGGCGCGGCGCGAGAAGAGCACCACGCCCACCACGATGACGGCGATGACCAGCAGGAAGCCGATGGCGATGTCGACATAGCCGGCCACGGCTAGACCCACAGAGAATACGGCCACGAAATAGCGCAGCACGAGCACAGGTATGACGACGGCGTGCGAGAAACGGTAGGTGTTGAACATGGCCTTGATGTTCTTCCTGTTGACGCCCTTGACGGCCACAGCCCACAGGAAGGGGGCCATGATCACCAGTGTGCCTGTGAGGCCGAGCAGACGGCTCCAGATGCGTGGGATGCCGAGGTCGGCGAAGAGGTTGTCGAGGAATGGGCGCAGCAGTCCGACGGAGAGTAGCGATATGGCGGCCAGGATGACGCCATAGAGGAGCACGTTGCCCAGCTGGCTGCGCAAGAAAGAGCCTACGAGGCCGCGCGACGAGTCGTCGCCGCCGCTGTGCTCGCTGTACTGTGTCAGGTGTCGCTTGGCGCTATCGGGTATGTGTGGCTCGAGGCGGTTGTAGAAGGGCAGGGCCCCCTTGATCATGTAGGGTGTCACGAAGGTGGTGAGTATCGAGACCGAGACGATGATGGGGTAGAGGTTCTCGTCGATGACGCCGAAGCTCAATCCCAAGCCTGCGATGATGAACGAGAACTCGCCTATCTGGCAGAAGCAGAAGCCGCTCTGGATGGCCGTCTTGAGGGGTTTTCCGCTGAGCAGCACGCCGACGGTGGCAGCCGTGCTCTTGAAGACGATGATGCAGAGGGCGATGACCAGTATCGGAAGCCAGTATCTTCCGAGTACCTCGGGTTTGATGAGCATGCCTACCGAGACGAAGAAGATGGCGCCGAAGAGGTTCTTCAGCGGGGTGATGAGGCGGTGGATGACGTCGGCCTCGATGGTCTCGGCCAGTATGGCGCCCATTACGAAAGCTCCGAGAGCTGTGGAGAAGCCTGCCTTGGCGGCCAGCACTACCATGCCGAAGCATAGACCTACGGCCACCAGCAGCAGCGTCTCCTCGGTCATGTAGCGGCGCATCCAGCGCAGGAAAGTGGGTATCAGGTAGATGCCGAACACAAACCACACAATAAGGAAGAAGACCAGCTTGGCCATGCTCATGGCCAGCTCGCCGCCGTTGAAGGTGCGGCTGACCGAGATGGTGCTGAGCACCACGAGCAGCAGCACGGCGATGAGGTCCTCGACGACGAGGACGGCGGTGACGGTGGAGGTGAACTTCTGCTGCTTGAGCTTCAGGTCGTCGAAGCTCTTGATGATGATGGCCGTCGACGATATCGACATCATGCAGCCGAGGAAGATGCAGTCCATGTCCTTGAAGCCCAGCAGGTGACCTGCCGTGTTGCCGATGAGGAACATGACAGCCAGCTCGGTGAGTGCCGTGATGGCGCCGGTGCCGCCAACCTTCTTGAGTTTCTTGATGCTGAACTCGAGGCCGAGGGCGAACATCAGGAAGACGATGCCGATGTCGCTCCAAACATGGACGCTGGCGGTGTCGGTGACGGCCGGGAACCACGGGAAGTAGGGACCGATGAAGAAGCCAGCCAGTATGTAGCCGAGCACTAGAGGCTGTTTGAGCCATTTGAAGACAACGGTGATGACGCCTGCGGTGATGAGGATGACCGCTAGGTCCATGAATAATGCGGGTAGACTTTCCATATTAGTTTTCAGTGTGTTAGGCTGTCGGTCCTTGCTCCGGTGGTGCGGGTGTCCTGTGTGCGCTGTCCCGTCTGCGGAGCATCTGCCGTCGGGGAGGGGGGCGGCATGCCGCCCCCCTCCCCGGCAACGGCTCTTGTCACTACGTAACGCGGGTGGCGTCGGTTTATTGTATACATGGTGTAAAAAACATCGCTAAACTTTAGCCAACGATGCGCCCCATCTGCTCGAAACAAATGCTAAACCGTGACCGGTTTTATGGGAAATGATGCTTTGCGCAGTGTTAAAAGACAAAATCTTTTGCGTTAATGGAATTTATTTAGTATATTTGCAAGTTAAAACCAATGTGACATGCAGTTTAAAGATATTGTAGGACAGCGAGATGTGATAAACCGGCTGACGGAAATCATCGACAGCGGGCGTGTGAGCCATGCCCAGATGATACTGGGGCCTGCCGAGGACGGCAGCCTGCAGCTGGCTCTTGCCTACCTGCAGTACCTGTGTTGCACCGGACGTCGCCACTATGAGGGCGGCGAGCTGCGTGCCGACTCGTGCGGCACGTGTCCCAGCTGCAAGAAGATAGGCCAGCTGATGCACCCCGACCTGCACCTGTTCTTCCCCAACGCCACCACGACGAGGGTGAAGAAAGACCCGTCGTGTGCCGACTTCCAGCAGGAGTTTCGCGACTTTGTGGCCGGCAGCAGGGGGCTGGGCACCCTCGACGACTGGTATGGCACCCTCGGCATCGAGAACAAACAGGGTGTCATCAACGTGCGCGACGCGGCGGCGGTGATCTCGTCGCTGAGTCTCAAGAGCTACGAGGGCGGCTGGAAGATGGTGGTGATATGGATGGCCGAGAAGATGAACATGCAGGCTGCCAACGAGTTGCTGAAGACCCTCGAAGAGCCCACGCCCGGCACCGTGATACTGCTGGTGGCCGAGAGCGACGAGCGTCTGTTGCAGACGATACGCAGCCGTGTACAGACGGTGCGGCTGCAGCCGACGGGCAGCAGTCGCGAGGCGGCGCTGGCCGAACAGTTTGCGCCGCTGCTGGTGGGGTGGCTGCGGTTGCTGTTCAAGCTGAAGATGAAAGAGTTGGGAGCCCACGTCGACACGCTGTCGGCCATGGGGCGCGAGCAGCAGAAGCTCTTCCTGCAGTATGCGCTGGGTGTGATGCGTGGCTGCTTCCTGAGCACCGCCGCGGGCCTTGCCTACACCATAGGCTCGGGCGACGCCAAGTTCGACGCCATGTTCCCGCAGATGATTACCTCAAACAACATCGAAACTATCGAGCGTTCGTTCAGCGATGCCGTGATGGCCATCGAGCGCAACGCCAACCCCAAGATAACGCTGATGGAACTGTCGTTCCGCATGAGCAAAGCATTGAAGAAGAAATGACTATGGAAGAAAAAGAACAAGAGCTGGCCAAGAAGCCAGTTGACCAGATACCCGACGATGTCGAGGAGGTGGCTACCGCCGAGGACATCGAAGCCTTTATGCGTGAACGCCGCAAGGCGCGCGAAGAGAAGAAGTCTGTCGTGGAGCGCGAGAACCCCGAGGTGGAGGAATACCACAGCGCGGAGAGTGCCCTCGACCCATACCTCGACCCTGACCCCGAGATACCGTGGGTGAGGTACGACGAGCCCGTCTTCCTCAGCCGAGGCTGCAACCATTGCCCCAAGGCTTACCAGCCTGTGTCGGGCTGCGAGCGCAACAGTTGCTCGAAGGTGACGGCCATCAACTGGCTCAATGGCATACGGCAGCCCACGGAGCGGCCGTTCGACTGTGTCGAGGTGCGCTTCAAGAACAACCACAAAGACTTCTTCCGTCTGCCCGACGGACTCGACGTCACCGAGGGCGACATAGTGGCCGTCGAGGGACAGCCGGGACACGACGTGGGCATCGTCAGCCTCACCGGCGAGCTGTGCCGGCTGCAGATGCGGCGCCGCCACGTCAACCCAGAGTCGGAGAACATACGCCGTCTCTTCCGTCGCGCCAAGGATGCCGACATCGAACGGTGGGCCGAGACGCTCAAGGAGGAGCGTTCTGCACTGCTCCGCACACGCAAGATAGTCGAGGAACTGGGTCTCGACATGAAAGTCAACGACGTGGAGATACAGGGCGACCATTCGAAGGCCATCTTCTACTATACCGCCGACGAGCGCGTCGACTTCCGTGTGCTCATCAAGGTACTGGCCGAGGAGTTCCGCATGCGTGTCGAGATGAAGCAGATAGGCGTGCGCCAGGAGGCCGGCAAGGTGGGCGGCATAGGCACATGCGGACGCGAGTTGTGCTGCTCTACGTGGCTCACCGCCTTCCGCAGCGTCACCACCGGCACCGCCAAGACACAGCAGATCATGCCCAACCCCCAGAAGCTGGCCGGCCAGTGCGGCAAGCTGAAGTGCTGTCTCAACTTCGAATACGAGGTATATGCCGACGCACTGAAGAAGTTCCCCCCTGCCGGACAGGCCATACGCTTTCAGAAGGGGCTGGCGCTCTACAAGAAGACCGACGTGCTGCGCGGCATTATGTGGTACGCCTACGAGGGCGAGAACGACCTTATCGCCGTCAAGGCCGAGGACGTCAAGGCAATAATAGACATGAACCGCAACCAGCAGTATCCCGAGTGTCTCGAGGACTATCAGGTCGAGCTCATGTCGGGTTCGGGACTTGCCCAGGAGAGCACCGACGAGGAGGTGGAGCGCGAGATCATGCGTCTGGCCGAAGGCGGCAACGGCGTGGTGGGCGACGAGGAGGAAGGCCGTCGACAGCAGCGTGGCGACCGTCAGCAGCAGCGTGGCGACCGTCAGCAGCAGCGCGGCGAACGTCAACAGCAACGCGGCGAGCGTCAGCAGCAGCGTGGCGAGCGTCAGCAGCAGCGTGGCGAGCGTCAGCAGCAGCGTGGCGAACGTCAGCAGCAGCCTGCCGAGGGCGGCGAGCCCAAGCGCCAGCAAACCGCTGGGCAACGTCGCGAGGACTATAACGACAACCAACGCCGCAGCGGCGGCAACAACCGCAGGAAACAATGAAGACACGACTGCCCATAATGCTGGTCGCGGCCATGATGCTGGCTGCCTGCGACGGAAGCATATACTACGACAGCAGCCGCTCCGTCGACGAGCATGGCTGGCTGCCGACAGACAGCGTCGTGTTCGACGTCGACGTCGACGACACTGTGTCTTATTTCAACTTCCTCATCGGCGTACGCAACAGCATCACCTATCCCTACAGCAACACCTTCCTGTTCATCACTACCACCTTCCCCGACGGCAGCATGTCGCGCGACACGCTGGAGTGTCCGCTGGCCGACGCCACGGGACGCTGGTATGGCATACGCACAGGACGCTATGTCGACTCGCGCTATCGCCTTCGCGGCGGCAGTGCCCGTTTCCCGATGGAGGGGCGCTACCGGTTCGAGGTGGCCAACGGCATGCGCGACAGCGCGATAGCAGGCCTCAAGGACATCAGCCTGCGCATAGAGTACCGCACAACAAAATAGCACAATATGGCCAAGAAAAAGACATCCAGGCATCCCAGGCTGATACGCAACATGTGGCTGGCGTTCGGCGCGTTGTGGCTGCTCGTCATACTGTTCTTCACCTTCCTCTCGTTGGGGTGGCTGGGCTTCATGCCCTCGTTCGAGGAGCTCGAGAACCCGCACAGCCTCCAGGCTACCGAGGTGATATCCGACGACGGCGAGGTGCTGGGCTTCATAGGCCTGCAGAACAGGTCCAACGTCACCTACGACCAGATCTCGCCCAACCTCATCAACGCCCTTGTGGCCACCGAGGACGTGCGCTTCTACAAGCACTCGGGCATCGACGCTCGCAGCCTAGTGCGTGTGCTGTTCAAGACCGTCATCGGACGCCACGGCGCGTCGGGTGGCGGCAGCACCATCACACAGCAGCTGGCAAAGAACCTCTTCCCGCGCGGCAACCAGAGCAAGCTTGGCGTGGTGTTCGTCAAGTTCAAGGAGTGGGTAGTTGCTGTCAAGCTGGAGCACAACTACTCCAAGCAGGAGATACTGGCCATGTACTTCAACACCGTTGACTTTGGCAGCAACGCCTACGGCGTCAAGACCGCATCCAAGACCTTCTTCGACAAGACGCCTGCCGACCTCGACGTCGACGAGGCCGCCATGCTGGTGGGACTGCTCAAGGCACCCACCACCTACAGCCCCATACTGCATCCCGACAACGCGCTGGCACGCCGCAACACCGTGCTGCACCAGATGCACCGCTACGGCTACCTCGGCGACGAAGAATATGAGGCCTGGTGCGACAAGCCGCTCGACATGAAACGCTACTCGCCGCAGAGCCACAACGACGGACTGGCCACATACCTGCGCGAGTATCTGCGCACCTACATGAAAGACTGGTGCAAGCACCACCGCAAGCCCAACGGCGAATACTACGACGTGCACCGCGACGGTCTCAAGATACACACCACCATCGACAGCCGCATGCAGCGCTACGCCGAAGAGGCCGTGCGCGAGCACTTCAGCAAAGAGATACAGCCCGCCTTCGACCGCGAGTTGGCAAAGCGCAAGGGCAACCCCTTCTGCGACATCAGCAAAGAACAGCAGGAGAAGTTCCTTGTCATGGCTATGAAAAACAGCGACCGCTACCGCCGCCTCAAAGAGGAAGGCATGTCGCAGAAAGAGATACGCACCGCCTTCAACGAGAAGGTCAACATGCGCGTCTTCAGCTGGCGTGGCAACATCGACACCGTCATGTCGCCGTGGGACTCGCTCATCTACTGCAAGCGTTTCCTCAACGCGGGTCTGATGTCTGTCGAGCCCGGCACGGGCTACGTGCGGGCCTACGTGGGCGGCATCAACTACCGCTACTTCAAGTACGACAACGTGCAGAGCCACCGCCAGGTGGGCTCAACCTTCAAGCCTTTCGTCTACACCATGGCGCTACAGGACCTCGGCATGTACCCCTGCACCGAGGTGCCCAACGCCGAGGTCTGCTTCGAGGTGTGGAACAAACCCGACTGGTGTCCCAAGAACTCGACACACGAGCGTGAGGGCGAGATGGTCACCCTCAAGTGGGCCCTGGCGCACTCTGTCAACTGGGTCAGCGCCTACCTGATGAAACAGGGGTCGCCCGAGCAGGTCATCAATATAGCCCGCAAGATGGGCGTCCGCAGCCCCATCGACGCCGTGCCCGCCATCGCCGTCGGCACACCCGAGATCACCGTCTACGAGATGGCCGGAGCCATGGCCACCTTTGCCAACAAAGGCGAATATGTGGAGCCTGTCTTCGTCACACGCATCGAGGACAACAAGGGCATGGTGCTCGAACGCTTCACGCCGCAGCGTAGCGAGGCACTGGGCGAGGTGACAGCATACATGATGATCGAGCTGATGAAAGGTGTCGTGCAGAGCGGCACCGGCGTGCGACTCAACTACAAGTACCACCTCAACCAGTACTCCAACTACATCGCCGGCAAGACAGGCACCACGCAGAATAACTCCGACTGCTGGTTCGTCGGCATCACGCCGCGGCTGGCCACAGCAGTGTGGACAGGCGGCGAGCTGCGCTCTATCCATTTTCGCAACATGACCTACGGCCAGGGCGCCGCTATGGCGCTGCCCATCTTCGGACTATACATGGAGAAGATATACAAAGACCAGAAGCTCAACTTCTACCGCGGCGACTTCGACCGCCCGTCGGTGCCAATAGAGATGGACTGCTCCAATTTCCAGCAGGAAATAGAGGACGAAGGCTTCGACTGGGATTTTTAGCGCGTGATGACAGAAGTGGAAAACAGCAAGACCAACCTGCTGGGCATGACCCTCGGACAGCTGCAGCAACTCTGCACCAATGAGGGGTTCCCTCGCTTTGCGGCACGCCAATTGTGCGACTGGCTTTACAAGCACCGCACCGACTCTGTCGACAACATGACTAACCTCTCGCTCGCCCAACGTGCACGTCTGGGCGAGATTGCCTACGTGGGTCGCAGCCACCCCGAAGGATGCCAGACTTCGAGCGACGGAACCAAGAAATACCTTTTTCGAGTGGAAAGTGGAACGTGGAAAGTGGAAAGTCGGGAGGATGAAGCGGCAAAAAACTATGTCGAGGCGGTGTACATACCCGACGGCGACCGTGCCACTCTGTGTGTCAGCTGCCAGGCGGGATGCCGCATGAACTGCCGCTTCTGCAGCACAGGCCGTCAGGGATTCCACGGCAACCTCACGGCCGGCGACATCGTGAACCAGCTCTTCTCTATCCCTGAATTTGAAATGCTTACCAATGTAGTCTTCATGGGTATGGGCGAACCGATGGACAACCTCGACGCCGTGCTCGACGCCTGCCAGGTGCTCACAGCGCCATGGGGCCTCGGCTGGAGCCCCAGACGCATCACCGTCAGCACCATGGGGCTGATACCTGGCATGCGGCGTTTTCTCGACGAGTGCCAGTGCCACCTCGCTGTCAGCCTCCACAATGCTGTTGCCGCCGAGCGCGAGGAGCTGATGCCCGTCCAGCGGGCATACCCCCTGTCCGACGTGCTGGCGCTGCTGCGCCGCTACGACTGGAGCGGACAGCGGCGCCTCTCGTTCGAATACACCATGTTCCGTGGCCTCAACGACAACATGGCGCACGCCGCCAAGCTGGTCGACGCACTGCGAGGTCTCGACTGCCGCGTCAACCTCATCCGCTTCCACGCCAACGGCGCCACCCTGCCCGACGGCACCCCTCTGCGCACCTCCTCACCGTCAGCCATCGCCGCCTTCGAGAGCTACCTGAAACGCAACGGCGTCGTCTGCACCACACGCGCCTCGCGCGGCGAGGACATCGCCGCCGCCTGCGGCCTGCTGGCCGGAGTAAGGCTTCCGAATCTCACCTTGTATTAAACCCAAATCGGTTATTAGACCGACTGTTCGTTATCGGAAAAAGCAAACAAGTTCGCTCTCCACTCAGCTTCCGCAACTCACGGCATAGTAAACAAGTTTGCTATGCACTCACTTTGCGCAACGTTCGCCAGCGATGCGGCCAATCTGTTCGAAACAAATACCAAT
>FLNU01001410.1_pt1 | contig 10400 bp, 13 predicted proteins | sample 1140361 | NCBI WGS metagenome assembly FLNU01 (sample SAMEA3878206, study PRJEB12797) | bioreactor metagenome | biome: Moose rumen | place: Sweden | collected 2011-10 | reverse complement strand
ATACAAGCCTATATAAGTCAGTTCCAATGGCAAAATTAGTGCTTGAAATCCTCTCAAATTGCGGATATGGACGACTTTCAAAGACGGCAAATCGTGGGTATAAATTCTTTTTCTACATATAGAATTTAATAATTATACCCATTGTATGCCTAAAACCCTGATATATTGTGCTTGTCGGTAATGGGCAAACACAATATATCATTTTTATTTTACACATTAAGGATAAAATTATGACCGAAAATTTATTAGAACAGTTAGAAGATATATTATCACCGCACCCAAAGATTAAAAATGAGGCTACCATGCCTGCCGTAGCCGAGAGTAAAATGCTATCGGATATGTTAGACATACCCAAATACAATTCAAGCGGTAAAAAAGACTATATGCTTATCAAAAAAACTAACAGGATTGATATGTGGGATATTCAAGGTTGGATTATCATTGACGGTGTTCAATACGAAATCTTCAGTTGGTGCAACTTTGAGGCACTTGCGGAGGGGGATTACAAAACAGCCGACCACTTGTTATACCATTTAGGTTTTAACACATACGACTTTGAGATAAAAGACCGCCGGAGCGAAGTACAGTATGTATAATAGGTAAACCTAAACTACAAAATAAATCGCTAAAATGCAGGCATGATAGCGGTTTTACCAGCACAATGGGTAAATGGGCAAGATTTATAAAGGTAACACAAAAAAGGTCGGGGTGACAAAACCTCTCTCTTTTAAAGCGTCCTACTGCTCGTAAAAATTTTTGCAATTTTCAAAAGGTACACTACAAATAATTATTTGTACGGTATTATTTTTTTGATTTCATAATTTTATTGAGTGTATCTATAATTTCACAATAAGATTTTGCCTCATAATCCGATGCAGAATAGGCAATTTTTAACAGAGTTTGCTTATATTCATTTTCGTAAGAATTTGACTTGATACCGAAATCATCCAAACTAAAATTTAATATTTCAGCCATTTTTAAAAAATTATCCAATGACGGCAGATTTTTGCCTGTTTCAATTTTACTCAAATGTTTTTCACTAATACCAATCTTTTCAGCCAATTCGCTTTGCTTGATATTAGCCTTTTTTCTGATATTTTGTATAGTTTTTCCGATAAATTCCTTGTCGCTATAAATCATAGGTATCACACCTCACTACTTTTACTAAAATAAAATACATATAACGGGTTATAAACAATTAAGATTAGGGATTTGCAAATATCCGTTATACATGATTACTTATTTTTATGTTTGTGTTACTATTCGGGCAGATAATCATAAGTAACTATTTTTATAAAAGTAGTTAATTATAAGGTGTTACTAAATAAAGGAAAAGGTGAAAAATGATTGGAAAAACTGCAAAAAAGATGCTTACAACGGCAATTTTAGTTTTATGTGTTTGTGGATTTGCAAAAGAAACATTTGCTAAGGAATACGCATCGCCACAACAAAAACAAAATTTAATGAAAATTACAAATGACTTCGTGTTAGAAGGTAAAAGTAACGGTCTTATTAAAAAAGTAGATAAAATGTGTGATAGCAAGGGGTGTATATTTACTTTTTGGATAAATGAAAACCTTTATAATCAGTACGGATATGAAGATAAGCAGGGCATTAAAAGGCTCATAATGGAATACGGTCAATTAAGAGGTGAAGGCGGTATTATGAGGGGATATTATTCAGGCAAATACTTATAATCAGGTGTTCTAAAGAATAAAAGAGGTATAAAAAGTGGGTATAGGAATTTTAGTATTTATTATTGCAGGTGTCATTATGTTCGTCATTATGAGTATTGATACTGCACAAAAAATGAAAAATTATCAAACAAAATCTGATAATTATCTTTCAAATGTAGATTTTTCAATTTCAAAGCGTGTACCGATTGATTTGGTAAATCAAAATAAGTTAGAATTTCTTGTTGATAATGATAAAAAACAATTTGCGATACTTTCCTGTAAACCTAATATAAGTTTTCTTTCAGGTGAAGAACGCATATCGGAAGAAAATTTTTCTATGAATATATTTAATTTTTCTGATATGAATAGTTTTGAATTACTGTTAGACAATGACGAAGTTTTACAGGGCAGAGGATTAGCTGCGACAGGCGGTGCTTTGTTGTTTGGTGCAGCAGGGGCGGTCATCGGTTCAAGTGGAAAAAGAAAAGTGAAAAAAGCAAATCGCTCAATCGTTTTGAATATATATCTCAATAAAATAGATTGTCCTGTTATTACAATAAATTTTCCTGTTATACAAGATGAAGGCTTATTATCAGACGAGGCATATAATAAAATTCTTGAAAATGCACAAACTATAAAGGGAATTTTGCACTATGCCCAGCAACAAAATAAAGATACCAAAATCAATAAAAATAGTGGAAATGATATTACAGGCAAAATCATGCAACTCAACGAACTTAAAGAACAGGGCTTAATTTCTGATGAAGAATTTAACAATAAAAAGAAGGAATTACTTGATAATTTATAGGAGAATATTATGAAAAAAATATTATTTACTTTATTAGCATTATTTATTGTTTCACCGCTTTGTTTTGCATTTAACTATCAATCATCTTGTCATTATTTAGATAGTATAAGCGGATTGAGTACATCAGGCGACAGTATGGGGTGCATGAGCAATTACAAAATGCTTGACTCATATAGAAGTAATCTTGCTTATTATACAGAGGGTACAACAAGTTATATCAATGATGTGTATTTGGTTTTGAATGTATATAACGGCTCAAATAAAGCAAGCGTACATAATTCTTTAATCCAAGCATCAAAATTACTCTCTAAAAAAGCAATAAACTATGATTTACCACAAAGCATTATTACATGTTTGCAAACAGGCAGAGCAGGTGCGTGGAAACATGGCAAATACACAATAAAAGTTACAAGAGAGAATTTCCCAAGTGGTAACGGTTACGAAGTACATTTTAAGATTGAGGAATAGCAACAATGAAAAAGATATTTACAGGCATGATGACATTATTTGTACTATTTATGACTTCAACAGCAGTTTTTGCCGAAACGGTCGTATTTAATTGGAAAACTTTAAAATTCCATAAACCAAGTTGTCAATGGGCTCAAAAATGTACTGTTAATTGTACAAAAGTTGATAAAAAAGAGGCAATCAAACATGGTGGAAAACCTTGTAAAGTGTGTGGTGGTTAGATTTGAAAAAGAAAAAATTAGCAATAATACTGATAATAGTTATATTTTTACTGATAGCAATTCCTGTATTGTGTCAGATATTCATACTTAATCAAAATGGCAATAGTTTATTGCCGGAAAAGGAAAAATTACGAGAGGCGGACTATGTTCATGCGTATTGTAAGGGCGTAGAGGAATATGTATTGCCCGATAAAACGAGGGTGGATTGTTTAACGGAAACTCATGCCTGTGAGTTTGATTGGGCAAAGAAATGGTATGAGGGTTTTGGGCAAGCCCTTTGGTATGCTCATAATACAGGTAAAAAGCCTTGTTTAGTGCTTATTCTGAAATCCGATAAGGATTATATATATTTCAATCGTGCAAAAATCCTGTGCGATAAGTACGGAGTTAATCTTATAGAGGTAAAAGCCAAAGGTTTCAACAATTAAAGGAGGTTAAATGAAATCATTATTTAAAATATTATTTGTTCTCATTTTTAGTTTATTTTCTATTTGTAGTTATTCGTCAGCAGAAGAAATACAACCAACAAAAGACTATGTATTTACTTCTTATGATTTAATGAACTCTTATGAAGTAAATCAGATTGCAAAGAAAATTAGGGAACATAAATATGATAAGGCAGAAGAAAATCTAAAATACATACCACAAATGTATAGGGGTGCTGGAGAGTACTATCTATGTTTAGGTGAAGTTGCACTACATAATAATAATTTGGATTTAGCAAATGTTTATTTTACAAAAGCATTAGAAATTGTATCAGACCGCTATTATGGATTTCACAATCAACCTCTTGTATATAATGAATTTGCAAAAATGCACTTTCTAAAAGGTAATTATGAAAAAGCATTAGAATATTCTGATAAGGCTATGGAATCACGACAATTAGAGAAAGAATTTGTTGTAACAAGAATAAATATTTTAAAAAAATATTCTCCAAAAAATCCTAAAAATATAGTAAAATACACAACATTTTCAAATGATATACCTGAATTAAAAGATTTTAAGGATAATGTTGAAACATGGGAAGAAGTTTTAAATATTTTAGTAGTATTTGATGCTTTTGAAGATAATAGCGAATATACATGGGGAGAGATTTTTTCAGTAACTAAAAAACAAAAAGAAAACAAAGCTAAATGAGATAAACTATTAAAGAATTTGCCATTGGCTTATTTGGGAAAAACAGAGTTAGTTTTTAGTTTAGGTTATAAGAATGAGGCAAAAAGTTTAGCATATAATTTTGTCAATGTTGCATCAACAAGTGGTGATAAAGAAATGTATGCAAAAGCATTTTGGGTACAAGCAATGATTTTAAGTGATGGTTTTGATAACTATAAGGATAGTATTATCGCACTTACTAATGCTCTTCAATTAGACCCGTCAAACCCATTATATTATCTACAAAGGTCTTGGATGTATATAAAGAATAAACAAAATGACTTTGCATTAGCAGACGTTGATAAATGTATAGAGTTGCATCCAACAAGTAATATTGCTTATGAATACAAAGCAAATTATTTAGAATATATGGGAAAACGCCAAGAGGCATTGGAAAATTATAAAAAAGCATTAGAAATAAATCCAAATAGTCAAAATGCAAAAGATAACATCAACAGAATACAAGGAAAGGTAAAGGCAGAGGCAAAACAAAAAGCATCAGGAGTTGATGCACATACAAGCACTCGTTTAAGTGTTTCTGCAAATCTTGTGGAGATGATGAAAGGTGCAGGATTTCTTAAAAGAATACAAAAAGGTAGTAACAAAACAATAATTTTCTTTGTAGATGAAAAAAGTTGGTATAACACAAGTGCTGAAGGCTATGCTAACACAATTACTATTGTTGAAGAATATGCTTGGTTACGAGGTTATGAAATTATTGATTTCAAAAGTAATTCAAGTGGCAAACTATTATACAGACATCGCATAAAATATATTGAAATACCATAAGCACAATTTTTATAATAAATAATCAAAAATAAAGGAGTTAATGAATGGAAAACGAAGAAAAAGAAATTCAAGCATCAGCAGAAGAAAAAAATGAAGAACAAGAAAAACCAAAGAAAAAATTTAATAAGAAAAAGTTTTTTATAATCTTTGGAATAGTTATATTGCTTATTTATGGATTTTATATTCACTTATTGTCAATGCCGTTAAAAAGCGATGATATATATTGTGAATACAAAGGAAAATTTAATAAGATTGTATGCACGCAAACAGGTGATGTCGTTCCGGCATGGTTACAATTAGACGATAATCAATTTTTAAAATATTTAGGGATTGGTAGTGAATATTCAATGAAACTTGTTTTTTCACATAACAATAGAGATTATAGAGTTTTTGACATGACGGATAAAGTGTTTATTACTGATATGAATAGAAAATTTATTTATGAACAAAAAGAACAAACTTATAGAGATTGGCTTGATTTTAAACGCTATACAATGTTACAGGGGTACAGATATAGTAATTGGGGGTCAGTAATTTTGTATTGTTCAGAAAATAATCTACAAGAAGATGTCTGCAAAAAGTTAAAGAAACAGTATAAAAAATAACATTCAAAACACTTGTTATAATTAAGTTATGGAAGATTTTAACGACAATGTAAACAATGAAACCGACACCGTAAACACCGTAAAAGGTCGTAAAAATAACGGTCAATTTCAAAAAGGTATGAAACGACCCGAAAACGCAGGTCGCAAAAAAGGAACACCTAACCGCAAAACAAGGGAATTACTTGAATTATTAGGGGAATATGACCCTGCTCAATCATTATTGAAAATATTACAAAGTGAGCGTATTCCTGTGGATTTACGCATTAAGATACACATGGATTTGATGAGTTATGTCTATCCAAAACGCAAATCTATTGAATCAAAAGAACAAGTATTACTATTCACAAATACTGAAACTGTAGGCGAGGTAACTGATTATCTTGATATTTAATTATTAAGCTATACATTTATTAAAAAATTATAGTTTATATATCCATAAAAACCTTATGATTATTGTATTTTAGCCCTATATTTTAATAGAAAATTATAGGGCTTTCCATTTTTTTAGAGAAGTTCAACAAATAATTCAACAAAAATTCAACTTTTTTATTAAAATTCAACAAAAATTATTAAAAATCACATCAAACAAAATAGGCGAAATACCTATTTTATTTGATGTTACAAAAAATCACAAAAACTTATTAAAAGTGTATTTGACAACTACGAACCAGGAGGTCGGGAGTTCGAATCTCTTAGGGCGTAGATAAAAAGAGATAGGTTTATCCTATCTCTTTTTAAAATTTTATTTGGTGCAAATAATTGCACCTATACAAACTTATACATTTGTTTCTAATTTTAAAATATTTACATTTTTGCTTTAATATAAAAATGATAATATAATTACATTGTAATGAAAAGTATATTTATAAAAATCATTTGTTTATTTACATTTATCCTGACCCTTACAACAGGAGCTTTTGCGCAAGCTTTGAACATAAATTCTGTTATTTATGATGACTCAGGTGCTTTTTTAACCTTAAATTCTTTTGATAATAATGAATACAATTTTGAGCAAAAACCACAAATATACATCGATGAAGATGGTAAAAAAGCTTATTTTGATTTGACTCCGGCTATTTTATCCTGTCCTGTTCAAAATATAGTTTTGAATAATTCAGCGATTGAACAAGTTACGGTTAGCCAAAGTGCGCAAGAAACTGTTCGAGTTGCATTTTCGTATTCTGAAGGTTATAACCCTAAAAATGTACAGTTAAAAAAAATAAATAATTCTTTATTCCTACAATTCAGAAAACCCGTAATTAATAACTATTATTTTCAAGGAGTTTATCTTGAGCACAAAGACAATGTGCTTTTTGAATCTATTGGGATACAAACTCCGGTTCAAGTCAGCGGTAATAGTATTATTGGACAGATAAATTCCGCTTTTGATATTGATACAACAAAAAACTTTGTACTTGTAAAAAAATCACTTGCTTTACAGTCAAAGTATTATATCGATAATATAAATTTTAATTTAGGATTTCCTGTCATACACGGAATAGGTTCTTATACGTTATCTAAACCTTTTTATTTGACAAATCCCAGTAGAGTTGTCTTTGATATTCAAAATGCAGTAGTTAATCCTGTAATAAGAAATAAAGAATTAGCTTTTGGGAATGAATCATTAAAAATCGGTCAATTTGACAAAAATACTGCAAGAGTTGTTATAACATCTCAAAATCCTGAAAAATATATTCCGGTAATTTATCCTGATACTCAAAAGCTTGTGTTTATTGATAAATCAGGAGATAATGTGAAATCATTGTATTCTTCACAAATTACGATGACAGCATCGAAATATGAAAAAATATCTTCCAATGCACACTCTGTTAAACTTGTTTTTAATAACCCATTGATATTTGGGATAGATAGGAGTCAAAATAATTTAGAAGTTAATCTTTTTAATGTGGGAAATTATGTATTAGATTCATTGAAAAGAACTTTTGATAAAACTCCTTTTTCTAATGTAAAAATCACAAATGGAAATAATGGTGTTGTAAAAATAAATTTTCCAGTTGAAAATGAAGAATATATTGACATTCACGTTGGTTCTGATGGGAAAACTCTTAGAATAAAAGAAACATTTAAAAAAGAGAAAAGAACTGAAGTTCAATCGGAAATCAACATGCCTGAGCTGGATCTTCAATCCATAATTCCGGCAATAAGAAAAGATGGTAAAAAATATGTTGTAATTGATCCCGGTCATGGCGGATCAGATTGCGGTGCTTTAAGGGGTAATATTAACGAAAAAGATATAACCCTCGATATTTCAAAAAGAGTAGAAAAATTATTGAATAAAAAAGGTTATGTTGTTGAAATGACAAGAATAACAGACAAAACTGTTTCACTTCAAGAAAGAGTTGATATAAGTGAAGCAATTATGCCTGATATTTTCGTAAGTATCCACGTAAATTCCAGTAACAGTGAAAGTCCATCAGGACTTGAAACACACTATTATAAAGATAATAGTCTCGGTTTAGCAAAATGCATACACGCTGCTATGCTGAATAATATTAATTCAAATGACCGTGGATTGTTTAAATCTAAATTTTATGTTATAAATCATACTACAGCTCCGGCTGTTTTGGTTGAAATCGGATTTTTATCAAATCCGAAAGAAAGGGCACAGCTTGTATCAGAAAGCAGAAAGGAAGCTACTGCTAAAGCGATAGCTGAAGGTATTGATGATTACTTCAAAAAATAATGATAATAGACCCATTGGCTTTTTTGATTCCGGTGTCGGGGGATTAACTGTTTTAAGTAAAGTAAAAAAACTTTTACCGAAAGAAAACTACATTTTTTACGGTGATACAGCTCATGTACCATACGGAGAAAAAACGAAGGAAGAATTACTTAAATATTCTGAAAACATATTACAATTTTTTGAACAAAAAGAATGTAAAGCTGTCGTAATGGCTTGCAACACAACTTCTTCCGTAATCTATGATGATATAAAAAACAAATATAACTTTAAATTATATCCGGTCGTTCAATCAGTAGCAAAAGTTCTAGCTAGACTTGATATAGAACGTATGGGAGTCTTTGCAACTCAAGCGACTATAAATTCACAAGCTTATCCTAATGAGATAGCAAAATACAATAAAAATATAAAAGTATTTGGTCAATATTGCCCTAATTGGGTTAGAATTGTGGAAAATAATTTAATGGATAACTCCGAATCTATCGAGCAAATTAAACAAGATTTAGAAATAATGCTTGAAAATAATCCTCAAAAAATCGTCCTTGGCTGTACACATTATCCTTATTTAATGAATATTTTAACCAAATTTGCCCCTAAAGAATTATTTATAGATCCCGCAATACCTTTTGCACAATTTATTAAAGAAGATTTACAAAAAGAAAATATGATTAATTCTTCAAATCTTCCGAATTACGAAAAATTTTACGCAAGCGCAAATCCGGCTCAATTTAAACAAGCGGCAAAGTTGTTTTATGAACTTGATAAAGAACCGGAATTACTTATATTTTAAGCTTCTTTTATCTTGCTTGTTATAAAGGCAGCCAATAAAAGACAAGCAGCACCTATATAGAATGAATATTCATAATGATGGTTCAATCCACCATCAATTACAGCAGAATTTATTAACCATCCTACTAGAGTACAAACAAAAACTTGAGGTCCTGCTATAAATATATTAAAAATTCCCATAACAGATCCCTCTGTACCAGGCTTTATGTAACGAGATAACATTGCAAAAGGAAGAGCGCATACACTTGCCCATCCAATACCGGATAAAGCCATAAAACATAACACTGCAATTGAATTTGTTTTAAACATTGCTAATCCTAAATATGCAATAACCATAGATAAAAGCGAAATAATATGAACTTTTTTATTCCCGAATTTATGAGCCCAATTTCCCAGAGGTACTGCGATAAGAAAACATACGAGATTAAATATCGCTAATCCGATAAGTGCGTAATTTTGAGCCGCATCTTTTAAAGCTTGTTCTATATTAACGGATAACGCATCCGGTAAACCGTAAACAGTGTGTATGGCAAATGCCGTAAAATAAATAAGTAAACACATCATACCAATCCAAGTAAAAAATTGCATAGTGCAAATTTTTTTTACTTCAGGCGATAATAAGAAAAATTCTTTTAGCGACTGCCAGAAACTTTGTTTTTCTTTTTTATCTTCTAGAAATTCATCATTATCAGCAGAACTTTTCTCCTGAATCATCAAGCATGTCCACGTCATAGCAAGAACAAATGCAATTCCGGCCATAGTAAATTGAGCAGGAATAGACATCTGGAAATTTAAGAAATATTTTAATGCCGGTGCAACAGCCATAGCAACGACAGACCCCAACCCTATTGCCAGACTGATATAAGAATTTGCTTCCGCATGCTGCTCTTTTGGCACGACATCAGGTATTAAAGACCTGTAAGGACCTTGTGCAATATTTATACAAGCATCAATTACCCAAATCATAATTGCAGCAATTAACAAACCACCCCATGCCGGCATGTTAACATGAAACAAATTCCCGATGATATCAGAAATTCCGGCAGAATGAGGAAAAATCCAAAGCGCAATTGCCGTAATTAAAGCTCCACCCAGTAAATACGGACGCCTTCTGCCAAACTTTGATTTCGTTTTATCACTTAAAACACCAATTATCGGTTGTACAACCATTCCGGAAAATGGGCCTGC
>FLNU01000101.1_pt1 | contig 10448 bp, 8 predicted proteins | sample 1140361 | NCBI WGS metagenome assembly FLNU01 (sample SAMEA3878206, study PRJEB12797) | bioreactor metagenome | biome: Moose rumen | place: Sweden | collected 2011-10 | reverse complement strand
CTCTTAATTCAATTTTCTGAAGTTAAAATGGAAGTAATAATAGAAGTAAAACCGGAATTTATGTGCTTCGCACAGTACGTTTGATGTTTTAAGAAGATAAGAAGATAGGAAGATGAGACAATAGTCAAACAAACGTCTTTGCATTCCCTGCATTCTTTGCATTCCCTGCATTCTTCTTCATTTTAACTCCTTATTTAACTTCATCTTATAACTTCCGAAACTTGTATTTTTTTTAATATCTGAATTTAAACACTTCGCCGCCGGCACTGAGCAGATAGACTGCATGATGCTGCAACGGGATGTGAAGCCTTGTGGAATCGGCCTTGCGTGAATACACAGGAATACCGTCCGGACTGAATATCCGGATTGTCTCCCCGGCCGTCAGTCCGTTCAGGCTGATGCCGCCGTCCTGCAGGCTTACCTCCACACGGTGTCCGGTTGAGCTGCCATCCACTGTCGGACGCTCGATTTTGGTTGGATCGCTGTTCGGGAAAAGACTGACATAAGCCGGGTTACTCTCTCCATGAAGATTATCGACATGTGAGCGTTTCAGGCTGCCTTCATGATAGTTGGTGTCGAACACGTGAGTGTTCACGTATGCTTTCAGCGGCTCTGTGATACCGCTGATCGTGACTGTGGCATAAGCTTTGCGCACATTACCCATCTTTACGAATTCACTTCCTTTCACAACCACTTCCGACTCTTCTGAGAGCGGCATGGCTATACTCGGATGGGCATAAAGCCCGACGCGCACACCCATATCATCAAGCAGCATCCCATGGTCAATGAGTTCCACCACAAACGTGTTCACACCATCTTCAACACTGTGCTTCACCACATTGCATGTCACGTCGGACAGAAGCACGCGCGAACGGCTCATCTGAAGCATCTGGCGCCTGTTGTCCTTCGCTTTGTGCCGCGGATGACGCTGCGCTTTGAAGATGTTGTTGAACTCCACGTTGACCACACTGGAGATATAACCGTCGAAATGCTCATCAATCGGATAAAGCACCGTGAATGTGTTCTCCTTATGAGGAGAGACATAGGAATCCGGGATGTCGAAGCTCTGGCCGTTAATCTGCACGTTGACAGCCTGAATAGCCGAGGTGCCCGTATTCTTCACTCTTACATTCACCGGCAGTGAGTTGCCGCCCATAAGAGCCGTTTTTGAGTACGACACCTCTGCCTCAAAGTTGTTGCAGAAGTCTTTGCTGTTCGTCATGATCACACCTGCAGCCGACTCTAAATCGGCAAGCGTATAGACCACACTGATGTGGCTGTCGTCGAGGAATCCGTCGAAATCGGTCATAATGAGACTGTCGCGCTCACATCCCAGCGTTATCGGATCGGAGAGTTGAAGTGTCGTTCCGAGATGAATGCGAGAGGCATTCAGCAAGGTGGTGATATCAGCAAAGCTGCGTTTGCTGCCGCCCTCACCACGATATACACTACCCTCCTCTGTCCAAAGCAAAGCGAAGTCACTCAGGCTCGTCGCATTTCGGTCACACACAATCTTCGCCTTTCCAGGCATTCTGCCACCGACCCCGAGATCGCATCCCTGACGTCCGTCACCCTGTCCGCTCATGGCAAGCGTCTTCACGTATATCTCACGAATGGAGTCACTCTTCTCATACAGCATGGCGATGACGGCGTTACGTCCCACCCTGTGCATCATGAAATGACGTGCGTGTATGTTATCGTCCACATAGTTCACTGCCTGCGACCCGATTGGTTTTGAGGCATATCGGGTGACAGAATGTTCCATATCAGTAGCCAGCAGGTTAGCCGCCACGAGCACGGTGTCGTTTCGCATGAGCAGGTCGTAGTGGGTTATCACATGATCTGTGTCAATATTGAAATACAGAGGTGTCGCATCGCTCCACTTTTCTCCATTGTATGTGCGCAGGAGCAGTTGCCCCTCGAAAGCGGCGTTGGTGATGGAGTCTTCCGACACCGTCTCATCGGCAACGACAAACCTTCCGTGTTGATAGATGCATGCGGCCTTGCCGTCTTCCTGCATCGTCACCACAGGTTTGATGTCGGCCAGTCCGTCGTCAGTGGTAACGTCGGTTATCTGCCAGTCGCCCTCACCGTCTCTCACTGAGGCTTTGATGACTGAGCGGAGCTGAAGCCGGTTGCTGCTCACAAACAGATGGTTGTCGTCAATATCACTTTCTTCCACTTTTTTCGCGTATTGTTCAAAGACAACAATCTCATGGTCACCTCGTTTCGACCTCATGTGATTGCTGGCGGTCAACCCTTCTGTAGAGAGGGTTTTGGTGGTTTGATCGCTGGTGTTCATCAGGGCTATGCGGTCGTCATTATAGTCGGCCGCAGTTCTCAAATCATTATAAACCACATGTTCGCCATCGAGGAAATGCGGGTTGGCGTCCGAAGCCACATCACTCACGAGCACGGTGCCGATTTCTTCACTGCTGTCGGGAGCCTTGAGTGGCTTATATGCTTTGGCTATTTGCTTGGCCTCACTGTTTTCAAGCCAGTAAGGGAATTTTCGATGGAACGGGTTATGGGAATCATCAGGTTTCAGATACTCAAATCCGAAATGCACCTGTCCGCTGCCCGACCATCTGAAAATCGGAGTTTTCAGTTGTGCATAGGCTTGCCCCACAATAAGCAGAATAGAGCGGAAGCCCACTCCCGGCCAATATTTGGCAAACGGTCCTTCCACGCCAAACTGAATGCCGAACTTACCGCCGAACCTCAGCCCTGCTTGAAAATTCAAAAACGATGAGAGTTTGAAACCACCAATCGTCTCTGGTGTAAACAAGTCGAGCGAGGCCCCGGCCGACGCTTTTGCGCTAAAATGGGCAAAATAGCCCATATTCGTGCCCGACATGGCCTCATCCACATCATCGATATACGACTTCACACCGAAGTCCATCTGGCCGGAAACCTGTGCAAAGGCCGTGAAGCTCACGTACTTCTCCACTTTTTTCAGCACCTCGGACAGTTTCTTAAACCGTGCGTCTCTGGCCACATTGTCCCAGAAAACACCTATGCCATAACCAATTTGTCCGGATGCGTTAGCAACCTGGAAACGTGAGAAGTCTGTGGCTGGCATCTTGAAATTGAAGCTTGCGCTGCCAAACCATCCTTTCCCGATCTTCTTGCTTGAGAAATCGAAGATGTCGTCGATATCATCATAAATCCATCCGTCGAGGTCTTTGTCTGAACCCACCGGACGCACGCCCACCTTATCGCTTTTGAGGTTGGTATATTCATAGTTCTCTACCGCCTTCAGTTCTTCGCGGGCTGCTTTATCCTTATCAGTCAGTTCTCTTTCACCGCCATTATAAATAATATTTACTTTCAAGTCCCACAGGCTTTTACGGATATCATAGCCAAAAGCCGTTTTCACCGTGACGGGTTTGAAGGAAAACTTCATCTCAGGGGCAACTTTTAAATTAAACCCGCTGCTTCCGCTCACGTCGTTCACATTTTCCTCGTCGTCCGTCACATAGTTGTTGTCGATTTCTTTCTCCGTCTCACCCCTCATCTTGTCACGGTCGAAGACAAAGTTGTGGAGAAAAGGAAAATTGTCATACGTCAGGTCGCCTGAGGCAAAATGGAGCGAGCATGTGGAATTCAGCGGAATAACACCGACGAGGTCAAAATCCACATAGTAATAGTCGTAGGTGAATGATTTGTACTCACTGGCACTGAGAATACTCACCTCCTTGTCTCTTGCCTCATAACTTGCCTTAGTTTCCAGATCGGTCACCGTCAGCTGGCAGTCTGAGGTGCTGGCGCCTTTTGCCCTTGAGAAAGCCAGCTGAAGCTTTGCGTATTTTTCCAGCTGCTTGTTGTCGAGGAGTTTCGGATAGGTGTGTCCGCAGTCTTCCGCATAATGGACGGTATCGGCTGGAACCCATGCGGAGAGATTCACCTCATCAATGGAACAGAGTCTGTGGTCCACCCCGTTCCTCACGATAAGCGTCTCCTCGTCTTTGAGGTTCAGGAAATACTGGCCGCTGAATGTCAGACCCTTCGTGTTCACCTTGCCCGAAGTCAGCGTAAGATCCACCGCACAACGCTCCTCGCTGACGATGCCAGTCTCCGGGTCGGCTGCTCCCTTGTATTTATAGACCATCGGGAGATAACCGTTCACAATCACCTCAATGTAGGCGGGCTTGCCCATTGTGATAATCTTATGGGCTCCTAATGACTTATCGTAACCAAAATAGCGCACAGCGGTGTTGCCGGTCGGTTTTCCTTTCTCATCCACACTCTCGGCATGGAACGTGCCACTGGTCAGCTGGCGCGCCTTGTCGTTCCAAAGCGTCAGATAGAGGGTGTCATATTTCTCGAACAGTCCGGACCCCAGCCAGTTGAAATTCATGAATTCGCGATTCTCGTGTTTGTCAAGATAGAAATCCGTCGAGAGCTCCATGAATTTAAAGCGGTCGTTCAGGTCTATGCCCGTATGCAGTTTCTTCTTGTCAATGCGCAGTTTGTTGTCCTCGCTCACGAATATCACGTCGAGCAAGTCCTTTCCCTCCGGCACATAATAGCTCTGGAAAGAATTGGCCTGCAGCTCCAGCCGTGTGGTGTCGCGCTCCATGATGCCGTTCTCGTTCATACACCCGCTGACACACTCCAGCGAATAAGGAATATTCTCCACCTGGCGTTTCTGGTCGAGCTGGAAGATATAGAGGTTGTCGTTGTTCCAGTCTTTGATGAAATATCTGAAACGGTACCGTTTTTCCGGTTCACCCACACGCCACACATTGATTTCATACGGCTCCTCCTAAAATGGCAGGTTAGCGAAGAAATAGTCGCTCACGGTTTGTGTGAGTTTGCTGCCGCTTCCATTATCCAGTGTCACTTCATAGGCGCTCGAGGTATCCCCGTGACCGTCAATCCGGAAGCAGAGAAGAGTATGGTCGCGCATGGTCCAGAACTGACGCTGGTCGGCCAGCCATTTCTTGCGGGTGGATTCCAGCATATCTACCAGGCTGGCCACTTCTGCATAGTTACCCGACATATCGCCGTCGGCAGTCTGAACCTGCGTCCAGCTCAAGCCGGAGTCAGGCGACTTGATATCATTAAAATTCGATACGTCGGTCACGTTATTGGCAAAAAAGAGGTCAAAATCGGGTTTCTGTGCACGGACTGACATGATGCACAGCACAAAAATCAGACCGAAAAATGTTCTTTTTGTCATATCTCTATTAATTTGATTAGCTATTATTGTTATCTAAACTCTCACCTCTCACCTCTTCTTACCGAGCGCCTCCCCTGTGCCGTCACCCGGATCGAAAGGCACTTCAGGCGGTACTTTACCCAAGATGATATCCACAAGCTTTGTCACGTCTGCAATGGTGACAAGTCCGTCGCCGTTCACATCAGCCACAGGGTCGAAGCCGCCTCCCGTCGCAGTGCCGGAAAGAATGATATCCACTAGTGCTGTCACATCCGCTATCGTCACCTGGTTGTCATGGTTCACGTCACCGCGTAATGTAACTGCCGAGGCCTTTCGTGCATTTGTATCTGTGGATGGCGTATCTGTGTGCTCATAAAGAACATCGTTTTTAAATGGTTTCTGGGCACTCACCCGATTGGCTGTTCCGTTGAAGAAGAACAGAAGAACAGTCATCAGCGTAAAGATTTGTAGTTTATTCATTGTGATTATCGTCAGATGATGATAAAGATAAGGAAGTTAAGTTTTTAGGTTAAATTACAAAGTTTTAAAAAAAAGGAATATGGCAAAAGATTATACGATTTTTTTTTCCATATTTATTGACTTAGTGACTTTTAACCCACCACGAACGTGTTGAAGGAATGGGGCTGGAGGGTGGCTTTGATATACTTTTTGCCGATTTTCGTGGAGATTTCGCTTGGTTCGTCGTTGAAATTGCCGCAGATTACCACGAAGGTGTTCTCCGGAGTGCGGAACACCACCTCCATCAGGTTGTCGCCGGCCTTGCGTGGCACATATCCCACCATCACGCTGCCAGGGCTGATGAAATGGCTGAAATGCTTATAAGCATAATACTCCGCTGTGTAGCGGTATTGATTGGTCTTGCTGTCCACCTGTATGAGGGCGTTCTGGCTCCATCCCCAGCGGCTCATGCCATTGTCGGTGAGGATAAAGTTCCAGTTGTAGTATTCGTCGATTCCCTTGCCCAAGTTATCGGTCAGCAGGAAGAAGGTGTGCTCACCGGCTCTCCAGTCCATGGAGCCGTTGCCGCACTCACTCTCCGAGCAGATATAATGCAGCTGAGGGTATTTGGCGATGATGTTCTGCACGATGTCGCGACATTCCCATTGCTCGCCGAATCCGTCGATGCAGTCCACCATTCCCGGCGATGCCAGAATCTTCTCGATATAATCCTGGCGGTTGGTGTTGAACGTGCCCAGATAGAGTCTCACATCAGGATGGCGCTGTTTCAGTGTCGGGGCCAGATACCGTGTGTTGAACCTCACGGTGCCTTCCGCTGTCCAGGCACAGCCGGGGTAAGGAGTATAGCTGTATGCCTCGTTCTGATACATCACCATATCAATAGGAATACCCTCCTCTCCGTAGAGTTCGATAAAGCGGCAGAACATATCAGCGTAAGCCTGCAGATAGCGCGGATCCTGGATAAAATAATCGGTGGTGGCGAGCCGGCGCGGGAACACCCCGTTGCGGTCGCCCAGCAGCTTCATCTCATCGGGGTCCACGGTGGCATCAGCTGCTCCGTAGAGCATATAGTCTTTCTCTTTCGGCAGGTTGTTGAATCGGCTTGAGAGCACAGGGTAGTCGTGGTTGATCTTCATCCATGCAGGCGGACTCCAGGGCGACATCCACAGTGTCAGCTGGGGATAGAATTTCTGCGCGCGGCGCACGAGCGGGATGAGCGTGGTCTTGTCGTGCTCGATATTGAAATATCTCAGGCGGAAATCGCCATCGACGGTGTCGCAGCTGAACCAGTCGAGCGCATAGTCATTCGCATTCATGGAGATACGTCCTCGGGTGAAGCGCAGGTCGCCGTCGGGAGCAAAGAGGCGGTGCATAATCTCATCCTGCTCTGCCGGTTTCAGCCGGTTGAAGGCAGCCCAGTCCATCTCATTGAACGTGGTGCCCCAAGCCCTGAACGGCCGTCCTTCGCAGGCGTCCTCATCAACTTCAAGCAACGGTGTCACACTGCTTTTCGTACTCATCTTCACGGTCTTCGCCACCCACGGCGCTGACTCTGTGGTGACATACCACTCCACCTTCTGGGCATACGAAGCCATCACCATCAATAATGCAGCGCATAATGTAATGAATCCTCTTTTCATATAATCAGCTATATAAGACTAGTTTTTACTTATTCTCTTTCAATTCATTAAAATCGGCCTCTGTTAGATTTTCAATCAGATATTTTCGGATTTCCTCTTCTGTAGGTAACTGCAAGCGATATTTACTCACAAACAAATTTTGTGACAGCCCTTCTGTGGCATACCGGACGGTAGTTTCGCCATAGTCAGCACAGAGAAGCAACCCTATTGGAGGATTGTCATCTTCTTGCATCACCTCATGTTTGTAATAATTAAGATACAAATTCAGCTGTGAAGCATATTCATGCCGGAAGCGATCTATTTTTAAATCGATGATAACATGACATTTCAATATACGATGATAAAAAATCAAATCAGCTTTGAAGTAATCTTGGTCAACAAGAATTCGTTTCTGGCGTGATTCAAAGCAGAAGCCACGTCCCATCTCTAAAAGAAAATGTTGCAAATGGTTCAGTATGGCTGTTTCCAATTTGGTCTCAGTAAAAACCTCCTGAGATTGAAGTCCAAGAAACTCAAGCGTCACTGGATTATGGATGATATCTCGAGGAGCTAGTTGACGTGATTCTTTTGTGGCCAACTTATGTAATGCCATCTTATCCTTCGACATCCCCATACGTTCATAGTATTGTGTAGACACTTGGCGGTCTAATTCTCTACTTGTCCAACAACCACGAATGGCTTCCTGCTCATAGAAAGCTCTTTTTAAAGGATCTTCTATACTTGTTAAATAAGACAAACTTGTATAGTTCATTCTATTAAACAATTTTTCAGCAGGGGTAGCCCATTCATCAGATTTGGCAGGCACTGCCCGCCAAATCTTACTACTAAGATTCTCTGCATGTTTCAATTTGGCGGACGCTGACCGCCAAATTGAAAGTTTGAACAATTCTGACAAGTTCATCTCTATATGCTGTAAAAAAGAACTAATCGGCGAGCACAATTCAGGATATACAAGATAAAGTTGTCTGTATTCACGAAGTCGTCTTGGTTCAAAACCCTTTCTATTAATACTTTCAGCCAGTCGGTTAAGAAGTTTTTCACCATACTTTGCCCGGTCATCTCCTTCTTGCTCAAACTCTACTATATAATAACCCACTAACCAGTTTCTAGCTGTTAGAGAGAGATTCACCGCATGAGCGGCTTGTGCTTGAAGGATGTCTTGCACCTGGTGAATTTGGCCTACTAAAGAATCAAAATCCATTTTTTACCACATTTTTCTATTAATTCAGTTTTTCCCCAAAGTTACAAAAAAATATCAAGCCACAAAAATGGCGGCAACTTTTTGTTGCCGCCATCTTAAAATGTCTGTTATTGCCTCTTGCCATCCATCCCGAAATCCCGTTCCCGGAAAACCCGGAGAAATCATTCGCATGGCAAAAGTTCAAAGTTCAAATCTCAAAGTTCAAAGTTCAAATCTCAAAGTTCAAAGTTCAAATCTCAAAGTTCAAAGTTCAAAGTATAACAGCCCCGTCTTCCCATCCGGATGGCCAAAGTTCAAAGTTCAAAGTATCCATCCGTATGGCTTTTTATTAAGTGAAACGTTTTTTCTACGGAATGCAATGGAGTGTTTTATTGAGAAAATTTATTCAATTGGAACAATTGGGATTTCATGGATTGAGAAATCTGGCAGAAGCAATGCTTTTAGACCGATTTTTCAAACATGAAATGGACGCAGTCTAATAAATTTTCGTTTTTTATTTGAATTTTAAGAAAAGAAGTATAAATGATTACCCCAGCGGACGAGGCGTCCACGTTCCCAGTATCACTACGGTTTCCGGAGGTGGAAATGTTAACCTTAAACTCCTTAAACCCCTTAAACCCCTTAAACTCCTTAAACCCCTTAAACTCCTTAAACTCCTTAAACCTGAGATTGCGGCCATACATAAAGTAAGGTCCTACAGCGGGTGGGCTACTTACGACGTTTACCCTATTTTCCTATTCCCCCCTCTATGCCAAGTCAGCCAAGTAGGTCATCTCCATCGTTTCCTTGTCGATACGGATGAAGCCATCCTTCTTGTCCGATTCAAAACGGAGACCTTTCTTCGCCTTGTCGCTCACCGGCACATACCAGTACTGGTCAGTTTCCTTTGCTATCGTGTATTTCTCCAACGTGCTGTTGGCAGTTGCACTCACATATTTCACATTCTCATCCAGGGGAGCCGCCGAAGAGATACGGAAGTGGCTCTCCTCTCCTTTCATCATAGGAAGAGCCGTCTCGCTGTGAGGCAGGATGAACCACACCAGTCCGCGGTCCATGTCGGTGATCATCATCTCCTTGTCGGAGTTATTCTTCACCACCAGTTCCACCAAGAGTGTCTTCAGTTCGTCTGCCTGTGCAGATGCGGCAGCCGACTCAGCCGCCATCTCGTTGGTCAGGTCGCGGGCATTGGCATAGTTCACCACGCGGTTGCCGTTAGCGCCTTTTTTGTTCATTCTCGACACCTCCACACTTTCAGCTGTGGCAGAAGCCATTTCGCCCACGATAGACCATCCAGCCGCACTCTTAGCCCGCTTGATGGATTTCACTAAGTCGGGCGACACCACCTCCTGAACGATGGAGAAGGTCACCAGTCCGTCGGCAGAAGGCAGGGAGCATACCCGCTGCTTGTTCACAGCCGAATGCTGTTCGCCGTTCTCCACCACAATCAGTTCGTTATCATACGTCGGAATATACGTGGTCTTCGCCACTGCCTGCAAAGCCGTCAGGCACAAAAGTGTCAATACAATCTTTTTCATATTTATTTCAAGTTTAAATTGATTAATAGTGCAAAGGTAATGAAAAATTAAGTGAATAGTGAATAGTGAATAGTGAAAAGTGTATTTTTTTGCAGAGATTTTTTGGAACACGAATCTCACGAATCTCACAAATCTTTTAGTTCTCACAGATAGCACAGATGCACACGGATATTTTATTCACACTTTAACTTTCGGAATGCAGATGTTACGGCACACACCAGCAAAAAAACACGTGGCATTAACTCTTATGTCACTCTTTTATTTCAATAAGTAATCGGCTAAATATGGAACAGCGAACACCAGTTCCCCTCTTCTGGGAGCCTCAATAACTCCCGCCTCAAGTAATCGTTTTCGGTAAACCTGGATTGCTGGTCCCTGTTTACCAAGTGCGGCTTGTAGTTCGGCTGTAGTTACAGTCCCGCCACAAA
>FLNU01000696.1_pt1 | contig 10492 bp, 8 predicted proteins | sample 1140361 | NCBI WGS metagenome assembly FLNU01 (sample SAMEA3878206, study PRJEB12797) | bioreactor metagenome | biome: Moose rumen | place: Sweden | collected 2011-10 | reverse complement strand
GGCACCTCTATCAGCTGCGAGAAGACAGGCAGCGCCGGTGTGCCATAGCCGTCGGCGCACTCCTGGTAACCCTCGACGGCAAGGGTGCTGAACGTCTCGCCGGCGAGGGTGACCTCGCCGATGGCCACCTCGCCGGTGGTGAAGACAACCTGCAGGCTCTGCCAGTCGTCGCGTGTCACCTGCTGTGCGCCAGCGGTAAGGGCGATAGCCAAAACGGCCAGAAGAATGGATATTCTTTTCATTTTTCTTTATCTTATTTTGCGTTTACCAGCGTCATCTCGTCGACCAGGTGGCGTGCGCCGGCGAACTTGTCGATGATGAAGAGGCAGTAGCGTATGTCGAGCGATATGTTGCGGCAGTAGGCGGGGTCGAACAGCAGGTCGCTCATGGTGCCTTCCCAGCAGCGGTCGAAGTTGATGCCCACCAGCTGGCCGTCGGCGTTGAGCACGGGGCTGCCGCTGTTGCCGCCGGTGGTGTGGTTGGTGGCTATGAAGGCCACGGGCAGCTCGCCTTTCTTGTTGGCATACTGGCCGTAGTCTTTCTTCTGCCACAGCTCCTTCAGTTTGGGCTCTACACGGTAGTCGTAGATGTCGGGGTTCTCCTTCTCCATGATGCCGTCGATGGTGCTGTAGGCGGTGTAGTAGGTGGCGTCCTTGGGCTTGAAGCCCTCCACATGGCCATAGGCCACGCGCAGCGTCAGGTTGGCGTCGGGGAAGAAGTTGCTGTCGGGGTACTGCTCCATCATGCCACGTATGTAGGTGCGCATCAGGCGCTGTATGTTGTCGTCGGCTTCGTCGTACTGCCGGCGTTTCTGGTCGCTGTAGCAGAAGGTGTAGGCTATGGTGAAGAGGTTGACGGCAGGGTCGGTGCCGATGGCGTGGAGCATCTTGTCGCGCTTCATCGAGAGTGTCTTCTCGAGCTTCTTGGGGTCGTTGAGCATCGATTTGGCGTACACTTTGTGCAGGGTGGCCTCCACCTCGGCTGCGGTGCTGTGCTTGAGGTTCATGTAGGGGGCATAGCCGCGCTCCCACATGTAGAGGAAGGTCTCTACAAAGATGGCCTCGTCGACGGGCGAGTGCTGGGCGAAGTCTTCGAAGTAGGTGCGGCTGTCGCGCAGCATGTTTTCCACCAGGGTGTTGTCGCCATTGCGCTGGATGCGGAAGAGGCGGTAGGCGCGGTTCATGAAGTCGCTGGCCATCACGGCCTCGCTGAAGTAGGTCCACTCCAGCTCCACCTCGCGCAGGCGGGCATAGCTGGCCTCCAGGCTGTCCAGCACGTCGCGGTACTGCGGCTTGTCGCTGGCCCAGCGGCGGAACAGCTCCTCCTGTTCCATCTTCTGCTCGACGCCGTGCAGACGCTCTATGCCGAGGCTCTCGCCCTGCCACTTCTTCCATCCGTTGGCGATGGAGGCCACGCGTGAGGCATATTTGAGACGCTGTGCGGCGCTCTGGCGCATGGCGGCGTTGTAGTGGTCGAGACGTATGGTGCGCAGGGCTATGCGCACGGGGTTCTCCTGGTTGGCGGCCAGGTCGACATAGTCGTGCGTCACATAGCGGCGTGTGGTGCCGGGGTAGCCGAAGACGAAGGTGAAGTCGCCCTCGTCCACGCCACCGAGACTGATCTCGAGGTGTTTCAGCGGCTGGTAGGGCACGTTGTCTTTGCTGTAGTCGGCAGGCTGGTTGTCCTTGCCGACATAGACGCGGAACATGGAGAAGTCGCCCGTGTGGCGAGGCCACATCCAGTTGTCGGTGTCGCCACCGAACTTGCCGATGTTGCTCGGCGGGGCTCCCACCAGGCGCACGTCGGTGAACACCTCGTTGACATACATGAAGTACTGGTTGCCATAGTAGAAGGGCTTCACCGTGGCCGTGTAGTGCGTGCCTTCGACGGCTTTGGCTGTGATGGCGGCGATGTTCTTGTCCACTATCTTCTCGCGGTCGGCCTCGGAGGTCTCGTTGTCGATGCCGGCGAGCACCTGTGCGGTGACGTCCTCCATGCGTACCAGACGGGTGACGCTGAGACCCGGGCAGGGTATCTCTTGGTCGCGGCTCATGGCCCAGAAGCCGCCGGTGAGGTAGTCGTGCTCCACGGTGCTGTGGCGCACGATGTAGCTGTAGCCGCAGTGGTGGTTGGTGAGCACCAGACCCTCGTGGCTGACGAACTCGCCGGTGCAGCCGCCGCCGAAGAGGAGCACGGCGTCCTTGAGCGAGGCGTTGTTGATGTCGTAGATGTCCTGCGCGGTGATGTGCATGCCGGCACGCTGCATGGCGGCTTCGTTGCGCTGAAGCAGCATCGGTATCCACATGCCTTCGTCGGCGAAGGCCGGCATAGCGAGTGCCACAAGGACTGCTATGGTAGTCAGTTTCTTCATCATGTCTTTTTGTGTGTGTTTTGTTTTTTGTCGATAGCGGCGGCGTCAGCCGACCTGGCAGCCTGGGGTTACGATGTCGCGGGGTGAGAGCAGCACCAGACGTCCGTCCTTGTCTTCGGCGCTGAGTATCATGCCCTGGCTCTCGACGCCCTTCAGTTTGCGTGGCGGGAAGTTGGCTATGAAGCACACCTGACGGCCTGCGAGTTTCTCCGGCTCGGGGTAGTGTTTGGCTATGCCGCTGACGATGGTGCGCGGCGTGCCCGTGCCGTCGTCGAGCTTGAATTGCAACAGCTTGTCGGCTTTGGGTACCTTGGTGCACTCCAGTATGGTGGCCACACGGATGTCCATGCGGGCGAAGTCGTCTATGGTCACCGACGGCTTCACCTCGGCAGGCTGCCAGGCGGCGAGGGCGTTCTGCTCCTTGGTCTTCAGCAGCTTGTCGACCTGGGCCTGTATGGCCTCGTCGCCTATCTGTTCGAAGAGCAGCTCGGGCCGGGCTATCTCGTGTCCTTCCATGAGGATGTCGGCGCGGCCGGCGTCTTGCCAGCCGAGGGGCTGCAGGTTCATGATGCGGCGCATCTTGTCGGCCGTGAAGGGCAGGAAGGGGGCGCAGAGCACGGCCAGGTTGGCGCATATCTGCAGCGAGAGGTTCATCACCGTGGCGGTGCGCTCGGGGTCGGTCCCCACGAGCTTCCACGGCTCGGTGTCGGTGAGGTATTTGTTGCCCAGGCGGGCCAGGTTCATCATCTCAGCGAGGGCCTCGCGGAAGCGGTAGGTCTCTATCGAGCGGCCGATGCGCTCGGGGAAGGTTGCAATCTCTCCCTCTACCTCCTGCTCGGCGTCGCCGAGGGGACCGCAGGCGGGCACACGGCCGCCGTAGAACTTGTGCGTCAGCACCAAGGTGCGGTTGACGAAGTTGCCTAGTATGGCGACGAGCTCCGAGTTGTTCTTCAGTTGGAAGTCTTTCCAGGTGAAGTCGTTGTCTTTGTTCTCGGGGGCGTTGCTGCAGAGGGTGTAGCGCAGCACGTCCTGCTTGCCGGGGAAGTCGCGCAGGTACTCGTGCAGCCAGACGGCCCAGTTGCGGCTGGTGCTTATCTTGTCGCCCTCGAGGTTGAGGAACTCGTTGGCGGGCACGTTGGCGGGCAGTATGTAGCTGCCGTCGGCGTGGAGCATCGAGGGGAAGATGATGCAGTGGAAGACGATGTTGTCCTTGCCGATGAAGTGGACGAGCTTGGTGTCGCTGTCTTTCCACCACTTCTCCCAGTCGTCGCCCTTGAGCTGGCGGGTGAAGGAGATGTAGCCTATGGGAGCGTCGAACCAGACGTAGAGCACCTTGCCGTCGGCACCTTCGACGGGCACCTTGACGCCCCAGTCGAGGTCGCGCGTCACGGCGCGGGGTTGCAGACCCGCGTCGATCCACGACTTGCACTGGCCGTAGACGTTGGCTTTCCAGTCGCCCTTGTGCTCCTCCAGTATCCACTGGCGCAGCCATGGCTCGTCCTTGTCGAGCGGCAGGAACCAGTGCTTGGTCTCGCGCAGCACGGGCTTGCTGCCGCTGAGGGCGCTCTTGGGGTTGATGAGGTCGGTGACTTCGTAGGGTTTGTCGCATTTCTCGCACTGGTCGCCATAGGCATTCTCGTTGCCGCAGTGGGGGCATGTGCCGACGATGTAGCGGTCGGAGAGGAACTGGTGGACCTCCTCGTCGTAGTACTGCATGGAGGTCTTCTCGACGAACTTGCCCTCGTCGTAGAGTTTCCTGAAGTAGGCCGACGCTGTGCGATGATGTTCTTCGCTGCTGGTGCGGCTGTATATGTCGAACGAGATGCCCAGCTCGGCAAAGCTCTCCTTGATAATACTGTGGTAGCGGTCGACGATGTCCTGCGGCGTGACGCCCTCCTTGCGGGCCTTGATGGTGATGGGCACGCCGTGCTCGTCCGAGCCGCCGATGAAGATCACGTCTTCGCCCTGCGAGCGCAGGTAGCGCACATAGACGTCGGCCGGCACATAGACGCCTGCCAGGTGGCCTATGTGCACGGGGCCGTTGGCGTAGGGCAGCGCCGAGGTGACGGTGTAGCGTTTGTAGTTGCGGTCTTTCTCTGTGTATGTCATTGGTCTATTCTTGGTATGTGTATGTTGTCTGGTTGCCTTCGTCGTCGCTGACGGTCAGCGGGAAGCCGGCGGCGTTGTAGGTGTAGATGAAGTCGGTCACGCGCACGATGGGTACACTGCGGCTGACGGGGTAGTTGCCTAGGATGGGGACGCTGATGGTGAGGGTGATGTCAGCCACGCCGTGGTTGTCCGTGAGGGTGTAGTTGTTGGCCGAGAGCACCTGCGGGTCGAGCATGCCGATGAAGCCCTGCAGCGGGTTGTGCCGGTCGTCGTAGGTGAAGTCGACGGTGTCCCTGAGCGTCACCGTCAGCGGCTGCTCACCGGTGATGAGCGAGGCCAGCGAGGCATAGTCGCCCAGCAGGTCGTCCAGATTGACGACCTGCGCTATGTCTTCCATGGTGACGCCTGCGTCTATGTCGGCGCTGACAATCATGCGGCTCACATTGTCGCCCTGCCACTCGAAGGTGGTGCTGATGTCGGCGCTCTGCAGCGAGAGTTTGTCGCCCTGTTTGCTGCCGCCCATGCCGAAGCCCGTCAGCATGCCCAGCAGCGTGTTGACGTAGCTTGCGTCGACGTCGATGTCGATGCGGTTGATCTTGCCTGCGGCGTTGTGCAGCACGGTGGCGGTGAGCGACTGTATGCCGCCGGTGTAGACTCCGATGGACGCTATGCTGCCTGCGCTGTAGTTCACACGCATCTCCGTTGTCACGCCCTCCACGGTCTGTGTCGACGAGACGATGCGGTCGCCCGTATAGCTGAACTGCTGCACGCCGGTGGCGTTGCCGTCGTGGTCGGCTGACTCGATGCGGTCCAGCTTGGCACCGGCCCACACCCACGTCTGCGTCTCGTCGCCGGTGGCGAGGGTGGCAATGCGGGCACCCGGGTTGTAGATGCCCTCGCCCTGCTGCTGCTCGCCCGATGGGGTGTCGTTCTCGTCTTTCTTGCACCCTGTGAGGGTCACTACGGCAATGGCACATACGGCCAAAAGAATCTTTTTCATGTTGCTTTATTTTGAAGTTAAAAAATTTAAATCGCCTAGCCGCTGACGCGGCAGAAAAGCCTCCTCTAAATCTCCCCCTAAAGGGAGAGACTTGAAAGCCTCCTCTGAATCTCCCCCTTGTAATAACATTCGTCCCCATCACTCCCCATCACTCCATTTCACTCCCTCTTTACTCCCCTTGTAATACCATTCGTCCCCATCACTCCCCCTCACTCCATTTCACTCCTTCTTTACTCCCCCTGAAGGAGTCTCCTCTCCCTCTTCGGGCTCGGGCTCCAGCTTGCCGGCGGCCAGCAGTATGTTGTACCACAGGAAGAGCTTCTTCACGTCCGAGGCGTGCACGCGCTCGCGGTCGTAGTCGGGCATCACGGCCTCGAGCAGGGCGAACATCTCCTTGCTGTCGGCTTTCTTCGGGTCGAAAGGCGTCGGCCTCTCCTCGAGGTGGGTGCGAAGGGTGGTATATACCTCGTCGAGCGGACGCTCGTCGCTTGCGGCGAAGATGCGTATCTCGCCCAGCGAGCTGATGCGGTCGTTCTTGAACACCGGATACTTCTGCCCGGTGACCAGGTTCTTGACAATGGCGCCGCCTTTGGTCTGCGACACAAGTTCGCTCAGGTCCGGCTTGCCGGAGATAACTAGAATGTTTGTCAGATCCATTGTTCTTTGTGTGTCTTTTAGTTAGTTTCTGATAATTACTTTTTGTATATCTTTCCTAAAACGCCGCTTGCTGCTTTTTATTGTGCTTATACGATAAAAAATAACAATTGTAGATTGCATTGGAACGAGGGTTGCGAAGAAACCAATGTTTTTTAGTATCTTTGCACCATACAACGTCACCGCCATGAATTGGATAATACTCATACTTGCAGGCTGTTGCGAGGTCGGCTTTTCGTTCTGCCTCGGCAAGGCCAAGGGCCTCTCGGGCCTGCCCTACTGGGAATGGATGGCCGCCTTCGCCTTCTTCTATGTGCTCAGCGCCGTGCTGTTGGCCAAGGCCACCGAGACGCTCCCCATCGGCACCGCCTACCCCGTGTGGACAGGCGTCGGCGCCCTCGGCGCCGTGCTGCTCGGCATCTTCGTCTTCCACGAGCCCGCCACCTTCTGGCGCCTCTTCTTCATCACCACCCTCGTCGGCTCCATCGTAGGCCTGAAACTTGTCTCACAGTAGTTTTTTTCGCCGCCGGCACAATAAAACGGGCTCGGCAGCGTTGTTTAATTCGTTAATGTGTTAATTCGTTAATGTGTCAGTCGCTTGCGCAGCCTGACTTACGAATTCACAAATTAACATATTAACGCATTCTCAACAATTCAAAGCTCAATAAGAAAAATGGAAAAAAAAGACCTCCTGAAAGAAACCGTCAAGCACATTGACATCAAGAAGTACGACAGCACCGAGCTCATCGACGCCATGCGCCACATGTCGTTCACCAGCCGCGACACGGCCCGTGCCGCCGACATCCTCTGCCAGATGCTGGCCGAGAAGGACTGCACCAATATCCTCACCATCGCCGGCTCCACCAGCGCCGCCGGCTGCATGCAGGTGTATGTCGACATGGTGCGCAACAAGATGGTCGACGCCGTGGTCAGCACCGGCGCCTCCATCATAGACATGGACCTCTTCGAGGCACTCGGCTACAAGCACTACATCGGCACCAAGGAGAACGTCATCCCCGACACCAAGCTCCGCGAGCTCTACATCGACCGCATCTACGACACCTTCATCGACGAGGAGGAGCTGCAGGCCTGCGACCAGGCCACCTGCGACGTCGCCGACAGCCTCGAGCCGCGCCCCTACAGCAGCCGCGAGTTTCTCTACAACGTGGGCAAATGGCTCGCCGAGGGTCACGGCGTGAAGAAGGAGAGCCTCATACAGACCTGCTACGAGTGCGGCGTGCCTATCTTCTGCCCCGCCTTCAGCGACAGCAGCGCCGGCTTCGGCATCGGCAAGCACCAGTGGATCCGCCGTCACGAGGGCAAGCCCTACGTCAGCATCGACAGCGTGGCCGACTTCCTGGAGCTCACCGAAATCAAGATGAACTGCCCCGAGAGCGGCCTCTTCATGGTCGGCGGCGGCACCCCCAAGAACTTCGCCCAGGACACCGTCGTCTGCGCCGAGATTCTCGGCAAAGAGGTCCCCATGCACAAATACGCCATCCAGATCACCGTGGCCGACGTCCGCGACGGCGCCTGCTCCTCCAGCACCCTCCTCGAGGCCGGCAGCTGGGGCAAGGTGAGCGAAGAACTGCAGCAGATGGTCTATGCAGAAGGCACCACCGTCATCCCCGCTATCGTCAGCTACGCCTACCACAACGGCGCATGGAAGCAGCGCGAGTACAAGAACTGGCAGCGCCTCTGGCAGAAATAAAAAGAAATCATCCAATAAGCAACAGCCGGGGGCTCATGTCTCCGGCTTTTTTTGAAAATGGCAGTCTCTCCCTATCGCCCACGCAACCCGGGCCACGACTACTACAGCCATGGCGTCTATCTGGTCACCCTTGTCGTGAGCGGCCGTTATCCCCTGCTGGCATCTTTTGCGGCCGATTTCGGCTGCAAAGAAGGCTTGTCCATCACCCCACTCGCGCGATGCCGAGTCACCTGACCCCTTCCGCCGTTGTATGCTCAAGGAGCACATCGCCAACTTGGAGCGCGAGATGGCGGAGTACACGCGTCAAACAGGTGGACAGAAAACCGCCGAGGTAGACAGAAAAGGTGGACAGAAAACCCGCGAAGCCCTGCTGCAAATGATCGCCGACGACCCCACCGTCACCACCACACAGATGGCCTCTGCCCTCTGCATCAACCGCAGTGCCGTCTCCAAGCATCTCAACCGCCTAAAAGCCGACGGACGCCTACGCCGCGTCGGCCCCGACAAAGGTGGCCACTGGGAGCTGCTGATGTGACCCCGTCCCTTCTTTCTCCATTCGGTGATCCTTCGGCGATCCCTCGGCGATGTTTCGACAGGGAATGCCGCAACCATAATGTTAAAAAACATAAAAACCGATAACGTCGGCAACGAAACACCCATTTATGCGTCTATATAATCAGAGAAAGCACAAATTATGTCCAATCAAAATCTAAATACAATGAAAAAACTGTTCTTTTTGGCGATGCTCACCCTCGCCGCCCTCACCGCCCACGCCCAGTGTTTCGACTGGGTGAAATCCTACTCCGGCCAAGAGCCGACGGGCAAGTTCTGGAACTACATCGTCAGTTCCGTTACCGATTCGCACGGCAACCTCTATGTCGCCGGGCAATTCGCCAACGGTGCCGCCATTGACGGCCAAGACCTGTTGCCATTCATGCCCAATGGGGCATCAGCAGATAATCCAAACGCAGCAATTGTCAAGTTCTCTCCAAATGGGCAGGTCGTATGGAAAAAAGTTTTACATGCCAACGACTACGCTCCATGCAATATAACAGACATCCAAATAATTGGAGATAGCGCATTGTATTTTATGGGGCAGGTTTGTATACCACGGTCTTCCGATAAGTATTTATATTATCTTGACACACTGATTACGGGAGATAATGGTTCACCTCTATTGACACTGGATGGCGTAAGCACCAATGCTGTAACCATTATGGCTATATTGGATTTAGATGGAAACCTTTTAGAACATCATTTCTTGCAAATAGCATATAGAGATGAAAATGACAATCTTGTCACGTTGGACCGTCAAAGTGGTAATGCTATAGACACAAACATTATTGTCTGTGATGCCTTACAGCAAGGTCCATTCTGCATTGATAGAGAAGGAAATATTTATATGGGTCATGCGGCGGTGGACATGGTATCTCTTCTTGATGACTCAGTATATAACTATCACTCTGTAGAAAATGGACTGCTAACTGGAGTTGTGTTCATTGTTGACGGACAGCCTCGCTTCTGTATTTATCCTCAAAACACCCCCACATCTGCAAATTACAGAATAGTGAAATTTGCCCCTCATTTTAATACTCTTTTGCATTTTCAATACCTTTTTGAAGGGAATACCCCATGGAACAGTTTCGAAACTCTAGGGAAGATGATTATTGATTCCGTAGGATGTCTGTATGTCTGCAATCATACAGCTGGAACAACCACCAATAGTGAATGTATAGTTAAAGATGCACCTTCTCTGGTATTGCATACATCTGCCTATCAGAACACTTTTTTATTGAAATACGATAGCACATTGATTCCAATTTATATCAAACAGATAGAGTATGGAGAACTGGCAGGAGACTTGCGACTTATCTATCGTCATGGGATTTTTCATTCCATGACGATAGACGAAGATTCTTCGTCTATATTTGTTTCCTCGTCGGTATTCAATAATAATAATGAAGTATTTTACATTGACTCAACCGAAATCGAATTGCAAAAGAATGCTATAGTACTACGCTTTGACAAAGAGACTGGCCGTTTCGTCTCATATGGATATGCTAAGTCTTCAACGATGACCACCATGCGAGGCCGTATTCCTCATTATTCCAGTATTATCTGCAAAAAAAACCGAGTGTTTGCCCCAGTTGCATACCAAAACGACATTCAGTTTCAGAATCAGACTATTAATGTTGAACAATCACAGGCTGGAAAGGGAATCTACATATGGGACTATAACGGCGCCCCCTTGCAATACATTGATTTTAATTCTGCGACCCAACAATACGCCGAGCCAAGCACAAGTCTCTGCCTAAAAGATAGTATCCTTTATATTTCTGGCTATACATTCTCAGATATGACATTCGGAGACATTTCACTTAACAGCAATGGTCATAGCTTGGCATACACCGCAAAATACACTGACACCGCGTTTATGACACCTTACGTCCACGCAGAGGAACCAGGCGAGGTGAGCATCACGCTGGTGGATGACGGCGTGGCGCTGGTGGCTTACCCTAACCCCTTCCGGCAGAGCGTAAAGATTAAAGTTGAAAGTGGAAAGCTGAAAGTTGAAAACGGGGTTGCCACCGCGTGGCTCACCGACCTCACCGGCCGCCGCGAGGAAGTCCGCCTCACCCCCGACGGT
>FLNU01002397.1_pt1 | contig 10500 bp, 10 predicted proteins | sample 1140361 | NCBI WGS metagenome assembly FLNU01 (sample SAMEA3878206, study PRJEB12797) | bioreactor metagenome | biome: Moose rumen | place: Sweden | collected 2011-10 | reverse complement strand
CATCGCCGGCAAGAAACTGACCAATCAAGAACTGCTCAATGCCGTCTATGCTTCGCCGTGGCTGAGTGATGCCAAACGGTATTTCTCCAAATCCAACTGCGGTGCGTACCTCATGGGCAATAAATACCTCACCGGCTCGCCTATTCAGCAGGATTATTTGGAGACCGTACTGCGGTGGGCTGCCGATGCAACCTCCTACCACGCCCCCTTTACCCCCTCCCCGCACGCGGGGCGGGGGAGTTCGCTTGCGCCCCTGACAATTGAGCAGTATATGGCTCAACATTCCATCAAAGACACCGATGCCACGGCACTTTGGCTCTATTTCCAGCAAGTCATCAACTGGGTGCAAGCGAAATTTCGCTACCGCTCGGTGATGAAAGGCATTGACTGGGGCGCGATATACAATAAATACCACGAGGAGCATATCAATATCGAGAAGATGGAGCAACGCATCGCAGCACTCATTCAGGACTCCGATGTGGGCAATCAGAAAGGCATCTATTGGTATGTGTTTGACGGCGATGAGAAACACTTGCAGATCCGTGCCTTTGACGGCAACACCCGCCGCAGGCAGTACGAGAAACAGCAGGGTATCTGTCCGCATTGCGGCAAGCATTTCGAGATTGAGCAGATGGAAGCCGACCATATAACCCCGTGGTCGCAGGGCGGTCACACCACGCCGGATAACTGCCAGATGCTCTGCCGCGATTGTAATAGGCGGAAAAGCAGCAAGTAACCTCCGCTTTTTCTACGAAAAGTATAAAAATTCCATAATTTGTGTAAAGCCAATTCGAGAAAAAGCAGTACCTTTGCACCGTAAATAAGTAAATGTGAAAATAAGAACATGAAAAGAGTAACGGTTTTATTTGGCGCGGGTTCGATAGGGCTTGCCATTGTCAGAAGGGTGGCGGCAGGAGGGCATATCGTCCTCGCCGATTACAACGAAGCAAATGCAGCTGCGGCTGCTAAGACACTCGAAGAAGCGGGGTTTGAGTGCTCAGTTATCCAAGCCGACCTCGGTTCGCGTGAGAGTATTCTTGCAGTGATTAAACATGCCCAGCAGTATGGTGAGATTTACCATTTGGTTAATGCTGCGGGTGTCAGTCCTTCGCAAGCACCCGTAAGCGAGATTCTGCGCGTGGACATGTACGGCACTGCCGTCTTATTAGAGGAGTTTGGCAAAGTCATCGCCAAGGGCGGAAGCGGCATCGTCATCTCCTCGCAGAGCGGTCATCGATTGGGCGCATTGCCGCAAGAGCAGAGCGATGCGTTAGCTACCATGCCGACGGAGGAACTGCTGTCGCTGCCTTTTGTACAAGCCATCACCGACACGCTCAAAGCCTACCAATACAGCAAACGCTGCAACGTCCTGCGCGTCATGTACGAGGCAACGTGCTGGGGCAGACGCGGCGCGACAATCAATAGTATATCACCGGGTATCATCATCACTCCGTTAGCTGCCGACGAACTGAAAGGACCGCGCGGTGAGGGCTATCGCAAGATGCTGCAATCCTCTCCGGCAGGCAGAGCCGGTACGCCCGATGAGGTAGGCGACTTGGCGCAGTTTGTTATGTCCGACAAAGGGCGTTTCATCTCCGGTGCAGACTTCCTCATAGATGGCGGCACCACCGCTTCCTATTGGTATGGCGACCTGCAATACCTCAAACAAACACATTAAGAATACGGCTAAAATCCTCAATACCCCTTATCCCGAGCAAGCCTACGAAATGGGCAGGGGAGTGTAGTGCCTTCGGTATCCATATAGGTCTTGCCATCCATAAAAAATGCATAAGTTCACAAAATTGTGGTCCACAAATTTGTGAACTTCATTTTTTACTATCGTGAATGTCGTATAGATGGGATTTATATCGCTGATTCCGTCTTAGAGAAGTGGCTTTTGTTGTAAACGCTTGTTGCCAATTGTTAAAATTCAATCACGGTATCTCGTCGGGCTCCCGTCGGTCTATCGTTCCGTAGGTATCCCGTATGTCTCGGCTTTAAGGAGTTCTATGTTTGCTCAGCAGTGAGGGCTGAGAAAACTCGTGCGGTGCACTTATTCCTTCAAATGTCCATTAGACATTCTCAGTGCGCCTCAATCGCTTCACGTAAGCGACTGGTAATCTCAAAAGTGGATAAATTTTAAGAATTTCTATTAAATTTTGATGAGATCTTTGATAATTTCGTTTCGATATGACGATTATAAAGTAACCATATAGGTTTAGTAAGCAAGATACGTATTTGATCTATACCAACTGCAACGATAAAGAATCCAACCGATATTCCCAGCCACAAAGCTAATTGGAGAAGTGGAGTAAACATATGCGAATATGGTTTAATGAAACCGTATTTAATGACACCTTCATTAAACATATAAACTCCAAGCATTGATACCGCAATATAGTTAATACAACGATTCTTAAAATGCCATGACATCATAAACAAAAAGAAAAATATGGCAGTTAGCAATAGAAACAGGTTGTTATACGCAAATGCATGCCAATGTGGAATTTTAATATGGTATGCTGAAAGCATAGAACAAGTTCCCCATAAAAGTCCGAAAAGAGCATAGAGTAAGAACCAACGCCAACGGTTCTTATCTATTGTTTCGATAGTGATATATCTATGCAGATAACTACCTAAAATATATAAGTAAATAAAGTTTGACAAAGAAAATCCATCGGAGTTTATTAACTCCATGCCCCAAAAATCTCCAAAGTATATATTTGCAATAGTTAGTAAAAGGAGTATATATTCATGTTGCCGTTTTGACATATGATTTATGGCGATATTCAACAGCGGAGCCATGAGAAATAGGCCCAGATAGCAGTCCATGAACCATAAATGCCCATGACTGAACGGAAAAAGTGTGCGCATAAAAATGTCATGTATCGAATATGGCAACACAAAACCATTCCCGAGTATCAATCCTTTTGCTATAAATTTAATAGGATGCAAAAGATTGTAAAAGGAATATATAAGATAGAGATTGATGAAACTTCGCCATTTAGGTTTGATGCCATACCAACCCGAAATCAAGATAAAGCAATTTACCCCTATAAATAGAAAGGCATGAATAAAGAGTAAAAAATGGCTATCCCACCCTTTGCCGGCGACGTCTAATTGTAACACCTCAGGATACAATGCATGTACACAAAAATGGTGAAGTAGAATAATGAATATGCAAATAATACGAAGTAATTCTGCATTTGAGTCTCTCATTAACCGATTATCCATGTTTTTTTAGTTATTTAGACAAACAAAAGCGCAGACGATTCTCATCTACGCTCCGAGGTCCTAGGATAACCGCTTCCAACAGATAAGTATCGCCCACGCAAAAACATGGGCGCTTACTTTTATTCCGTATGGAAGCAACTTATGAAATTTCCTAGGTTCCGGAGTTGCTACGTTATAAAAAGCAAACGCTTCTTTTAATTCTCACCCTTGCGGGTTCGATTATTTCAATATGTTATCGCGCGTCGCTACGCGCGATATGCCTTCCTCCGAATGGCTTGCCTGCTCGGCTCTAAGTCGCGTCGCGGAGCAGGGGACGGTTATTTATGCTTTTAATATCTTCTTCGATTCGACATTCTCCAGTACGGTCATTTGTTGAATGGCTATTTGGTTGAGTTTCTGGAGACGTTCACCTTGCGGCATTTCTTCATGGATAAAGACGGCATTCAGGTTCTCCATATTACTCAAACAGATTAATTGGTTAATCGTTGCGTAGTCGCGTATATTGCCTTTATCCTCAGGGTGCGCGTCGCGCCACTCCTTGGCGGTCATTCCGAACAATGCCACATTTAATACATCCGCTTCGTTGGCATAGATAAGCGAACGATGGTAAGGGTCTATCTCCTCCGGCACGAGGTGCTCCTTGATGGCATCCGTGTGGATATGGTAGTTAAATCTTGAAATTATTGAGACCTGCGTTATTTCTAATTGTGGCGAATTCGCCATAATTAAAATCGGGGTTATTCACCTTCTCCCAAATGCCTATATATTCCAACGTGTTTCGGTTACGCAGCCAATCGGTAACAAAGAAATCTCCATCCTTTGCTCTTAACATGTCCGTCAGGCAGATGTAATCTTCTGCATGAACTTTAATAATCGTTACCTCTGTTCCTTGTACGTTCAGCGTATTTGCCATAGCTTTAATATTTAAGGGTACTTCTAAACTTTCCGCGTCGCCATCGTTTTTTATTCAAATATTACCGAATTCGGTGTCTTTGCGGTTTTCACCTGCAAAGGTACAATAATTTTTGCATTTATTCGAATAATTCAGTGAAAAAGTGCAGAACATCTATATTTACACCAACAAAATGCGCAAATTTTACTATGATTTATGTATAGCCAATTCGAGAAAAAAGCAGTATCTTTGCAATCGCAAACACATTACCAGAACGTTCGGAGACGTTCTTCACTGGTAGTGAAGCACTCCTGTGCTTCATACGAGGCATAGGAGAGCCTCGCTACTAACACTACCGGAACGTTCGGAGACGTTCTCCACTACCGGAACGTTCGGAGACGTTCTCCACAAAAATTCTGTAATTTGAACAATATCGTACAGCGGGAAAAAATGAATTAGACAAACAATGAGAAAAGTAATATTCACCCTTGCGGCTGCGGCAATGCTCGTGGCGTGCAACAAACAGCAATCAACTATGCAACTGACACAAGAATGGGACAAGGTGTTCCCGCTATCCGAACAAGTAAGTCACAAGAAAGTGACCTTTACCAACCAATACGGGCTGACACTCGCCGCCGACCTCTACGACGGCGGTTTCACCGAACCGGTAGGCCACGGCGAGTCCAAGAACCTCATCCCTTGGGACACACTGGCAGAGTTCTTCGGCAAGTACCTGAAGTAACTCTCTGCAAGCGGTTAGTGAAAAGAATAAAATAAACGATATTGGTATGAAAATCATTCTTACAGGTGCAACAGGCTATGTGGGCGAAGGCGTGTTGCTCGAACTATTGAGAAGCCCACAAGTGAATAAAGTGCTGTCCGTCAGCCGCCGACCGACAGGTATTCTGCAAGGCGAATATCCGAGTCTGACGCAAGCTGAGACGAACAAATTAGAGGAGTACATCGTGCCGGACATGATGACTCTCAAAGCCGGTGACTCACATTTCGAGGGTTACGATGCCGTGTTCTTCATTGCTGGCGTTACCTCTATCGGCACGCCCGTGGATATCTATGACCACATCTCATATGACATACCCGTGCATTTCGCCGATATTATGCCCGACAAAAGCAAGATGACCTTTATCTACCTGAGCGGTGCTGGTACCACCCCAAACGGCAAGCAACATTGGCAACAGGTGAAGAGTAGGACAGAGCAGGAGACACAGGCTATGGACTTCCGCCATGCGTTTGCCTATCGTCCAGCTATCATGCGTTGGGCAAAAGGGCAAAAACACATTCAGGCAATGCAGTACATATTCATCCTTTTCTATCCGCTCCTATATATTTGTCGCCAAGCCAACAACATGACCGAGATGGCGCACTCAATGCTCGTTTGCACTCGCGATGGCTACACTAAACCCACCATCGACCCAATAGACATCCAACGCTTGGCAAAAAGGTTGTAAACTGACCACGTATAGCAGAACAAGAAGTTTCATTAAGAACTTAGTTTCGACACAAATATGCGAGAATAATTTGTGTATTCCAAATAATTGTTGTAACTTTGCCACCGATTTGAGCGCATAACTGAAATGCGCAAAACAACTGATATATAGAAAGATATTTTGAATAACAAATAAAATCCTACAAACAGAAGAAAAAAACTAACCCCGGCATCGGCAGGCGATGCACCGTGGCATCAGCCACAAGACATATAAAAATATATAGCATTTAGCTTACTACTTGGTCTCTATAAGAACTGGACACTTTTATAGAAACTAATAATAACCCAAGGAAAAGCCTGAATGCTCATGCGCAAGCGTGGGCTTTTCCCGTAGATATATTTGGGTTATTAGGGTATCGTCCAGTTCACCTCAGAGACCGAATATAAGCAATCTACAAAAGTCTGCGCTTTTTTTGTGTGCATATTCGGACTACCTATGAACATAAAAAACACCATCTCACAACTCTATTCCCGTTTCCGTAATCTCATCTTGTATGGGATCATCGGTGGTTTCTGTTCCGCCTTGGACTTCGGCGTTTATACTGCATTGTGCTACTTTGATATTATGCCGTATCTGTGGGCGAATTTCATCAGTATTCATATGGGCATTTTCACTTCTTTTGTCCTCAACCGTTCTTTCAATTTCAAAGTAAAAGACAAGACGACACAGCGTTTCTTGTCGTTCTATACAGTGGGCTTAACAGGCTTAGGTATCAGCGAGCTGATGCTCTATATGATGGTGACTAAAGGCGGTTGGAATGAGATTGTTTGCAAATTCATCTCTATTGAGGTTGTAGCTCTGATACAATTTGTATTGAATAAGTTCATAACCTTCCGCAAAACTCATAACTAATAACTTTCAACTAAAAAACTTCTCTCAACTCTCAACTAAAAAACTTCTCTCAACTCTCAACTTTCAACTCTCAACTATATGAACACCATCTATTTCGTCATGCCTGCCTACAACGAGGAGGCGAACATCGAGGATGTAATCAAACAATGGCATCCCGTCTGCGAGAGAATCAATGCCGAAGGCAATGAGGCAAAGTTGGTTATCGCCAATGACGGCAGTAAAGACAACACGTTTGATATCATGCAAGGTTTGCAGAGCCAATACCCGTTTCTCGTGCCGCTTGATAAACCCAACTTCGGGCATGGGGCGACAGTCCTTTATCTCTATCGGTATGCAATAGCGCATAAAGCGGATTATATCTTCCAGACCGATTCAGATGGTCAAACCTTGCCCGAAGAGTTCTGGCAGATGTGGAATAACCGCGACAAGTTTGATTTCCAAATAGGTACACGCGGTGGCAGACAAGACGGCGCAAGCCGGGTGTTTGTCACCAAGACCCTTCGTTTGGTCGTATGGCTTATGTTCCATGTATGGGTACAGGATGCCAACACACCATTCCGCCTGATGCGTGCCGACCGCTTGCAGCCAATCTTGGCTGTAATACCCTGCGACTACAACTTAGCCAACGTAGCAGTGAGTGCGATTGCCGTCCGCTGGCATTATAACATCGGTTGGTATCCGATTACTTTCCGTCCCCGTCAAGGCGGTGTCAACTCCATCAACATGAAGCGCATCTTCAAAATCGGCGTCAAAGCCCTAACCGATTTCCGAACCATAAACAGGAATTTGAGATGAAAGAGATTCTAAAAAATAAACTATTTCTTTGGGCTCTTGCTATTACAGGAATACTGACAGCAATAATTCCAATAATTGGCTCTTTAGTCAATGGTATATTACATGTTGACGAACCAATCTTATTGGTTGAAATGGAGAGAATAGCGGAAGGTTATATTCCATATGTAGATATGCATCTCAATTATCCTCCGTTATGGTTCTATATAATGGCTGGACTCAAGCATCTTTTCCATATTCCATATGGTAATTATTCCTTTTACCACTTTATTCACTATATATTCGTAATCGCGAATGCCATCTTAATTGCCGGAATATGTAGAAGAAATGGATTTGGTCGTCTTATATCGTGGTTCTCTGCTTGGCTGTTTTTAATTGCTTCTCATTGGATGAGTGGAAATGCTATCCTCTTTGAAATGCCAAGTTTGTTCTTTGGACTTTTAGGTCTATATCTTGCACAACAGCAAAAGTCTCGCGTATATGTGTACATAATAATAGGAGTGATAACTTCCTGTTCTTTCCTGATTAAGCAATTTGGTGCGGGATTTTTCATATTGGTTCTACTTGTTATATTACTTTCCGAAAACCACAACTGGAAGAATATTGTTGCTTACTGTATAGGCTATGCCATTCCTATTGGGATATGCCTGCTTATTTGGCGTGAGGCATTTATCTCATCTGTGTTTCTAAACGGGTACGGAACAACAAATGCTGTGGATGGCACCTCCATGACGTTGTTTACGTGGTCTAATGTACTTTGGGTATTAAAACAATTGGGCTGGTTAGTTATAAGATGTTTCCCTATTCTTCTTGCAATACCATTATTATTTTTCCATAAATTAGACAAAAACCAAAGAGTGCTATTTCTTATCGCCATATTTGGCATATTGGGTTATTCTTTGCAATTCCTTTTTGTGCATTGGAATACAGCTGGGCTACTGCATTATTTTCTGTATATAATACCCTTTGCCTGTCTCGTAACAGCCTATCTGTTAAATAGTTGTAAATACATAATAGGGGGTGGTAAAGTGCTTGTAATCAGCCTGTTATGCATCACTTGCTTGTCATCCGTTTACTCAACATATTATAATCGAGTCTGGAAAATCTATATGCGCTCAGATGGAATGAAGGGAGATATTGAATTTTCAAAAAAGATTGCTTCTAACATCGAAAGTGGGAAAACAATTTGGATAGTTGATGCAAATTTGGAAAAAATATATTGGTTAGCGAACATCCTTCCTCCTAATATGGCGACCGTTGGCTATTCGTGCGGTTCATTAGAAATCACCAAAGAAAGGGCGCAACTGCAAGTTGATTCAGCGGATTACGTATTACATTGTATAGAATCAGATTTTTGCATTCCTGCCTTTACGGATTCAATGAAAATATATCTTAGCCGGTTTGAGACAGATACAATTGATAATGGCGGATGGACATTGTTGTTACACAGAATAAACAAATAAATTTATATGAAAGATCTTTTAGCAAACAAGTATGTCAAATGGGCACTCGGCATAACCGGAGTTTTGTCCGTGTTAGTGCTCATTGTTGGTTCGTTCTTTAATAGCATGGATGTCGATTCTGCTATTATTTTAGTTGAAATGGAGCGCATAGCGGAAGGCTATATTCCTTACAAAACAATGCATCTAAACTATCCGCCTTTGTGGTTTTATATCAACGTTGCTCTCAAATGGCTTTTCCATGTGCCCTATGGCTGCTATCCGTTCTATTTGGCGGTTCATTGGCTCTATGCCATAGGCTGTGCGTCTTGTTTGTATTATATCTCGCGTAAATGGGGTGCAAGCAAATATATCTCTGCTTTTGTCGCTTGGCTGTTTTTCGTTGTGTCTCACTGGCCTCAAGGAAATGTAGTCTTATTTGAAATACCGAGTATTTTCTGGGGCTTATTGGCAATTAGTCTGTTCCTGAAATGGAAAGACAGCCATCCTGCATGGCAAATTATCGTGGGTGCATTAGCTTGCTGCTCTTTCTTAACCAAGCAATTTGGAGCGGGGTTCTTATTGCTTGTTCTTTGGCTGATTGTAACATCTACGTCCGAAAACAAATGGAAACAAATGGGGTATTACTTACTTGGTTACTGTATTCCATTACTTGTTTGTTTGGCTTGTTGGGGGACAGACATCTATCAATCCATTTTGTTCAACGGCTACGGGACAGATGTCATGGATGCATATTGGGGAAGAGAAACGACCTTTGTATCTAAATTGGTGCGTCTATGGGACAATTTATTTGCTTTTGCAAATAGAATAGCTCCTTTAACATATGCCGCCTTAGTCTTACTTCCTATTATACTCAAACAAGGGAAATGGCGTGAAGTCTTGCTTTGTTTCTTTGGTATAGGTGGTTTTTCCTTACAATATTTCTTTGTGCATGGCGGACTGAATCACTATATGTTATATATGATTCCGTTTGCATTGTTGTTGATTCCTATTATCCTGACTTTGGATTTGAATAAATATGTGCGTTGGGGTGTATATTTAGTAATTGGATGGACCGCTATTCTGGGAATCTATTCTGCTTACCATAATCGCGTCTGGAAAATCTATCTTCATGATGGGAAAAGAGATTACGAGAATCAATGGAATTTTGGAAAGCAGATAGCCGATATCGTTCAAGATGGAGAAACTGTTTTTATTCCTCATGGTGGAACATGTTATGTGTATTATACGGCAAACTTGTATCCGTCATGTATGGCAGAAATTGGTTATGGAGTTGGACCGATGGAATTAGATATAGAGCATGCTGCAAAATGGGTAGCAAATACCGATTACGTCATCCATTTTACACGCAAGATGATGTATGACTTATATCAGGGGAAAGATTTTGAGTATTTCTATAATGATTCCATTCAACAATATGTAGATCAGTTTCCAAGTGATACATTTGGCACGGCTGTAGTTCTGCATTATTTGAATCGCCCTAAATTAGAAAATGATTAAAATGCATTACGATTACCTCATAGTTGGCTCAGGTCTCTTCGGCGATTAGTTCGCCTAAAGGAAGCGTAAATGTTGCCCCACAAAAAGTGGACACATGATGGGAGAAAAAAAATAAAAGTATTATCTTTGCATTGTAATTCATTCTCTATGCCTTTGGAGTGAGGGCGTAGCCCGAACGGAAAAGGCATAGAGAATGGCGGCAAACAATACCCCGCCTTTCCCCCGTCAGAAAGGAGACCACATTATGGCAAGACATCTTAATCCG
>FLNU01001409.1_pt1 | contig 10579 bp, 10 predicted proteins | sample 1140361 | NCBI WGS metagenome assembly FLNU01 (sample SAMEA3878206, study PRJEB12797) | bioreactor metagenome | biome: Moose rumen | place: Sweden | collected 2011-10 | reverse complement strand
GTGGATGTTCCGTCAAGCGGAACCCTCTCGGAAAATGTTCAACGGTTCGCATTTTCCTGCGGCAGAGTACCACATCGACAAGTTAAATTAAATTGTCACACGGCTATTCTATCACAAAAAACTAAATTGTAAATCTATCTTCCTATTTCAATAGCACGGTTTGCCATTGATTTTGTAATGTTTACTAATGCAAGGTTTGCTTCGTAAGCTCTTTGAGCCATCAATGCATCCGCAATATCTACCATTGCGTTTACGTTCGATGCACGAATATATCCGTTTTCATCCGCATCCGGATGTCCGGGTTTGTATATCTTTTCTCCAAGTGTAGGATCTTCTACAACTCCCGAAAATTTTACTCCGCCTTGAAGGGTCGGAAGTGTTCCTATTGCGAATACATCTTCTTTCATGCTGTTTAAAACACCGTGAAATGACATGTCATCTGTTGAGTTAAGTACAGGTATTTTTCTGACATAATTCGGGGTGTCAATGTTTGCTATGTTTTTTGCGTGAACATCAATTCGCTTACCGTGTGTTTTTAATGCATTTGCACCTATATCAAATGAATCTAATAAACCCATTTATACCTTCTTTCTATATTTTTAAGATTCTTCGCTTTGCTCTGAATGACATTATTTATTATTTACCAACGTTTATTACTGTTTTCATCTGTGTAATAATATTTGACATTCTACGAGTTGCCATTGAATATAAAATCGAATTTTCCTGTAATTTTAGCAGTTCCTCTGCTGAATTTACCGGTCCTTCTGACTGATCAGAGATTACTGCACTTGGGCCGAGTTTTTCTGATAATTTTGTTTCCAAAGGACTGTTCATTGAACTTAAATATTGCCCAAAGTCTATATCCTGCCTTACGTAACCAGGTGTATCAACGTTTGCAATATTAGAACCGATTGCACGTTGTCTTTCGGCAATCAAATCCATCATTAATGAAACTTTACCCATACTGTCAAACGATGTGTACATAATATTTTAAACCTCTCTATTGTCTGATTTGTATTGCTCTGTCATACATTGTATTTACCATTTTAAGCATTTGTAAACTTGCTAACATTGAAGCATTTAACCGAAGCATTTCATTAGCTGCTTGATGAACATTTACATTTGCTCTTTCCAAATTGCCCTGTTTAAAGCATTCATGTCCTTTTACAATTCTTCCCTCTCCTGCATCTTCTGTTGCAATTAATCTGTTCATATCGGCTTGTTCCATACCGTCAGGATTATCAAATCTAATTAGTGGAATTGTTCCTATTTTTTTACTTTTGCCGGAAGCTTCGTCAAAAGCCAGTACTTCGCCATTTTGTTTTATATCGAACCTGATGCAATTTGCAGGAATTTTAATTCCATCGCCTACAATCAAACCGTCGCTAGTTGTTAAATATCCTTCTTTGTTTCTACGAAAAGCACCGTCCCTGGTATATTGAACTTCTCCCGTCTCGGAAACTACAGGAATATAGCCGGTTCCATCGATTGCTATGTCAAATTGATTCCCTGTTGCTCGTATAGATCCTTGAGAGCGGTCTACCCGTACAGCTCCTGTTACGTATCCATCTTCTTTCAAAATGTCGCTAAAACAAACTTTCTTGTAGCCGTTTGTATTTACGTTCGATAAATTATTCGCAATTTCACCTAAACGCTCAAATTGTATGAGAGCGTTGTTTGTGCCTTTCGAAATTATTCCTTGTAAATTGTACATTTTTATTCCTTTAAATTATTTATGAAGTAGAACCCAGTTGTTGTATTGACCTTGATAACACATCATTCTGAAGCATAAACATTTCTCTGTTTGCATTAAAATGTTTCATTATAGGCATCATTTTAATAAATTCTTCTTGTATTGATACGTTTGAATATTCGTTATAACCCTGTTTTATGTTAGGATCCATAACGTTTATTCCGTTAGAGTCTACAACTCCAAGGTTTCCGACAAGAGTTAATTTGTTTTTATTAGGATCAAATACAGATATTTTACCGTTTTTATCAATTTTTATTTGAGATAATTCCTGTGGTATGAAAGGAAATTTAATTGGTACTCCTGCATTAGAAATTACATTTGCATCTTCTAATGTTAATAAAGAACCGTCTTTTCCTATTTTGAACCTACCATCACGGGTTAATTTTATTCCATCTTTTGTTTGAGTCTGGAAATAACCCTTATTTGCAATTGCAATATCAAGCGGATTATCAGAAACATTTATACGCCCAACTTTGTCATCTATAGTTGTCGACAAAGCATTCGGTCCTAAATATTCGGCAAACGAAGGTATAACAATTTCTTTGCGTTGGTATCCGATTTTGTCAAAACCGCTTACATTTTCGTTGCTAATACCGAGAATTTCGCTTTGCATATGCATTGCACGAATTGATTGTGTCAATCCTCTTGCATTATAATAAATTCCGCTGTTTAACCTCATAATTCTACCTTCTTTTACTCTCTTATATTTTCGGATGTTTAAGCTGATTTCTCAAGCTTTTTGACAAAAATCATCTATATATATGAGAGAACTTTGATATTCATTTAATGATGTTGAATAAAAAGTCAAATATTTTTTAAAGAGAGTTTTTATAATATATTATAAAAATTAAAGAACAGTTTTTATATCATAAATAGTTCATAAAGAATAACAGAAACAGAGGAAGCAAGATTTAAAGATTCTACAATTTCAGACATTTCTACTTTTATAGAATCAGTTGAAAAATTTATCAATTCCTCAGAAAGACCATTTGCTTCACTTCCAAACATTATAAGCAAAGGGAACGTTGCTTTGAATGATTTTAATTTATTCTTAGCACGGGGTAAAGTCGCAATACGCTTAAAATCAGAAAAAATATCAACCAATTTTTCAAACTTGTCAATATATACCACCGGTACTTTCCAAAGATTTCCAACAGAAGCTCTTACGCTTTTGGGGTTATATAAATCAACACTTTCGCCATATAAAACTATAGCATCAACCCCAAATGCGACAGATGAACGAATTATTGTCCCTAAATTACCCGCATCTTTTATACCTTCAAGCAAAACAACTTTTCTAGACTGTTTTAATAATTCGACATCATATTCCCTTTTATAACCAATTCCAACGGCTTCAGGAGCAGATTCCGTAGTAGAAAGTTTTGACAATACTGCTTGATTTGTTTCTATTACATATTCTTTTGCAAATTCATATTCCGAGACGTGATTCTTATTTACAAAAATTTTGTCTATCTTTATACCGAAATCGAAAGCCTCTTTTATCGCTTTATACCCTTCTAGTAAAAATTTACCGGTTTCTTCTCGATATTTTTTTTGATTTAATTTTGCATATTCTTTTACAAGTTCGTTATTAACACTTGTTATTTCCATTATTTAACCTCAAATTCTTCTAACCAGCCTTTTTCCTGATCTGTCAATAAATCAAAATCAATTAACTTTTTTTCATAATTCATATTTGAGAATGAATGAATTTCATCATTCGCAAAATAGCAAGAATTCTCAAGCCTTACACCGAAAAACCCCTCTTTATAAAGTCCCGGCTCTATCGAAAAACATTCTCCTTCCAGTAAAGGAACTTTTGCCATTTCACTTGTACTCAAATTTGGAGGATACTCGTGCACATTAACACCTATACCATGACCGAGACCATGATTAAATACAAATCCGTCAAGTTTGAATCCGTCAAAAAATTTGTGAGTATTTTGAGCAATATTATAACCGGTTAAAGGTCTTTCTTTATAAACTTTTCCATAATTGTATGCATGTAAAAATGCTTTTAAAACCATTGTATAAATTCTTTTATGTAAGCCTGACGGAGTCCCTTTAACAAAAACTCTTGTAATATCTGTTGCTAAACCGCCTTCAAAATAAGCACCACAATCAATTAAAACAAGGCTTCCATCTTGTATAATTTCATCTTTCGAAGATTTGGAATAATGTGCTAATGCTGAATTTTCATCTTTTGCAACAATTGAAGCAAAACTTAAACATTTTGCACCATTCTTTTTAAATTCTTTTTCCAACTTTGCTGAGATATCATACTCAGAAATATTATCATTCTTTTCTATATATTTGCGAACAGCACTCAATGCATTATCAGTACGAGCAAAAGCCTCTTTTAAATGTTCTATTTCTTCAGGTGTTTTTTGAGCTTTCATTGATTTAACAGGATTTTCTTTTATTTCTTTTGCATAATTTCTTAAAAGCCGGAAGTCAAAAGCATTTATAGAACTTTTATCGATGTATACTGTTTGCTTTATTTTACTAAGAATTTGTACAAGATCTATTGACTTGTCCCTTGGAAACAATTCATACCTATCTTTAAAAATAAGAGCTTTTGCTATGATTTTAGAGGAATAATTTCTTGAAAAATTTCTCATATTGAAAAGATAAGATACCTCGTCAAGATCTGTTATATAAATAGCTTCATCATCTTGAAGTTTTTCAGTTATTTTGGCTATTTTATCTTCAACTGAGAATCCTGTATACTTAATATCTAAAGCCACATTTTTTTTTCTTTCAGGCGGTACTTTTTTATCAAAAGGATCAACTGTTAACAGTCGTAAAGAACGATTTTTCAACAATTCTTCAAGTCTTGTTTGAGATACTTTTTTTGAAAAAACACCCAAAGTTTCATTTTCAGGAATTCTAGCAATTAATTCATCAACAAATTTCTGTCCTTGTTGTAATTTTACAACTTTTACAATAGAATGATCAACTTCAAGATCTGCTTGAATATGGTATCTGCCATCAACAAAAAGATAGATAGTTTCCGGAGTAACAAGAGCTTCACCTGTAGAGCCGGAAAAATTTGTTAACTTATACCTCGAATTTTCCTCTAAAGTATTATATTCAACCAAATATTCATTAGTAGAATTAACAAGCAAGTAGCGTAATGCGTTATCTTGCATAAATTTTCTAATATCAACCATGCAAAACCTTAATTTTTGTCAGTTACCTTTATTAAATGCCATCCGAATTGAGTTTCAACCGGATCTGACAAATTGCCTACCTCAAGAGAAAACGCAGCTTCTTCAAAAGGTTTTACCATCATGCCTTTGCCAAAAAATCCTAAATCACCGCCAACTTGACCCGATGGACAAAGCGAATTTTCCATTGCCGCATCTTCAAAAGTAACTGTTCCGTTTTTTATGTCATCATATAACTTTAATGCTTCTTGTTCAGTTTTTACAAGAATATGGCTTGCTCTAATTTCACTCATTTCGATACTCCTTTTTCTTATTAACTCAAATAATTATAAAATAAAAAGACTTGCAGTGCAACATTTGCAAGGCAAGCCGGAAGTTATAAAACATGAAAAATTTTCTTTTTAAAGTGTAAGTTCAATACATTTTAAACCAAACCGCAAAAAGAAAAAAATCTTGTCGCAACCCCGAAAAAGTGACTGGACGCATTGAACTTACATATATATGATAAACGGTTGCGCAAAACAATACACCATCCCTAAGAATAGATTTAAATAATACTTTATGAGCATTTTAGTGTAATACTAAAGAATTAAGAAGATAAAAATAAACAGATATCTTGATTTTTAAAAATGTTGTGTTAGTATTTAGTGGAGGACGTTAGTATAAGCGGACGTAACTCAGTTGGTAGAGTATCTGCCTTCCAAGCAGACTGTCGCGCGTTCGAGTCGCGTCGTCCGCTCCATAAAAAAGATTCATCACAAGATGGGTCTTTTTTATTTTGTATAAGAGCTATAGCGACAAGAACACTGTATGCGTTCAGCGGATTTTGCGTAGGTCGAATAATGCTGAAGGCACTGCCATGCCTGTATATTCAACCACATAGATTACTAAAATACGCTTGTGCATTTAGGATAGAACCTATCACCCCTCTTGTAATCCTTCTAGTGCTGAATAGTGTGCTGGCATGGTAAAATTGAATTGTAACAATTTTTGATTTTCTTGTTACAATCAGTCAATTTCTGAAAGCCTAATTATTTTATATATGCAGTAGGTAACAATAAGGAGTAGGTTTATGGTTAGTAGAATAGCAGGCAATTATTCACCAGTATATACTGTAAATTACGGTAATAGACAATTACAGCCAGTGTCATTTAGAGGTGATATTGGCAAAACTGATACAATAGAATTATCTCAGAATGGACAAAAAGAGTTATCAACAGGCACTAAAGTAGCGATAGGTACCGGGATTGCACTTACATTAGCCATTGGTGCTGATTTTATTTTCTGTAAAGGTAAACATGTTAAGAATTTGTTAGGTAAATTAAAAGGAAATAAAGCTAAACCTAAAACGAAGCCAGAAGTTAAACCAGAAGTTAAACCAGAGGTCAAGCCAGATGTTAAACCAGAGGTTAAGCCAGATGTTAAACCAGAGGTCAAGCCAGATGTTAAACCAGAGGTTAAGCCAGATGTTAAACCAGAGGTTAAGCCAGATGTTAAACCAGAGGTCAAGCCAGATGTTAAACCAGAGGTTAAGCCAGATGTTAAACCAGAGGTTAAGCCAGATGTTAAACCAGAGGTCAAGCCAGAGGTCAAACCTTATGAAGTTAAATTAAATAATACAGCAGAAGAAATTGTTAATAGTTTTGATGAGAAACAAATATCTGAATTTAGAGAGTTTCTTAAAAATGCTGAAACAATAGAATACAATCACGAAGTAATTAGACATGCAACAACTCCTGAAAATGCCGAATTAATTAGAAGTAAAGGTTATGAAGTTCTACACAGAGCAAGAAATAACGGTAGCAATAATTTTGGTGGAATGGACGTAGAAGCATTAAGTATCGCAGATTTAGGTAACAGATATGGAAGTACCAAATTAGAATATGACTTTACAGGTAAAGCTATAAAACTATCAAATGAAATGAGTGAGAAATTAAGACAATTAGTTATTAACAGCGAAAATAGTACAGGTAGTACAGTATTTTCAAAAGCATTAGACGCTGCAACAAATAATCCAGAATTGTGTATAGGCGATATTCCGAATGCTGTTATGAGAAGTTTGTTAAGGAAATTAGGTTATGATGCAGTTGCCGTTGCACCTAAAGATAGAACATTATTCTTAACTATACTAGACCCAAATCATACAAAAGGGTTAAAGTATGTAAGAACATTTAATGTTTAATTATACAATTCAAGCCTGTTCAAGAAGTTGTAAAGATTACCAACAAAACAGCCGTACTGCTTGGCAATAATTACTTTTGGTACTCTTGTGCCGGAGCTGAACTGGCACCGAGGTTGAGCCCCGATTGGATTTTAAGTCCAACGCATCTACCGATTCCGCCACTGGAGCGTGATTATTTAATTGTCATGTACAACAGCAGACTCGGTAGACTTCGTCTAGCCTTACCTCTCCTCGAAGGATACTTAATCCTTCTCGTCGGCAGAGTGCCACTGAAGTATGGTTATCGAATAACCAAATAAATACTATTATAAACAATCAATAATGTCAAACAGGAAATTTCTTCAAATAAGAATCAAATTCTTTTATGCGAATATCTATATCACTTATTAAATCCTTTAAAAACTCTGATACCGCTGATTTATTCACACATACACATGTTCCAAGTAAACCACTTTTTATATTAGAAAATAATAATTTTTGAAAAGATTTTAAATTCGAACAAATATCTTCATCAACAATATCACTGTAATCTAAAAGATATATAAATAATTCTCCAATAGCATGCTTTGCTGAATTGTATTTTTTACGCAGCATGCACTCCTGAACCCTGCGAAGCTTATCAAGAATTTCTAAATAGATTTCTCTAAGTTTGTATTTTTTATGTGGCAAAACATTCTTAAAATAGGTCATGGTCTGTTCATAACCAGAATTAATGATAATTTGGCGCTTTTCCGTAGGATAATTAAAATCAACAACTACAACTTCACCGGTATTTATTACCAAATAATCATACGTATCACAATCTTTGTAAATGCTTCGGACAAAATCCGTTTCTGATGATGTCATACACGAATACATGCCGTTCACATACTCAACAGGATTATTGTCAGATCCGGAAAAACTCCCTTCTAAGCGAATTTCAAGGAGTCTTGAATTTGATTTTTTTAGATTTTCCGACAAAGACCACATTGGCTTACCCTTCATTAAATCACCATCTACAAGCAATTTGTCTTCATAAGATACAGCCCGCATAAGACCCGGCATACAGCAGGATATGCGAACAGCCATTGCTACTTCAAAATCAGGGGTAGAAAAAGTAGAAAATTCATTACACGAAAAATCTTTTATATTCGTTGTTATAATTACAAGATTTTTATTCAAATCCCTGAATTTTACAGGATTATTATTTCCTTTATCATACAAATCTCCGTAAAATTTCTTTTCAATTAAATCCCTAAACCAATTTAAGAATACATCACCCTTGCTTAATGCGAATTTTTTCGTAAAACCTAAAGAAATATCTCTGAATAATTCAAAATTTACAGATAAAAATATATCCGCAAGTTCTTTATCATTATATCCAACAGAAGCTAATGCCGCAATTATCGACCCGACAGAAGAACCTGCATAAGTATCAATTACAATACCCAATTCGCATAAAGCTTTTATTACTCCAACATGCGCTGCTCCTCTTATTGCACCGCCACCAAATAAACACGTATATTTAAAGCTGTCAACATCCTTCATAAATGAAATATTACCATAAAAAAATCCCGATACATTATCGGGATTTCTATATCACAAAGTCTAATAATTATGCAGCTACAGATCCTTCAATTTCACGAATTAAATACTCTGCAACCCATTGAAAATCTTTATTATCTTGAGCAGCTTTTTTCAAATATTCAACAGATGCACTACCAAGTCTTATAAGAGTCATTGCAACAACACCTCTTTTTAAACCTCTTACTACTTGTAATTCATTTACAAGAGCTGGTACAACAGATGTTCCGATACTTACCAAATCATTTTCTACAACGTTTTTATTGTTATTATCAACGTTATTTAATTCTGAAAGAACTTTTTCTATAGTTTGCATATCTTATCTCCATATAATTATCATTTACAGTGTTATTATAAATTAAAATTTAACTAAAATGGGATTTCCTTATATAATCTTTATATCTTCATTCAAATATTAATATCTTCTTTATAATTATTTAAATTCATCTCGAATATCATATTTATGTCCGGTCAACTCATACATTTTGTCAGCCATATTCTTTGCCCAGTCATCATAACCATCAATGAGACCTTCTTTAGCCATATTATTAATTGTGTGTAATTGTTTTCTCAAATTAAAACGTACATAATAATTTTGAGAAAACCAGGAGTGCACTGATTTATTTGCTTTAACAATAGAATTACATCCCTTACACAAACCTATAAGATTATCACTACTTTTATGCCCTTCCTTCGATGCAGCAACAAGATGATCCGCTGTTGCAACATCAAATTTAAATAATTTGAATACTATTGAGTATATTTTATCTTTATCCAAACTATCAGTTTCTATTTCTTTTATCAAACCATATTTATATGCAACCTCTTTCAAATCTGTACACAATACATAAAGAGCTTTTTGACCGGTATTACTTATATAAAGATCTCCAAAGCATTCTTGATACATTTTTGTATATTCATAATCTTTAAATTTGCCTGAATTAACATAGTCTTTAACTCTTTTTGCTGTAATATCAAACATTTCTAAAATATCTTTAGAAGCATTTGAGGCATAATACGAGCGCTTATTCATATATTTATCAATTGCAAGCCTTGTTCCCACTGATAAATAATTATCCATTTTTTTCTTAAATTTTTGCAAAAACTGTTCTTCTGATATATTTGGATTCTTTTCAATAATTTCAAGAAAAATTCTTGCTGAGTCTTTTGTGTATTTACCAATATATTTCTCATATTTTTTTATAACCTGAGCATACTCTAAAGGAGTACTACACTTTTTCATGTCATCCTCAATCTCAAGTCTAACGGAATGAGGAAGCATTATTGAACCACAGCATGCACACGGTATATCGACTTTTGATTGTTCTATTGGTTCAAAAGCATCATGGCGTCCGGAGAGAAAAAGAACAGAACGTAAACCCAAAATTTCCTGATTATCAAAATGAACTTTATGGCCAGATGCAACATCTGAAACATAGCAAACATACCTTATATAATCATCTGACTTATCAATTTCACCTTGTCCCATAAGCTTTGCGATATCGCCTAAATACATTTTTATATTATCTTTAGCATAAGGTAAACTATATGTTTTCCAAAACATCATTTTTTCTTTATTTTGCACATTACAAGAACGACAAAGAAGAATCGAATTATTAGGATTATCAATATATGATGGATGCTTGTCCACATAACTAATATGACTTGTTACATTAAGAAAAATATTTTTAATTAATGATTGAGCAATATAACCGGCAGGAAGCTCCGATAATGACGAAACTCCAAGCTCATTAGGATGGCCTAAATAAAATATATTATAATATAATTCGCTCGTTGCAACATTTCTCAGTATTTTATTACTCAAATATGCTTTTTCGTTTCTATCAAGATTCAAATCATTACTTAATGTTATAATTTTATCTTTGTATGTTTTGTAGTTATCATTTGTAT
>FLNU01001299.1_pt1 | contig 10592 bp, 9 predicted proteins | sample 1140361 | NCBI WGS metagenome assembly FLNU01 (sample SAMEA3878206, study PRJEB12797) | bioreactor metagenome | biome: Moose rumen | place: Sweden | collected 2011-10 | reverse complement strand
GGTGACGATATTGTTAGCGGTCAATCAACTTTTATGGTTGAAATGAATGAAGTTGCACAAATTTTGAAATTTGCGACTGAAAAAAGTTTAATAATTTTGGACGAAGTTGGGCGCGGAACTTCAACTTTTGACGGAATGAGCATAGCGCGGGCGGTTGTTGAGTACATTGACAAAAAAATTAAGGCGAAAACACTTTTTGCGACGCATTATCACGAATTAACGGATTTAGAAAATTTTTCCGATAAAATTCAAAATTTTTCAGTTGCGGTAAAGGAACGCGGAAATGAAATAATTTTTTTGCGTAGGATAAAAAAAGGCGGAGCTGATAAATCATACGGGATACAAGTAGCGAAATTGGCGGGGTTACCAAAATCAGTGATGAAACGCGCTGAAGAAATTTTAAATTCAATGGAAAAAGATGAGCCGGTAGAGCAAAAAATTGAAAAAAATCAACCTGTGATGCAAAATTTATTTGTAATGCCGGGCTTGGAAGAATTTTTGAAATTGGACGTAATGACATTAACGCCGATAGAGGCGATGAATAAACTTTACGAATTGCAGAAAAAATTATCGCCGGAGGGGGTTTAAAATGGAAAAAGAATTTTTAAAGGCATTTGAGGAAATGCGTAGTGGGATAAAGGAAAAAATTTTGGAAAATTTGACTACGCACGTTGATGTTGACAAATTTTTAAATGAAGGCTACGACGAAGTAATAGACGAACTTGCGATAAATTGTGAAAAATTTCATAAAATGTACCCGCACGATTTACTTTTTAAATTTGGGTCGAGTGCGTTAAGGTTTTACAATGAAAAATTTCGTGGAATACATTTAGGATTTGTGAAAAAAACTTTTTACGCTTATTGCGATAAAAATTTGGTTGCGCCGAAAAGTTTTATAAGTAATCCGATAAATTTTTGTGCGGTAGAGTTAGAAAAACTTTTAAAGTCGTTGAGTTGCGAGATAAAAAAAATTTCGGTAGAAGATAAAAAAATAATAGCGGAAGTAAAAATTTATGGCGACAATTCGTCATATGGGAAAATGTGGGGGGATTTGGAATTTAAATTTGAATTTATAAAAGTTGGCGGAAAATGGAAATTAAATAAAATTTTAAACATTCGGGAGCTTGTACCACCGGTATTAGAAATGGCAGAAACATATTGGCCGAGTGAATGGGATTTAGGGATAAAGTTGTAAAAAAAAAATTTTAGTGAACTTGCTGAAAAAAATATTTCGGCAAGATTTTTTTTTTGCGAAAAATCGGATTTGGCAATTTTAAGTAGTCGATAACAAAAAAAGCAAGGTATAATGCGATTTTTAGATTATAAAAATTTGAATTTCTGCGTACCTAAAAGTCAATAAAAAAAACTTTTTGCGTACCTAAAAGTAATTTTGACAATGAAAATGAATTTGGTATAATGAAAAAAATTTTAAGAAGGTGAGAAAATGAAAAAGCGGATAGATATATTATTGACGGAGAAAAATTTTTTTGAAAGTCGAGCGAAGTCGCAAGCGATGATAATGGCAGGAAAAATTTTAGTAAACGGACAAAAAATAGATAAATCAGGAACGATGATAGAAGAAAATGCGGAAATAAAAATAATCGGAGAAAATTTAAAATATGTAAGTCGAGGTGGATTAAAATTAGAAAAAGCGATAAAAGTATTTGAAATTGATTTAAATGAAAAAATATGTGCAGATATAGGCGCGTCAACGGGCGGATTTACAGATTGTATGTTACAAAATGGAGCGAAAAAAATTTATTCTATAGATGTAGGGTACGGACAGTTGGCGTGGAAATTGCGAAATGATGAGCGTGTTGTAAATATGGAGCGGACAAATATAAGGAAAGTTAGCCGCGCAGATTTTGAAAATATTATAGATTTTGCGTCGATTGACGTTGCATTTATATCATTGGATAAAGTTTTGCCGATAGTTTATGAAATTTTAAGTGAAAAAGGCGAAGTTATAGCGTTGATAAAGCCGCAATTTGAAGCTGGACGAGAAAAAGTTGGGAAAAAAGGCGTAGTAAAAGATAAAAAAGTACACGAAGAAGTTTTAAAATATGTATTAAATTTTGCGCGAGAAATTAATTTTAAAATTTGCGGATTAGATTTTTCGCCGATAAAAGGTCCTGAAGGCAACATCGAATATTTAACATTTTTGCGAAAAAATTTCTCGGAAGAAATAAATTTAGACAAAAAAATAAACGCCGTGATAGACGCGGCGCATGAAAATTTATAAATTTTTCTATAAAATTTTATTTTGCTTAGAGTTTAAAGCCGAGTAATTTTTCCTCTTTGTAAGTTTTATCGACGTTTACTTTGAAATCGTCAACCTTAAAGTGAAGTAAATCTTCTTTCGTGACTTTAGAATTTTTATGTTCGCTGATAATTCTGCGAGCGTGTTTCAAAGACGCTTGTTCCAAAAGATTTCTGACAAAGCGACCATTACCGAAATTTTTTTTCTTAGAAGCGCGTTTAAAAATTTTTCTGCAATGTGAAATAACATCTTCTTCAAGGGTGTAACTTTTTTTAGCCGCCATTAATTTCAAAATTTCTACAAGTTCATCGGCGTTATAATCTGGGAAATTTATATGAAAAGCAATTCGACTTCGCAAGCCTTCATTGCGGTCAAGAAATTCTTTCATTTTATCGGGATAGCCCGCAAAAATCACAATAACATCATCGCGGTGATTTTCCATTTCCTGAACAATCGTATGAATTGCCTCGTCGCCGAAAGTTGCATGTTCACCGTCTGAAAGTGAGTACGCCTCATCAATGAACAGCACACCGCCGCGAGCTTCATTAAATTTTTCGCGAACAGTTTTAGCCGTCCAACCAACATACTTTGCAACCAAATCTGCGCGTCCGCATTCGATAAAGCGTCCCGTCTTCAAAACGCCCTCCTTGCTGAGAATCGCCGCAATAAGTCTCGATACCGTAGTTTTTGCACTTCCCGGATTACCCGTGAAAGACATATGCAAAGACGTTTTTTGTTTGTCAAGACCCATATCAAGCCGCATTTTCTGTACCTTATGCGCCGCCAAAATTTGTTCGATTAAATCTTTTTGCTCCTTCAAGCCGATTAGTTTTTGCAACTCTTGATAAGCGTCACCGTCTACCGCATCAACTTTAACGGCAATTCTATCAACTTCACGATAGGCAGGGTAACTTTTATTTTTCAATGCGTCGCTGTAAAGTTTTTCCTGCACTTGAAAAATATCTGACGCGCGAAAAGTCAATTTATCGCCCATCGCCGCAATAAGTTCTTCTTCAGTGTAAACGCACGGCATATCTGAACCTGCAATCAAATTTTTCAAGTAAATCAATGCGTCATCACGATTGCCCGCGCCTTCCTGCAACTCGATTAAATGAATATCACTCTGAAGTTTCGCTATAAGTTGTGCCGAAAATCCCGGCTTGTCAACAATCTCAACGAAGATAAATAAAGTGTTACGGCAATTTCGGCGGACATTTTCAGCAATAAATTCTACAACTTCTTCGTAAGCATGCGCGAATTGCCCAGACCTTACACGCTCGCCGCTAAGTTCAATTACGACAACACCGCCCGCCGCATTTCTCACAAGCCCTTCAAAATCTTCTTCGTAATAACAATTTTCAGTAATGCCGAAAAAATAACTTATGCGCCGATTAGTCAAGCGTTTATTTGCGTAAAGTGCTTCGGCAAGTAAACTCGCCAATTCCTGCGCAGACCTTGTATTTCCCGCAACAATTTTGTAATGAACCGGTTGCCCGTAAAAATGCTTGGAATTTTCACCGGAATAAATCCTGCCGAGTTCCTCCATAAAACTTTCATCGGCAAGAAGTTTACCCGCTTTTTTCTTAGCATTGGCGTAAGTCAACTTTTTATCACTGCAAATTTTTTCCATAAGCTTGAAATTGTCATTGTTCAAGCAATTTATACCCGTAACATCGGCAATCCTAAAATAATCGTGAATATAATCGGAGCGGTTAGCCAGATCACAAATGCTACTGAACTCCGCAACGGTAATCTCCACAAAGCGGGAAATTTTAACGTCCTCCATAATGTATTCGCCCTGCTCAATCTGATCATCAAGATATTTTTCAATGCGCTTGACAATCTTTGCGGGCGTGAGGGGTTGCAAGTCATCAACAGCCGCAATCATATCAATTCTGTTAGGCTTGGCGCGGTGGGCAATGAAAGTTACTTTTCCGCCAAGATTTTCATCACTGAGCTCGGAACAAAATTCAGCAATGTTATAACGCCACTCACGCCTTGAACTGGAATTTAAAACCATTTCCGCTGAAATTTTAGAATCATCATCGCAATCGTAATTCATTTGAAATCTGCAATAAAACATTTTAGCACCAGTCCCTTCAGTAAATAGAAACTTTTTCGCAAAACAAGCGTATTTTAGCACGGTTAAGATACATTTTTTTGCACTCCGTACCATAGAAAAAATTTTTCTTCCATAAAAAAATCTCCTTACACATATTTGATTGATAAAGTTAGAATAGAAGGGGCGCACAAGGATGTGCGCCCGCCCGCGCAAATCGCCGGATGCGATTTCAGCGGGCATGTTTTCTTTTGTTACTTTTCTTTTGCGCCAAAAGAAAAGTAAATTTAAAAACTAAAAAATTTCTTAAATTAAACTTTACCAAAAAATAAAAATAAAATCGTAGGCATAAACTTTACCGCAAAGATTAAAATTTTTCAAGCCCATAAGTTGAAAAATTGCCTTCGACAAAGTAAAATTATATATGGAGGTAATAAAAATGAAATTAGGAAAATTTTCTAAATTAATCTGCGCGGCGGCGGCAGTGGCAGTATTGACGTTCACAGGTTGCGGCACAAATGAAGAATCTAAAGGAGAAATAAATACACCGGTTACAGAGGCGGCTCCCAATCCCAGTAAAAATATGGGTAATATATCGGACGCCAGAAATACTCCTGCAGTACGTGTTGCAAAAACTGTCGGTCCTGCAGTTGTCGGCATAACCAATCGTGGCGTGGCGCGAGATATGTTTAACCGTCAAGTCGAATCAACCGGCTGGGGTTCAGGCGTAATTTTCCGCAGTGACGGATACATTGTCACAAACAATCACGTAGTTTCGGATTCTCAGGAATTGATTGTTTCATTGGCGGACGGCAGAACTTTAAACGGTAAACTTGTAGGCTCTGATGAACTTACCGATATTGCGGTAGTCAAAATTGATGCAACTGATTTACCTACTGCGAAATTCGGCAATTCTGATGAAATTATGGTTGGTGAACCTGCAATCGCTATCGGCAATCCTATGGGCTCGGAGTACAGCGGAAGTGTTACCGTCGGAGTTATCAGCGCATTAAATCGTACAATTTCGACTAATGATGTTGTCAGCTTTTTGCAGACGGACGCGGCGATAAATCAAGGTAATTCGGGCGGTGCGCTTGTCAATGCGGATGGTGAACTGATTGGTATCCCAAGCGTCAAGATTGTGCGCAACGGCTTTGAAGGAATGGCATTTGCAATTCCGATTAATACCGTTAAAGAAGTCATTGAAGAACTTGTTGATAAAGGTTATGTTGCTCGTCCGTACTTAGGCATTACACCTTTTGACAAGCCTACTGCGGCGCGTTACGGTTATGTACTTTCGATTGAAAAAGGCGTGTACGTTTTCCAAGTGGCTCTCGGCAGTGCGGCAGACCGCGCAGGTTTGCAACGCGACGACGTAATTTTATCGATTGACGGCAAGGAAGTTAATTCAGTCAGCGAAATTCGCGCAGAAATTAATTCTCACAAAGTCGGCGATACTATCAAAATAACTTACGTTCGCAACAAAACTAATCATACTGTTGAGGTTGTATTACAGGAAATGCCCGCGCCCGAAAAACAATGATGTCAAGGAATACTAATATTCCCTAATCCCTAAAAAGGAGGTTTGAATTTTGATTGAAAGAAAATTTTATCCGCTTCGCCCGATTCAAAGACTTTTCATAGACACACATTTTAACAGGGCAAAATCTACAATGATGAATGTGGGAGCTTTGCTTAAACTTTCGCCGGTTGTTGATATGGAAAGATTAGCCGACGCGGTAAACGAAACTTTAACGGCTCATGATATTTTCCATTGTCGATTGGTATTTCATCCGGAGACGCAGGATATTTGTCAAACTTTCGATTCAGAAATTGTGCCGGTTAAAATCGAAAAGACTTCTGATGAAGAATTTGAATTGTTGCGTAAAAAACTTTTAAAGCAGCCTTACAAGCTCATAAATAAGCCGCTTTATAATATTACGCTTGTCGAAACTCCTACGTCGAAATATCTTTATCTTGACTTTTATCAAGCGATTATGGACGGCACGTCGATTGCAATTTTGTTCATCAGGGAAATTAATATGCGCTATAAGGGACGTTATCTTCCGACAAAATTTCCGAGCTACGCGCAGTTTGTTGAAAATGAAGAAAAAATTTCTCCCGCCGAACTTGCAAAGGGTCACGAATATTGGCGCAATTTACTTTCAAATTTTAATCGTGAAAAAAATATCCCGCCGATTGACGTCAGGACGATTAAACTTTGGACGAAGGGCGAAATTAAGCTGAAATTGAAAAATATCAGCGAAGAATTTTTCCGCAATAATCGTCGTAGTGAGACGACATTTTTTCTTGCGGCGTTTATGATGACGCTTGCGAAAGTTTGTGATTCAAAAAATATTTATGCGCGACTTTTACATAGCGGGCGCAGTAATTTTGATGAACGCCGTGTAATGGGCTTGATGTTTGATAATTTCCCTTGCGCATGGAATTTTGAACAGGATATGACGGTAGAAGATTTTCTCAATGAGCTTGAAGGCAATATTCAGACGGGATTTTCGTACAAGCGCAGTTTGGATATCGTTTACAGTGAAGGGCTTGCCGATGATTGTCCGACTTTTGTATTTCACAAAAATATTTTCAATGATCATACGGTAATTGGGGATTCTACGGCGACTGTTATTGATACTCCGTCAAATGAAATGTCTGCAACGCCAAATTCCATTGAATTGAGGGTTTTTTCCAAAGAAGATGGCTTGTATGAATTTTGTCTTATTTACGATGCGGGCAGATTCGGCAGAAATTCCATGAAAAATTTTATGGGGATTTTTGAAAAAATTATAACGGCTATGCAAAATGCAAAAAATACGACTTCAAAAATTTGGAATTCAATTCGCGTTTAGGGATTGTTGACAAAATCCAAACTTTAAAAAAATTTTTAGATTTACTTTTTCTTTGTTGAAAGAAAAAGTAACAAAAATTAAGTTTATTTTATCGATACATTATAAAAAATTTTAGGAGAGTGATAACTTTGTTGAAGTTTAATTATTATGGGCATGCTTGCTTTCAGCTGGACGACGGCAAGTATAAAGTTTTGTTTGATCCATTTTTGACGGGCAATCCTCAAGCCGCAATCAACCCTGACGACATTAAAACCGACTACATCTTTGTAACTCACGCGCATAGCGATCATATGGGTGACGCTTACGACATTTTGGAAAACACGGGAGCAACGGCGATTGGTATTCCTGAATTAACAGATTTGGTAGGTGAAGAGATTAAAACAATCAATATGAATCTCGGAGGCACATTAAATTTACCTTTTGGATTTGCGAGAATGGTACCTGCCATGCACAGTTCTGGAGTCAGCGGCGGAATTGCTTGCGGTTATGTTTTGTCGATTGGCGGGAAGATTATTTATTTTGCGGGGGACACTTGCCTTTTCAGCGATATGAAATTGATTGGCGAGCGTGACGCGATTGACTACGCGATTTTGCCGATTGGCGGACATTACACAATGGATTCGATTGATGCGGCAAAGGCAGTTGAATTTCTTGGGGCTAAAAATGCAATCCCTGTGCATTATGATACTTGGCAACCGATTGAGCAAAATCCTGAAGATTTTAAAAAGCTTGTCAAGTCCGCGCAGGTTCACATTGTAAAGCCGGGCGAATCAATTGAGCTTAAATAAATAATTTTTTTAAAGACAAATTACTTTTCTTTGGCTTAAAATATTTTTTTATTATTAAATCTACTTTCTTTTGGCGCAAAAGAAAGTAGCAAAGAAAACATTGCGGTAGTTAAAGGTTACAGGAAAATCGAGGAGTTGCCGCGATATTACATTCATTTTTTTTCAAAAGTTTCAATGAGAAATCAAATAAAAGAAATTGACGGTGAGCCGTTAGACTTGACAAAAATTATAAATTGGGTAAAATCTCTTTCGTCAGACACTTCGACGAAAGAAAAAGTTGTAGTCATCTTAGGGGCGACGGCGACGGGTAAAAGTAATTTGGCAGTTAAGTTGGCGGAAATTTTTGGGACAGAAATAATTTCAGCAGACTCAATGTCCGTATATAAAAATTTTGATGTCGGCACGGCTAAACCAAGTGAAATTGAACGCGCGAAAGTTAAGCACCATTTAATAGATGTACTTGAGCCGGACGAAAAATTTAGTGTTGCGGAGTTTGTAAGGCGAGCAAGTTCAATCGTGACTGAAATAAATCATCAAGGTAAAATTCCGATAGTTGCGGGAGGGACGGGGCTTTACATACAAGCACTGGTCGAAGGTTACAAGTTCAGTGACAGAGACGGCGTAAAAAGTCAGGAAAAGCTTTTTTTGGAGACGGGCGAGCTAAAGTACAATGCGTTGGTAATCGGATTGACTATGAGAAGAGAAAATTTGTACAGGAAGATTGACGAGCGCACGGAAAAAATGTTTGCCGCAGGACTTATAGGCGAAGTGCAACACCTTTTAAAGCAAGGCGTCAACCCAAATTCGCAGGCAATGTCGGGTATCGGCTACAAAGAAGTTGTCCAATATCTTCAAGGCAAAATTTCACCGGACGAGGCAATTTCCAAAATCAAACGGTCTACAAGAAATTTCGCTAAACGCCAGCTGACTTGGTATCGGCGCATGAAATATATCCGTTGGTTTGACGTTGATTAAAAAAGTCGCATAAAGCGGCTAAAAAATATAAAGGGGTTTTTCAGAAATGGCAAAATCTATTAATATTCAGGACGTGTTCTTGAATCAAGCGCGTAAGGAAAATGTTCCGATTACCGTTCATCTTGTAAACGGCTTTCAGATTAAAGGAAATGTGCGCGGTTTCGACAACTTCACCGTGATTATTGAGGGTATGGGCAAACAGCAACTGATTTATAAGCATGCAATTTCGACCATCACCCCCGCTAAACCCGTGAAAGTTTCTGTCGATTCTCCCGCGCAGGAAGATACCGAAGAATAGTACATAATTCTTAACGCAATAAAAAAATCTGCATAAACCCAAACAGTTCGTGCAGATTTTTTTAATTCAATCAAAAATAGCATTGCCAATTTTAAGTGCGTTTTTAGTCGGAGCGTCATTTAAATTTCCGTCTTCCGTCAACAATGGAGTATCAATTACCGTCTTAATCGCCTGTGCAATCTGCGCGGCAATGCCAATTTTCCTTTTAGCATTCAAGTTAAAATTTTTCCAATCTGTACCAAAATATTCAAGGATAATTTCAATTTCACCTGCAGATTTAGCCATAGCATTATTTAATTTTAAAAGCAGATCGTTAATTTGCGAACCACGATTTTGAATAGCTTTGAGTGCAATGCAAATTTTATCGCCCTCTTTAGAAAAATGTAATGCTTTGGCACTATTCAAGCGTGCATTATTTAAAACCTTTTCAGCTTTCGCCGCCATAAACGCGCCGCCTATAGCCAATGCAGGTCCGGCTACAATCCCGCCGAGTACCGCCATACCTCCGGCAATGCCAAAACCTCCTGCCGACAATGCTCCGCCACCCAGCCAAGCTAAAGTTGCATTTGTAGCAACCGCGCCGCTTAATCCCGCAATAGCCGTACCCGTACTTGCAACGCCTATTAAAGTTCCTGCCTTAAAAGCTCCTACCGCAAGTAAAGTTCCCGCCGCTATTCCGCTTAAGCCGCCCGCCGCTAATTCCTTAGCTTTAAATGACGAATCTTTAATCTCCAGAAAATCTTTGCTGTCAGGATTAAATCCGCGCAGTTCCTCAAGCCCTACGTTGTCATTAATCTCAACATTTTTCAGTCGCGAAAAATTTTCCACGAAGGCATTAAGACTTCCAGACATAATTTGAATTTTCATTTTCCCAAGTTGCTCAATCAATGCATTCGTCGATTGGCGGGCATTGTCAATCCGTGATTCGGTATCAGCTACCAAATCTTTGGCTTCTTTATTAATCTTTCGCGCTTCGTTCATATCTTCTCTAGCATCAAAACCTTTTTTAACGCCGTAAGCTCCCGCGCTAACCGCAATCGCTCCGATAATAAACGGTATCATTTTCATCACCTTTCGTAATTAAAAAATCTGCATAAACTAATGTTCGTGCAGATTTTTGTTTATTAAAAGTTTTAAAATTTATTTGGCGTATTTGGAAGTTTTTAAAAGTTCGCGTGTATGTTGAGCAACTTCTTCCGGCGTAATATTTTTGTTACGAGCAACGCCCGTTTCAAGTGCCGCCTTAGCAACAGCCGCCGCAACGGTAGGAGCAACTCTTGTATCAAAAGGCGTCGTGATAACGTGAACTTCGTCAAGCTCCGCATCGCTGACCAATGACGCTATGGCATAT
>FLNU01001298.1_pt1 | contig 10599 bp, 6 predicted proteins | sample 1140361 | NCBI WGS metagenome assembly FLNU01 (sample SAMEA3878206, study PRJEB12797) | bioreactor metagenome | biome: Moose rumen | place: Sweden | collected 2011-10 | reverse complement strand
CCGAAGGTACTGAACTGGAAACGGTTTGGAAGATTAGGTATTCGCCGATTAAATGTAAATCCCTGTTGTTGACGGGGATTTTTTAGTTTATAAATTTTTCTAAATTAAAAATTCTGCAAATAAAAAACTCCCGACATTCGTCTGAAGTTTTTGATACTATAACAAAGTCGTGATGAAGAAAAGCATTGGACTTGTCGAGAATACAAAATCAAAGGTCTAAAAATAAATAAGCAATTTCCTTTCTGTATTCAAGTTCATAAATCAACAATTTAAATTGTGAATCCATTTCCTAACGTCGCCGATTAAATACAGTGAACCGGCGGCGATTTTTATTCCTTCGCAATTTAAAAGTTTTTTTACCGCATCAGATAAATTTTTTTCGCCAATATTTTTTATGCCGTATTTAGTCAAAGTTTCGCAAAGAATTTCAATCTGCGCGGATCGTTCGGAATTTGGCGGAGTTACAATTACAAAATCATCTTTTCTAAATAAAATTTTTATCATTTCTTCAAAATTTTTATCAGCCAATGCTCCAAAAATAAAATTTCTCTTGCCATTCGGAAAATTTTTATCTAAACTTTCACGAAGTGCCGCCGCTCCGTGAGGATTATGCGCTCCGTCTATTATAATTTCGCCAATTTTTTCAAAACGCCCAGCCCATTTAACACTTTTAAGCCCAGCAAAAATATTTTTTTCAGCAATTCCTAAAATTTTTGCAGTTTTTATCGCTACCGCCGCATTCATTTTCTGATATTCTCCGCGCAGATTTATTTCAAAATCAATCTGCTTTGTAACTTCGTACAGCGGAGAATTATTTTTTTTTGCAATTTCACGAATAATTTCAAGCGGTTTACCCTTCGCACCCGTCACAATCGGAATATTTTTTTTGATAATCCCGGCTTTATTTCGCGCAATATTTTCCAAATTTCCCAAAATATTTTCGTGGTCAAGCGCAATATTTGTAATAACTGAAATTTTCGGCGTAATTACGTTAGTTGAATCAAAAGTCCCGCCGAGTCCGACTTCGATAACCGCAATGTCAACTTTTTTTATTTTAAAATAATCGAACGCGGCGGCAGTCAACGCCTCAAAATGTGTGCAATTCACGCCCAAATTTTTAATTTTTTCAATCTGCGCGGCAAAATCATTTTCGGAAATATTTTCGCCGTTAATTTTTATTCTCTCGCAATAACTTTCCAAATGCGGCGAAGTAAAAAGCCCGACATTTTTTCCGCTGATTTTTAAAATTTCCGCCAACATTGCGCAAACTGAACCTTTACCGTTCGTGCCTGCAACGTGAATTGTTTCATAAAAATTTTGCGGATAATTTAATTTTTCGACCAACTGATTAATTCTTTCAAGCCCTTCCTTAATGCCGAAAATCGAAAGAAATTCAAGATATTTTAAAGATTCTGCGTAAGTCATATTAATTAAATCGATTCTCCATTTTTTGAAATTTTTTAAGAATTATATTGCATTACGAAAATTTTTACAAATATTTAAGTTTTAAGATTTAAGATTTTGTGGTAAAATAAAAAAAATTTTATTAAGGAGAAAAATATTTTGGAAAACATTCAAGAAAAAATTTCGGATGCCGCGTCAATCGTGGATACTACAACTATTGCCGACGTTTACCGCGCAGATAAACAATTAGCCGGTATTGTCAAGAAAACTAAACTTATTCCGAGTGATTTTTTTTCGGAGCAATGCGGAAATTTAGTTTTTCTTAAGCCGGAAAATATGCAACATACCGGCGCATTTAAACTTCGTGGAGCTTACAATAAAATCAGCCGCTTAACCGACGAAGAAAAGGCTAAGGGAGTAATAACTTCATCGGCGGGCAATCACGCGCAGGGCGTTGCTTATGCCGCGCAGAAATTGGGCGTTAAGGCGGTAATTTGTATGCCTGCGACGACTCCGATTTTAAAAGTTGAGGCGACAAAAAATTTAGGTGCGGAAGTTGTCCTGCACGGTGACAGCTTTGACGACGCATATAAATACAGTCTTGAACTTCAGAAAAAATTTGGTTACATTTACGTACACCCTTTTAACGACGTTGAAGTTTTGCTCGGACAAGGTACGACTGCGCTTGAGATTATTAACGAATTAAAAGACGTTGACGCAATTTTAGTTCCAATCGGCGGCGGAGGTTTTGCGTCCGGCGTTGCACTTGCTACGAAAGTTGTAAGCCCCAATGTTAAAGTTATCGGTGTTGAACCTGAAAATGCCGCTTGTATGAAAGCCGCTCTTGACGCAGGTAAAATTGTTACGCTTAACGGCGCAGATACTGTTGCTGACGGTTGCGCGGTTAAGACGGCGGGCACTTTAACTTTTGAGTTTTGCAAAAAATATCTTGACGAAATTATTACCGTCAATGAAATGGAAATTATGTCGGCACTTTTATTTTTGATTGAGAAACACAAACTTATTGCGGAAGGCGCGGGAGTTTTGAGTTTGGCGGCGTTGAATAAGTTGCCGTTTAAAGGTAAAAAAGTTGTAGCGATTATCAGCGGCGGCAATATCGACATTTCAACTTTATCTGCGCTGATTGATAAAGCGTTGATAGCTCGCGGCAGAATTTTTTATTTTAATGTACAGCTTGCCGATAAACCGGGCGAACTTCTTAATATCGCAAAAATTTTGTCGGAGGAAAATGCTAATGTCGTAAGACTGGATCACAATCAAGCCCGCGTTACCGATAGTTTTAAGAAAGTTTTACTCGGCGTGACGGTTGAGACGCATAACCATGAACATATTGAACGCATTATTCACGCGCTGAATAAAAAAGGTTACGAAATTGAAAAGATTGACTTGCTGAGGTAAAAAATAAATTGATTGACGCACGTATAAACGCGATGATAAATTTTGTTTCGGCGGGCAGTCGAGTTGCCGATATAGGCGCAGATCACGGTTATTTATCGATTGAGTTAATAAGAAGTCGCCGCGCAGATTTTGTGATAGCGACTGATAAAAATTCTAAACCGCTTGATGCCGCTAAAAAAAATATTTCTTCCGCAGGGTTTGAAAATTTTATTGAGACGCGATTGGGTGACGGCTTGCAAATTTTAAATGTCGGTGAAGTAGATACAATTTGCGTTGGCGGTATGGGCGGCGCGTTAATCTGCAAAATTTTTGATGACGCTCCGAATATTTTAAATTCAGTCGAAAATCTGATTATCCAACCTATGAATGCCGTTGACAAAGTTAAAAAATATTTGGCGGAGAAAAATTTTCATATTGCGGACATTGACCTTGCGGAGGCGGGAGGAATTATTTATGAAATTATTTTTGCGTCAAAAGATATTAACAAAATTTCTGCGCGGAAAAAGTTTGAAACGTCGCCTTTACGTGAAAAATATTTGGAGTTGAAAATAAAAAAGTTGCAACGGATACTTGACGAAATGTCCAAAAGTCCCGCCGCAACTTCCTCAGAAAAATTTTTACAAATAAAATCTAAACTCTTAGCCCTAATTTCCCTTAACAAAAATTGGCAAGCCGCGTATAATTTTAAGGGATAAAGATTAATTTTTTTGAGGTGAGAAAAATTTGATAGCATCAGGAATTTTACTTTTAGGCGGTTTCGCCCTGCTGGCAGTTTTAATGGTCGTCCGACTGCTTCCGACTCTTTTGGCTCTGCCGTTGATGGCGATTTGGATAGCGATAATTGCAGGAATACCTTTCGTTGAAATGATAAACGATATTTTAATGAAAGGTGCGTTGAGATTGGGCTCGCCCTTGATAATCGTAATTTTCGGCGCGATGTTCGCAAAAGTAATTCAGAAAACCGGAATTGCCAACGCGATAATTAAAAAAGCGGCGGAACTTGCAGGAGATAAACCGTTTACGATTGCAATTTTAATGAGCGGCGCAACGGCGTTTATTTTCTCGGGAATGAGCGGACTCGGCGCAATAATTATGATAGCCACGATAGCAGTTCCGATTATGACGAGCGCGGGCATTGAACCTATTGACGCAGTAATTTTAATTTTATTGGGATTATTTGCGGGCTTGGCAGTAAATTTTTCAACCCTCGCAACAGCAATAGGAATTTTCGGCTCGGACGCGGCTTTAAAATATTATATTTCCGGAATTTGTGTCGCGTTTTTATGCTTAATCATCTACATAATAATAAATATTCCGCGCAGTAAAAATTCGGACGGTTCGTCATTTGAAATTGTAAAGGAATTTTTAATCGGCATAATCTCCGTGCCGAAAAGTCTTGTTCAAACTGTAATAAAACTTTTTTCAAAACAAAATTCAAGTTTGATACATAAGAAAAAAGAATTGCCTGCGGCGGCGTTAATCACTCCGATTTTGCCGTTAATAATTATAGCCATAGCAAATTTTACAATCGGTTTTGGTACAAGTGCTGACGGAAAAATTGACCCGACGGGCGCGGCAATGTTCGGCTTTGTAATTTCTTCACTTTACGCGGCATTGTTAATAAAACCACGCGAAACAGTAAATTTATTCGCAGGCGCACTTGTCGAAGGAATACAAGACGTGGCGGGCGTTATATTTTTATTTATGGGAATCGGAATGTTAGTGACTGCCTCAACGCACCCTTCGGCAGTTGCGATTTTGGATCCGCTGATGAGAAATATTTTGCCCTCGTCACTTTACGGCGTTTTAATTTTCTTCGGACTTTTTGCACCGACGGCACTTTATCGCGGACCATTTAATATGTTTGGAATGGGTTCCGGAATTGCGTCAATTTTAATGAGTGTGCAATTTCTTCCGGCGACGATACTTTGCGGACTTTTTCAAGCGGTAAACTTTCTTCAAAACGCAGACCCGACAAATTCGCAAAATACTTGGCTCAGTGGTTTTACCGGTGTCGACACAACAACTATCATGAAAAAAATGTTGCCGTACAGTTGGGGCAGTTGTATTTTGTTGCTGATTATCGTGGCTATTAGACAATGAGGTAAAATTATGCGGCAGATAAGAATTGGAATTGATGTCGGCGGAACTTTCACCGACGCGGTTGCCATTGACAACGAAACTTATAAAATAATTGCGCAAGAAAAAATCCCCACGACACACGACGCAAAAGAAGGCGTGGCGGAGGGAATTATTACCGTTCTGCAAAATATTTTGAGAAAAAATAAAATCGCACCGGAGGAAGTAATTTTCATAGCACACGGCACAACGCAAGCGACAAATGCTTTGCTTGAAGGCGACGTGGCAACGACGGGAATTTTGGCAATGGGCAGCGGGCTTGAGGCGGGACGCTCCAAAACTGAAAGCAATATTGGAAATATTCCGCTCGCGCCCGGCAAAGAATTAAAAACAATTCACGCATTTGTTGAAACAGATTCGGCGGAGTTTTCTGCTAATGAAATTGATGAAAAAATTTCCGAACTGAAAAACAATGGTGTAAAAGTAATTGTGGCGACTGAATCTTTTGGCGTGGACGATCCGACTAATGAAAATTTTGTCGTCAACCGTGCGCGTGATAAAGGGCTTTATGCGACGGGCGGTCACGAAGTTTCGCAACTGTACGGCTTGCGAGTGAGGACACGGACGGCGGTTGTCAACGGCAGTTTAATTCCAAAAATGATGGAGACTGCGGACATGACGGAATCTTGCGTTAAACGTTCAGGGATACCTTCCACGCTTATGATTATGCGTTGCGACGGCGGAGTTATGACAGTCGACGAAGTGCGCAGACGACCGATTTTAACAATGTTGTCGGGACTTGCGGCGGGCGTTGCGGGCGTTTTAATGTACGAAAGACTTTCTGACGGAATTTTTCTTGAGGCGGGCGGAACTTCGACAGATATTTCAGTTGTAAAGGACGGCAAAGTAATTGTTCGTTACGGCGAGGTTGGCGGGCATAAAACTTATTTGTCGTCTTTGGACGTCAGGACTTTGGGAGTTGCGGGCGGCTCAATGATTCGCGTTGAAAATGGGAAAATTTCCGATGTCGGTCCGCGAAGTGCGCATATTGCCGGATTGCCTTATGAAATTTTTTCCGAACGGCTGACTTCGCCAAAAGTTGAAATGATAGCCCCTTGCAAAGATGATGCCCCTGTTTATGCAATAGTCGAAGGTGCGGACGGCAGAAAAGTTTCACTGACTTTGGCGGGAGCGGCAAATTTAATCGGAAGTGTTCCCGAGGGCGACTATGCATTTGGCGAAGATAAAGAGCGGGCGAGAATTGCTTGGAAAGCACTCGGAGAAAAAATTGGATGTACTGCCGAAGAAGCAGCGCGTCAAGCAATGGATAAAGCCGCCGAAAAAATTTGGGAGATCGTCGGGCAACTCATAAAAGAATATCAACTTTCCAAAAATATTCTTTGTTTAGCGGGCGGCGGAGGCAGCGGCGGCGTTATCGTGCCGTATCTTGGCGAAAAAATGAATGTCAAATGGAAAATCGTAAAAAATGCGCCGATAATTTCTACAATCGGCGTGGCAATGGCTATGGTTCGCGAAGTTGTTGAACGCACGGTAATAAATCCGAGTGAGCGGGATATTCGCGCTATTCGACATGAGGCACTTGAACAAATTATGAAATCCGGTGCTAAGGAATCAACGGTTGAAATTTCCATTGAGATTGACAAGAAGGCGAATATTTTACGCGCAATAGCAATGGGCGCAACCGAAATGAAAATGAATGATTCTTCGCGAAATGAATTGACAGCGGAAGAACTTCATAAAATTGCGGTTAAGTCGATGGGACTTGCGCCTGAAAAAGTCAGCTTAGCAGCGTCGGCGGGCAAGTGGCATATTTTCGACGGAATTTATACAAAAAAAATTTTATGGATAATTCCTTCGGAGAGGCATCAAGTGCGCGTGATTGACAGAAACGGCGTAGTTTGCCTTCAGCGCGAAGGACAAGGCTTAGTTTCGACGACGAAAAAAAATCTTGAAAAGGATTTAATGGATTTTCTGGACGATGCGGTTGAATACGACGCGGCGGGCGGAAAACTTCCCGGACTTTTTGCATATTACGGCGAAAAGCAGATTGATCTTTCGGGATTGACGAGTATCGCACAAATTCTTTCAGTTTTGAGTATGGAAGTAGATTTATTAGCTGAGGATGATAAAATTATTGTGCTTGCCGTTAAATAAACTATTTGAAAGAATTTTAAAGGCAAAATACCTTTGTATAAAGATTTAAGCGCGAAACGGTATTACAAAAATTCAGATTGATCTATCTGACACAAAAAACCGCCAGACCAAAAAGGTTTGACGGTTAAATTTTTTTATGGAATTATTTTTCTAAGTCAAATTTCAGCCGGCATCAGTTTCTTTCTGCTGTTCAATCAGCAAATTCAAAAGTTTCATACTGGCTTCGGGGATATTTGTGCCGGGCGCGAAAATTGCAACGGCTCCGCTGTCATAAAGGTGTTGATAATCTTGAACGGGGATAACGCCGCCGATCGCAACCATAATATCTTCACGACCACGCTTTTTAAGTTCTTCGACAAGCTCGGGTAAAAGCGTATTATGTCCCGCCGCCAATGAACTAAATCCTACCATATGAACATCGTTATCAACGGCATCCTGCGCGGCTTCAGCGGGAGTTTGGAAGAGCGGACCTACGTCAACGTCCCAGCCCATATCGGCAAAACTGGACGCGATAACTTTTGCGCCTCTGTCGTGTCCGTCTTGCCCAATTTTCGCAACGTAAATGCGCGGACGACGACCGGACATTTTTTCAAAATCATCAGCCATTGCACGGGCTTTATCAAGTTCCGTTTTATCTTTAAATTCACTGGAATAAACGCCGGTAATTGTGTGAATCGTGGCTTGATAGCGACCGGAAACTTTTTCAACTGCATCGGAAATTTCACCGAGTGACGCACGAACTCTCGCCGCCTCAACAGTGCATTCAAGGAGGTTACCATTTTCGCGAGATTCAGCCGCCTTCGTGATAGCCTCAAGTGCGGCGCGTACATCATCTTCGTTACGCTCTGCGCGGAGTTTGTTAAGGCGTTCAACCTGCGCGTTTCTGACTGCGGTGTTGTCGATAGCAAGAATTTCAAGCGGGTCTTCTTGGTCAAGGCGATATTTATTCAAGCCGACAATCGTTTCTCTGTCAGAATCAATACGCGCTTGACGACGTGCCGACGCCTCCTCAATACGCATTTTCGGAAGTCCCGTAGGAATAGCCTTTGCCATACCGCCGAGCTGTTCAATCTCCTGAATATGCGCCCAAGCACGACGAATAATTTCATTGGTAAGAGCTTCGACATAATACGAGCCGCCCCAAGGATCAATAATCTTGCAGACGGACGTTTCGTCTTGAATGTAAAGCTGAGTGTTACGGGCAATTCTTGCGCTAAAGTCAGTCGGCAATGCAATAGCCTCATCAAGCGCATTTGTGTGAAGGGATTGAGTATGTCCCAACGCCGCGCCCATAGCTTCCATAAGTGTACGCGACACATTGTTGAAGGGGTCTTGAGCGGTAAGCGACCAACCCGAAGTTTGGCAGTGAGTACGAAGAGCCATTGACTTAGCTTGAGTGCCGCCCATTTGCTTAACAATCTTAGCCCACAAGACGCGAGCCGCACGCATTTTCGCAACTTCCATAAAATAGTTTTTGCCAATCGCCCAGAAGAAACTCAAGCGTTTTGCAAAGGCGTCAACTTTCAAGCCGGCGTTAATGCCTGTACGGATATATTCTAAGCCGTCAGCCAAAGTATAACCAAGTTCAATGTCAGCAGGTGCGCCCGCCTCTTGCATATGGTAGCCGCTGATTGAAATCGAATTGAATTTCGGCATATATTTTGTCGTGTATTCAAAAATATCACCGATAATTCGCATTGACATATCAGGGGGATAAATGTAGGTGTTGCGAACCATGAACTCTTTAAGAATATCATTTTGAATTGTGCCGTTGAGTATCGATTTGTCAACACCCTGCTCAATACCGCTCTGAATGAAGAAAGCCAAAATCGGAAGTACCGCGCCGTTCATAGTCATTGACACAGACATTTGGTCAAGCGGAATACCACTGAACAAAATATTCATATCAAGCATTGAACAAACTGAAACGCCCGCCTTGCCAACGTCGCCGAATACGCGGGGGTTATCAGCGTCATAACCGCGATGTGTCGGCAAGTCAAACGCTATCGACAAACCTTTTTGACCTGCGGCGAGGTTACGGCGATAAAATGCGTTGGATTCTTCAGCCGTCGAAAAGCCCGCGTATTGACGAACTGTCCAAGGACGAAATACATACATTGTCGCATAAGGTCCGCGCAGGAAAGGCGGAATACCGCTGACAAAGTCAAGGTGATTCATCTTGTCGTATTCGTCATGACTGTAGAGCGGCTTAACCTTGACGTGCTCCATTGTCGTTTCAATAAATTTATCGTAATCTGCCGCCGCTTTTTTCTCAAATTCTTTTTTCCACGTCGCCTCGTCAACTTGCGGAGCGTCGCCAAGATTTATTTTAGTAAAGTCAGGATTCTGATAATTTGCCATTACGCTATCATTCCTTTCCGTTTCTGCATTGCAACCAAAGTTTGATAGCAATTCGAGCGAATATTAATGTAGTCGTCGATACCCGCTTGCTTGTAAGTTTCAACCAATTCAGCCGGAGCAGTTCCCGCTAAGTAAACCGTCGCATTGGGCAGGACTTCATGAAGTTTAGGTGCAAGCGCGGGGACAATTTCCGGATAAGTTGCATCCGTCGAACAAATTACAACTGCATCTGCGCCCGATTCTTTAGCCGCCTTAGCCGCGTCGTCAACCGTTGCAAAGCCGTTATTGCCTAAAACTTCAAATGCGCCGACTTGCAAAAAGCTTGTAGTGAAATCTGCGCGGGCTTTATGTTGAGGAATCGGTCCCATATTGGCGAGGAAAATTTTAACGTTGTCATTATTCGCCGATTTAAATTTTTCGGTAGTCTCACGAAGATTTTCAAATTTTTCAGCCAGGCGATGAGGTACAATCGCTTTAACTTCGTCGGAATCGCCCGTGCCGAGTGCGCCGCGTAAATCTGCAATCGTAGCACCTTTAGCCGCCGCGTCAATTACCGTTTCAAAATTATTCCCGTCAACTTTGAACTCTTTAACGTCAACAGTTTTAAGATAATTTTCAATCGCCGCAGTGCGAACTTTTTTATTTTCGGCAAAATCTTCTGCGCGGGGGTCTAATCTTTCTTCAAGCATATTGGGATACATATTCGTGCCGACAATCCTGTCACGGCGTCCCATAACAGCTTTCAATCTCGCCGAAAGAATTAACTCAATTTCATTTTGAGGATAGCCTTCTTTAAGAGCGACAACAATTCCGCCCTTGCCTTCGATATTTTGAAATTCCGCCCAAATTTTTTCTTTAAGCTGTTTAGTCAAAGTCTCGACTGCCCAACTGCCGCCTGCAGGATCAATCGGTTGCACAAGCCCAAATTCTTCACGCAAAATAATCTGCATATTCCGCGCAATTCTTCTGCTAAATTCGTCGCCCTTACGAATCGGCTCATCAAAAGGTGAACTTTCATAAGATTCAACGCCGCCCGCAATCGCGCTGAAAAGTTGCGAAGTTCCGCGCAGTAAATTAACGTAGGGATCGTAAACCGTCATAAAGAATTTTGCAGGACGCGCATGCAAATGAATATGCTGAACTTCTTCACTGCCGCCGAAT
>FLNU01001408.1_pt1 | contig 10618 bp, 11 predicted proteins | sample 1140361 | NCBI WGS metagenome assembly FLNU01 (sample SAMEA3878206, study PRJEB12797) | bioreactor metagenome | biome: Moose rumen | place: Sweden | collected 2011-10 | reverse complement strand
CAAATTATATTTTATAATTATTAAAATATGTATAAAATCTTTAAAAATTATCAGATGGCATTTTTGTAAAATTTTGTTAAGATTTTGATATTTATTATAATTTTTAGTCATAATTTATGGGTAATTATTTAAAATCTACGTATTTTATTGGATATATTTTTTTTGTAGTTTATAATAAGATTTTAATGTGTAGATAATTATTGAGATTAGTTATGACTGATAGAAGAAGATATACAAGAGCCGGAAAAAGAGAAACTGGTTATCGCAAAAAATATAGTAGAGTTTCAGGAGATAATCCTTTTATAGATTACAGAACTTCAAGACGGGTACAATCTTCACAATTAACCTTTCGCAAAGTTTTGACTGTTATGGTGCTTCTGTTTTTCACCGCTATTTTTGCAATGTTGTTATTTGCAAATAATCAAGAATTTATCAATGATAAACTGGGAGAAAATTCCTTTATTTCCAGTATTTTATCTAAACTTTCCAAGAATAACAATTCAAAGTTAAAACCGGAATTTAATCTTCCTTTTGGTCCAAGAAGACAAAACATACTTTTATTAGGTGTTGATTCCAATGGTGCAGATTCTGATTTATGGGTTGGAACAAGGACTGATACCATGATTTTGATAAATATTGATCCCCGAACAAAAACTGTTAATGCAATTTCTATTCCAAGAGATAGTAAGGTTTATCTTCCTAACGGTATGGGTACGCAGAAAATTAATGCTGCTCATGCTATAGGCGGAATAGATATGACTTTAAGAACAGTAGAGGATTCCTTGGGGGTTAAAATAGACAAATATATTATTTTACACGATGAAGGAGTTCGAGAAATCGTCAAAGCTCTTGGTGGTGTTGATATATATGTAGAAAAGAATATGAAATATGATGATTATGCGGGTAAACTACATATTCATTTTACAAAAGGAAAACATCATTTAACAGAAAAAGATGCCGTAGAGTACTTGCGTTTTCGACATGATGCAATGGGAGATATTGGCAGAACAAAAAGACAACAGTGGTTTTTAAGAGGTCTTTTGGCGGATTTAAAGAAACCTGAGACTATTGTTAAAATCCCTCAGCTCGTTTCAATAACTCACAAATATGTAAAAACGAACATGTCACCTTATGAAATGACACAGTATGCAGCCCTTGCAAAAGGTTTTGATATGGATAATATCGAAATAGCGATGCTTCCGGGAGCTCCAAATAAAACAGGATATATTAGTTATTGGATTTTAGATCCGGAAAAAACGCAGGAGGTTGTGGATAGGTTAATTTACCGTGAAAAACCACAAGGAGAAAAAGAATACTATACCGCAAGTATTATGAGCTCAAATGATGATAAACAAGAAGCAGAAGATTTGAAAAAAGCTCTTGAAAATGCAGGAATTCAAGTCATTTGCTCAGGAACTTTAAATTCTGTTCATTCTCAATTTATTGCTCATTCAAAATATGTTACGGTGGATTATTATGCGTCATTAAAAAAACTTGTACCTGAGGTTAAATCCAGACAATTTGTCTATGAGCCATCGTCATATATGTGTGCAGATAGCGATTTTACGGTTGTAATTGCCGGAGATAGCCAATAAATTTGTGCTTGTAGCTCAGCTGAATAGAGTGTCGCTCTCCGAAGGCGAAGGTCGGGGGTTTGAATCCCCCCAGGCACATTTTATAAATTAGGATATATCGACATATCCAGTGATTTTTCTATCATTTAAGGCATAACTTCTTCTAGCTACTTTATCAGAAGTATTACCTTCAATTGTATATACTCTACCATTTTCAACTTTTTCTACAATTCCAGTATGAGATGCTCCTGCTCCTTTTTGAATCATAACATCGCCAGGCTTAGGGTTAGTGTGGAATCTATTGTGCGCTCTACCCCAGTCCCAGAACTGTTGCACAGTAGGGAAATTGAATTCTTTACCACATTTTCTTGCACAATACGATACAAAAAGAGCGCACCATGCCCTTGTTCTACTTCCTCCAAATGTCGCTGCTCCACCATTTGCTTCGCTGTAACCTATATATTTTGCGGCTTCTGATATTAATCTTGATGTAAAACTGCCATCTGATGGTGTACTATGAGTATAAGTATCTAACCCTGTTGTGCTACCAATTCTAGATAAGCTTTGGAAAGAAGGCATGAAAGATTGAATTGACCTAAATACAGGAATAGGTAGAATAAATTGATTACCGCTATAGCCTGTATTAGCAGCAGTGTAGCTACTATTCATAGCAAAAATTCCCATGCCACTCATGTTATAATTACTCATAACAGAAGCAAAAGGTCGTTCTGTATATACAAATTTACTTGTATCTCTTGCTGATATCTTTACATCAGGCACTTTTACTTTCCCCTAATTATATCCCCTATATTTAAATAAAGTATTTTTATCAATTAAAATTGCTGTATTTTTTTTATATGTAAATAAATGTTAATAAGAGCTTCTAAGCAAATCCTCTTAATACACAATAAGAGACTTAGATGCGATATCTATCATTAACATTTTACAAAGATAAAAATGCTCAAAAAATTTATAATAACGAAATTGTAAATAAAAATGATATTAATAATGTTTGCTTAGTATGAACTACACCCCTAAAAAACTTGTAAGTTGGGGAGTAGCCCCAACGAAGGCTATTATTGGAAAATAGCAAACTGGAAAGAGTAAATAATAGTAAAAGATAGTAAATTGGTTTTTGGGGTATGTTACACTACCGACCAATCCCTATAACGAGCGAGTAAAAAATAAAATAGTCAAACTAACAAAACTGAACTACTAGTCGATCTACAATTTGTATGTTGATAAGTTCATTTTTAATTTCTCGAACTCACGAAAACCCGCACTATATGTAATAAAAGACAGGATAAAATTTTATCCTGTCTTTTATGGTGGACTATTTGCATCGCTGTCCGAACTAAATAAATATTCAAGAATTCATATTTATATAAGAAAAAGAATTTTCTATACGATTTTTAATTTGAAATTTGTTGCTTAATTTTTGTCATTAATTCATCGTAATCAATTTTGTTTTTACGCATATAAATGAAAAATTTTATTTCATCAAGTGTCAAATATTTTTCAACTGAATAATCTTCCCCTTCTTCTTCAAGAGATTCAAATTCTTGTAATAATTTTTGTATTTCTTCCGCATTTTCCATATTTATTTTATACCACATGCATAAGATAAACTCAATTTTGATTAAGCTGTTCTTTATGCCTTTTTACTTGCCATTTTTTAAATTTTTGAACATTTTCAGGATTTGCATAAAATTTTCTTGTTCCTTCTAAAAATGTAATAGCGAGTTCTTTTACTACATCATTAGGTATTTTTTCTGGGTTTATTTTTATACCCACATTATTTTTTGTATTATTCATAATTTTCTCCTTTCTTCAATATATTCACATTTGACAAAATACTATAATTGTAGTATAATTTACTCGTTCATTTGGAAATATGAATTTTACACTAGCAAAATTTTGCATCCGTTTATTTGAAAGACTTGGAAAAGAAAGCGAGGCTTTATGTAAAAAGATACCGAAATATAATTAGCAAAAAAATTAAATAAACCCGAAACTGTAATTATTTATATAATTACTTATAAAACTTTGAAGTTTTACTCTTTTATAAGAACTACAAATTACATATGTACAATATTAAGTATAAAGATGAACAAATAAAACCAAACCAAAATAAAATATTATATGTGTATTTCAAATATTCATTTTTTATTTGGAAGTTTAAGAAATTCTCTTTGTGAAGTACTTTATTTGCCAAAATATCTTCTATTGGACCAAGAATAAAAAGACAAGGAATAATATAGATATAATAGTCTATGCATGCACATAATATCCTAAAAGTAATTCCATCAAGAAGATAATCAGGATAAACCAATGATGATAACAACATATAGCATATTGTTATTATGAAAATTAAATTACCAAGTAAAGATATTATACTTGCACATATATTTTTAGTAATACTCATGATTTCATTATAAATAAAAAACGAAAGGAAGTAAAAATGAAACAAAAATTTGATTATACCAAAGATAAAAAAGAATTTACAAAAGAAATGTTAAACGATACTCTAAAATATCAAAAGAAATATGGTTTTAAATTAGGCGAAAATAATTCTGCTCACAATAATGAAGGAGATGCTTTTAGGCATACCTACATGCAGAGTATAATGGCAAATCGTTATGGCATTTTGCCAACAAAGACAGTTAGTTCCAGCCATGAATTTGTCGGAAAAATAAAAGGACAAGATCCGAGAGAATACAATATGGACATCTGGAATAATCAACAAGGTCAGCAAATTTATAGCGAAATTCGCAGGGAATATCCAAATTTTAATAAACTTTCTGAACAACAGCAAAAAGATATAATTGCAGGAAAAGTTGTACAAAGAATGAAAGAAGGTAAATTAATTACAGGACTTGAAGACCCACGTAAATTTAAAAAGCAAAAACCATCATTTACCCCAATGCCTTGGATTGGCGGAGTTCAGAATAACGGTAAACCTATTGGATTTGCTGCAAATATTGATATAAACCAACTTGCACAACAATTAGGTTTACAATCTCTTAATATGGAAATCCCGCAACAAATTCAACCACAACAAAATTCAGGCTTTTATGGTTACACAAATCCATTGACAGGAAGTAATCATATATACACAAGGGAAGAAGTAGGTGCGATGTCATCAGACGAATTTGCTAAACACGAAAAGGAAATTGACGCTCAAACAAGAGCATTCAACGGCACAATGCCAACTAATAGTGATTTGCAACGAGAAACATTGACTGGTGGAGGAGTTGTATATGTAAATTCTTATACCCGTTCTGACGGTGCAGAAGTTAAAGGATATTACCGCTCAAAACCAAATTTTTAAGTTACTAATACGCTAACAATGTAACAAATATTACAAGTTTTGCTAAAACAGATAGCAGACTCGAACACCTTAAATACAAGTAAAATAACAATTTTCAGGGTTTTACTCTTTTAACCTGTAATTTTAAATAATTACTCGAATTTCCAAAATTCAATAATAGCAAAAGAAAAGACCGTTTATAACGGTCTTTTCTATAATGGTGGGCGTTGGGAGACTCGAACTCGCGACCCTCTCCTTGTAAGGGAGACGCTCTACCAACTGAGCTAAACGCCCTTTTATACTATTTATTTTTCAACCTGTGCGTTCAAGCAGATAAATCCACTTGCAAGATGTATACTAACAAGAAAAATTTTTATTGTCAATAGCATGGTGAAACTTTTTTTATTTTATTTCGTCATAAGTAGTAGAAAAAAGAATTTTTTGAGTGAAAGGAGAGAATAGAGTTGGATTTTAGTGTTATTGAAAATGAAAAACTCAATCTTGAACAAAATGATGAAATAAAAACATTCACAGTAATACCAAGAGAAGAAGATATTTTGCAAGTATATCTTAAAGAAATCGGACATATTAAATTATTAAAATCAGAAGAAGAAAAAGAGTTGGGAAGATTAATAAAAGAGCAAAAGGATGATGTTGCTAAACGTAAGTTAGTACAGGCAAATTTAAGACTCGTAATCAGTATTGCAAAAAAATATGTCGGAAGAGGAGTCCTTTTTATGGATTTAGTTCAGGAGGGTTCTCTGGGATTGATGAGGGCAGCTGAGAAATTTGATTATACAAAAAATTTTAAATTCTCGACTTACGCAACATGGTGGATTAAACAATCAATTGTGCGTGCTATTGCGAATAATTCTAAAATCATTAGAATTCCTGTACACATGGCAGAAAAAATTCGCAAATATAAAAATGCCTATACTGAACTATATACTAAGTACGATAGAGAACCAACAGAAGAAGAAATTGCTGATTTTATGGATTTGTCTGTTACTAAATTAAGAAAGATTAAACAATCAGTGAATTTAGAGCCGATAAGCTTAGAAACTAAAGTCACTGATGATTTATGCCTGGGAGATTTTATTGAAGATAAATGCGGCAATTCTCCGGATAATTGCGTAAATTCCAGTTTTTTAAAATCTGATTTAAAAAACATATTTAATAATCTTACTGAAAGAGAAAAGAAAGTTGTGACGGCAAGATTTGGATTAGATTCGAATAAACCGGAAACATTAGCTCAAGTCGGAATTAATTTAGGATATTCAAAGGAAAGAATACGTCAAATTGAAGAAGGAGCGCTTGAAAAAATAAGGCACAACAGAAAATTTTCACATCTCAAAGATTATATTTCTAATAATTAAATTTTCGGTCCTCTATTTTATACTTTGGAAATTATTTGTGATAATATTAGCAAATAAGTAAGGAGTATAAAATGTTAAGAGGACCTTTTTTGGATAGAAGCTGGATGGGACAGAATTCAGATTATAAAACATCAAGCATCGTAATGCTTGGAATGCCGTTTGACGGAACAGTATCTTACCGTCCGGGTTCTCGTTTTGCACCTGAGCAGATAAGACTTGCAAGCTGGGGATTAGAGGAGTATTCTCCTTATTTTGATAAAGATTTAGCAGATGTAAATTTCCATGATGCAGGCGATTTGGAATTTCCTCTTGGTAATACTTACAAAACACTTGAACAAATTAGAGAAAACGTTAAAGATATTTATAAAGACGGGAAAAAAGTTTTTGGAATAGGTGGAGAGCATCTTGTAACTTTGCCTGAAATTCAAGCGGTATCTGAGTTCTACGAGGATTTAGCAATAGTTCATTTTGATGCTCATACAGATTTAAGAGAAGAATATTTGGGCGAAGAAATGTCTCATAGTGCCGTCATTCGTCACTGTTTAAAAATTGTTAATCCAAAGGATATAAAACAAATTGGAATTCGTTCCGGCATGAAAGAAGAATGGGATTTTATGTCGGAAAATAATACTCTTTGCAAAAAATATTCCGATTTGGATTGCTTAAAGAATCAACCAATATTTGTTACGGTTGATTTGGATTGTTTAGATACATCTATTATGCCTGGAACTGGCACTCCTGAAGTTGGCGGAATGACATTTGATGAACTTATCGGATGGTTTAAATATCTAAAAGATTTCAATATTATTGGGGCTGATGTTGTAGAACTAGCACCTGATTATGATTCAAGTGGTGCTTCAACAGCCGTTGCTACAAAAGTGATACGAGAATTGTTAATGATAATGTAGAAGGAAATATTTATAAAAGTTATGGATATTTTAGAACGTATAGATTATTTAAAAAAAGAAATAAACAAAAGCAATTATGAATATTACGTAAATGAAAATCCTTATTTAACGGATTTTGAATATGACAAATTGTTTTCAGAGTTGAAAGAATTGGAAGAAAAATATCCGATGTTTAAATCTGCGGATTCTCCTACTCAAAGAGTCGGTTCAATTAGCGAGAAATTCTTATCACACAAACATAAATACCGCCTTTATAGCCTTGATAATTCATACAATTCTAATGATTTAGAAAAATGGTACGAGAGAGTATGCAAAGAATATGAAAAAGAGTTGGAGCTTGTTTGTGAACTTAAAATTGACGGATTAGCAATTGCATTAACCTATGAAAATGGCTTATTTAAGCTCGGGGTTACTCGAGGAGACGGGGTTACAGGTGAAGAAATCACTCAAAATTTAAAAACAATTAAAGCGATACCGTTAAAACTTTTCGAAGCTAAAAACCTTGAAGTTCGTGGCGAAATTTATATGCCAAAATCCTCTTTTGAAAAGTTAAATAGGGAAGCTTTAGAAAAAAGAGAAAAAGTTTTTGCTAATCCTCGTAATGCTGCAAGTGGTTCTTTACGCCAGTTGGATTCTACAATTACAGCTAAAAGAGATTTATCAATGTTTACTTATACCGCAATTTTTGAAGATGAATCAGATAAGTCTATCAAAGGTCATTATGAAAGTTTAATGCGACTAAAAAATTTAGGATTTAGAGTTAATCCTAACATTCGTCTTGTAAAAAACATTCAAGGTGCAATAGACTTTTGTAAAGAATGGGAAACAAAAAGATTTGAACTTGATTATGCCACCGACGGAGTGGTTATAAAAGTTAATGATTTTTCTATTCAAAAAGATTTAGGATTTACTGCAAGAGCACCAAAATGGGCTACAGCATTTAAATTCCCACCGGAAGAAGTTGCGACCAAACTATTAGATATAGAACTTAATACAGGCAAAACCGGAGTTATTACCCCTGTTGCGATTTTAGAACCTGTACAACTTGCTGGAAGCACGGTTTCACGTGCGAGTTTGCATAATTTTGATGAAATTAAAAGGCTTGATGTTCGAATTGGCGACACAGTTTTAATTATGAAAGCCGCTGAAATTATACCTAAGGTCGTTAAAGTTGCAGAAACAAAAGAACACAAGAATTTTCCTGTTTATAATGCGCCTGAATTTTGCCCGGCATGTGGCACAAAACTTGTTGAAAAAGAAGGAAATGTCGGCTTGTTCTGTCCTAACCCCGGGTGTAGTCAGCAAATGCGCTCTAAAATAGAATATTGGGTTTCAAAAGATGCCATGGATATTGACAATGTAGGTCCATCTTTAATCCAACAGCTTTATGATAAAAAAATGATTTCAAATGCAGTTGACCTATACAGATTACTTCCTCAAGATTTAATGATGTTAGATTTGGTACAGGAAAAATCTGCTTCTAATATTTATATGTCTATTCAGGAGAGCAAAACAAGACCTTTAAACAGACTTATTACAGCTCTTGGAATTCGTCATGTCGGTAAAGAAACAGCTGATATTCTTGCAGGAGAATTTAATTCTCTTGATGATTTGAAAAATGCAACAGAAGAACGGCTTGCACAAATTGAAGGTATTGGTGAAATTATTGCAAAATCCATTTGTGATTATTTTAAGAATGAAAATAATATGAAAATTCTTGAAGAATTAAAATCTCTCGGGTTAAATCCGGTATCAAAAGCTCTTCCGAAATCAAATAAACTTGAAGGCAAAACGTTTGTATTAACTGGGACTTTGGAAACATTAACAAGAGATGAGGCATCTGATTTAATAAAAATTAATGGAGGAAAAACTTCTTCATCTGTTTCAAAAAAGACTTCTTATGTGCTTGCCGGAGCAAATCCAGGATCAAAATTTGACAAAGCACAAAATTTAGGTGTTATAATATTGACAGAAAAAGATTTTCTTGAAATGATTAACTAGAAGGAATATTATGAAAATAATTCAAATAAATGGCTTCAGAGGTATGGTGACAGCGGCATTCATTGGGATTTGCCTTTTTGCAGGATTTGTTTTGTTCCCCGGACTTGTCGCTATGAATTTATGGAATAAGTATCTTGCCTCAGCATATATGCTGCCTGTGTTAAATCTTTTTCAGGGAGTTTTAATATGGGCAATGATTGCTACTTCATACGCTATCGTAACAAAAAAAGATATGGCAGTTTCATTTAGAGAATCAAAAGATCTTACGCCATACGAACTTGATATGATTATAAAAAAAGCAAAAGCCAGCGCAAAATTTAGAGCAATAAATCAATTTATACAAAAAGATTTTGAAAAAACATTTAATAGTACGCTATTAAATGAAAATTTTCACAACAATATCGAAAATCAAGAAAATAACACCGTTGATGAAAAAAAAATCTCTAATCTTAAATAAAGGAGTGTATTATGAAAAAAAAATCAGTATTATTTTTGATTATTTCAACAATGATTTTTTCAGCACCTTTAACTGTTGGTGCTGTAGATAATAATCAATTGCAACAAAAAGGCTTTATTTCTGTTTCCTACACCACAGAAAAAGAAATATCACCTGATACGGTGGAATTTTCAATTTCTGTCAAAACTTCTGATAAAAAATCAATGCAGGAGGCTTCGAGAAAGAATAAAGAGATTTCTAATAAGGTTTATGAATATTTAAAATCAAATATCAAACCTGCTAATGGTGATTATATTAAAACTTCAAATTATTCTGCTAATCCAATTTACACATATAAAGATGGCAAAAAATATTTTGATAAATACGAAGTTTCTAATAATATAATAGTTCATACGAAATCACTTGATCAAGTTTCCGGTTATATTGATAACTCTATCCAGCTTGGGGCAACGGATGTAAACAGCTTAAATTTTACATTATCTAATAAAGACAGTCAGTGTGCAGATTTATTATCAACTGCAGCAAAACAGGTAAGAACGAGAGCAAATATTGTATCTGAAGCTGTAGGAACGAGTATTTTAGGAGTAAAAGAACTAAGAACGTCTTGCTCAGTCAATCAAAGAAGAACATCATACGTTACGAACATGAAATTGATGCGTGCCGCTGGTTCTGCAATGGATGCTGCCGCACCGGAAGCCTCTACAAACATTGAATCAGGGAATATAACTATTTATGCAAGCGTAGATGGTGATTTCTACGTAAAATAACTATAAATATTTAATTAATAAGAATAAAAAGACAGATATTTATTTATTTATCTGTCTTTTGTTGTGCTTTTTTCTCTATTATCAAATCGTATCCTAATATTTCGCAAATAATTTTTAACTCTTTGAAAGTCAAATGTTCACGTTTTAATTTGCACGAAAAGTTGGATGATTTTGTGTTTTTCCCTAATCTTTTATTCAACTTTTCATTCAATGTTTTCTGCAGCA
>FLNU01001297.1_pt1 | contig 10632 bp, 9 predicted proteins | sample 1140361 | NCBI WGS metagenome assembly FLNU01 (sample SAMEA3878206, study PRJEB12797) | bioreactor metagenome | biome: Moose rumen | place: Sweden | collected 2011-10 | reverse complement strand
AATTACGGGCTCGCCACGATTCGTAGCCATTACAACAGATTCATCGTCCGGAACTTGCCCAATACAATCAATGGACAAAATTTCGTTAATGTCAGCCATATCTAACATATCGCCCTTTTCAACCATCTGCGGACGAATACGATTGACAATCAACTTGACATTTTCTTTATCTGCGCGACCAAGTTCGCCAATAATTTTATCTGCATCACGAACGGCGGAAATTTCAGGCATGGTTACCACAATCGCCCAATCGGCGGCGGCTATAGCCGTTTTAAATCCCTGTTCAATTCCTGCAGGACAATCAATTATAATAAAATCAAACTCTTTTTTCAACTCTTTGCACAAGTTTACAAGTTGTTCCGGATTAATAGCTGATTTATCTTTTACCTGCGAAGTCGGCAATAAGAAAAGACTTTCAAGTTTTTTATGACGGACAAGAGCTTTTCTGTAGGGGACGCGCCCGCTTGTCACGTCAACCAAATCATAGACGATTCTGTTTTCCAAACCAAGCAACAAGTCAAGATTACGCAAGCCCGTATCGGTATCAATCAGCACAACACGATTGCCGCGCATGGCAAGCCCCATTCCGATATTAGCTGTGGTAGTCGTTTTTCCTACGCCGCCCTTGCCGCTTGTTATAACTATAACTTCACTCATAATATGCTCCTTGTTAATGCGTAATTCGTAATGCGTAATTAAGAATTAAAAATCATTACGCATTACGAATTCCTAATTCCTAATTACCTCATAATCGGTTCAAAAACAATAAAGCCGTTTTTAATCGACGCACGCTCCGCCATATTAACTTCCTTAGCATCATCCGGAGAACGCGCAATAACATTGGCAATACGAATTTGCGTAGGCATAAGTTTATCCGCTACAACAAAAGCCGTCTCATCGCCGAAAGCTCCCGCGTGTACCATACCGCGACAAGTTCCGCGAATATCGACACTGCCGCCGGAAATAACCTGTGCACCGGGATTTACATTGCCGCAAATTAAAACCGAAGATTCTGTCCTGACTTCCTGCCCGCCGCGAATCGTTTTATTAATCACGAGCATTTGACTGGATTTTTTTTCAACGGGTTTACTTTCGACTTCAACGGGCTTTTCATATTTCGGAGTCGGCGAAGAAAAAGTTGGTTGCTTAAACTCCATACTGAAAAGCATTCCGTGACGATGAAACATTTTGCGTAAAGTCTCATTCTGTTCTTCGGTGAAGTAGCCCTTCTGCATAAACACCGTTGTCCCGCGTACAAAAAAATTGCTCCCCGTCTCAAGCTTATTCAGCAAATTTGCTTGAACGTCCTCAAAACGCGCTCCGTTGGCAAAGCTGAGTTGCAAACCTGACTTCAGCCCCCTGATTTTTACAATGTCATTCAAGAAAAATCACCGCCTGTAAAAAAATTATTGTATAAGTCCACAATTATTATACATAATTTGCGGAGAATTTCCATAGTTTTTTACAGATTTTTTTCAGCAAGTTTTAAAGAAAAAATTTTTTAAATTACGCGTTGAAAAAACTTTGAATAATCTGCGCGATAATGTAAAGCAACATACCTACAACCGCGCCGCATACCGAGCCGTTTATACGAATCATCTGTAAATCATCAGAAACTTTCCCTTCAACAAATTTCGTCAATTCATCATCACTAAATTTATCAAGGCGTTCACGAATCAGTTTAGGTATTTCGCCGTGATATTCTTCCAAAATCTTTTCAATGACATTTTTTATAAATTTATCAAACTTGTACTGCAGGACGGGGCTTTTAATGAACTCGTCAATTTTTTCATCAATCATTTTATCCAGAATCGGATGCCAAATTTGCTCATGGCTTTCAAGTTCAATGATTCGGCTTGCGTAGGGATTATTGGCAGTTTGACGACTAATTTTTTCCAAAATCACGGGGTCAGTCTCGCCGCGTACATTTACATCAAGCCAATTTTGAATATACTGCGCGGTATTAAATTTATCGTTCAAAAGTTCCTTAAGCTTGGATTGAAAATTTTGTGTATCAAATTCGGCGGCGGCGGCTTGCACAAATTTTGTAAACGCCTCCTGCAAACTCTTAGCAGTATCCGCACTTTCGTTATCAACCATACCTTTGATATTTAAAACTTTCACGGTATCGTTAATTTTCTTTTCAACATTTTCATTGAGGATTGACAAAATTTTTTCGTCCGTCAAATTCATAGACGACAAGACCAGCGCACGCCCCGCCGAATCGCCCTCGTAAGTTTCACGCAAGTCAACAATTTTTTGAAAGATAGCGTCCTGCATATGAGTTGACTGCAAAATTTTTTTACCGGTCTCCAAAAGTGTCGTCAAAATTTTTTTGCTGTACTTATCGCGCGTGACAACTTTAACCGTAGCGTCGGCAATTTTTTCAGCGTTAAGATTTTTTATTTCTTCCTCAAGAATCGGCGCAACGGAATTTGCAATGGACTTACTGCTTGTCTGGGCAAAAAGTTCGTTTACAACTTCATATGCTAAATCCTTAACTTTATCGCGTCCTTGATGATTTTTCAGATAATCAATCAGCATATATGCGGCATCTTCGTCTTGGACGGCATCCATAATATTTCTGGTGTTCAGTAAATCGCGGCTTACAAAATCTATAATCGCGTCGGTAATTCTTCCGCGATTGCGCTTTAAAATTTCAGTGCGGTAACTTATGCCGAGCGGTTTACGAAATAACGCAGTAACCGCAAACCAGTCAGCAAGTCCGCCGATTGTTGCCGCTATAAAGCCGTGATTCAACAGCCCCAAAATAAATTCGCCCGTCGTCGTGGTTACAAAATTTATCAGCGGCGAAAGTCCTTGCGTAGTGCCTGCCGCCAATACTGCACTTGCCGCCAATGTTAAGGTTGCCTTTGTTTTATTTTGCATAGTCAATCCTCGTGTAATGATTTATCTTAAAATTTTTATCGGAAAAATTTTCAATCTCAATCAAATTAAAATCTTCAAAGTCAGGAAATTTTACATCAGAAATTTTTTCTTCTTCGACAATCGTCAAATAAATTTCCGTCGCATAAGGTAAAAGTGAAGTGAAAATTTCTCCGCCGCCGATTACAAAATTTTTTTCTTCGATATTTAAAACTTTCCATAAATTTTCTACGCTATGAACAATCTGCGCGGACGAAATATTTTCAAGTGTCCGTGAAAAAATTATATTTCTGCGCGAATCAAGCGGCTTAGCATTTGGAAAAGTTTTTAAAGTTTTGCGTCCGTAAATAACCGTCTGATTCAGCGTCAATTTACGAAAATTTTTTAAATCCTCATCAATCCTGAAAAGCAATTCGCCCTTGTAACCTAAGCCGAAATTTTTATCGACACAAGCAATTAATTTCAAATTAAAATCCGTAGGACTGCCGAAAATTTTTTGTACACGCTCGCCGCACAGATTAAACTTTAGCGGAGAAATTTCAGCAAGCGGAACTTTCACAAAATCCCTTTCATACAAAAATTTATGCGGGACAGTCAAGCGGTCGGAATTTATTTTCAGATTTTCTATCAACAAAATATCAATGTCGATTAATCGCGCCGCCCAATGTTTATGACGATTTATTTCAATGTCGACTTCAATTTTCTGCAATTCGTCAAGAAGTTTTAAGGGTTCAAGAGTCGTAGAAGTTTTAACTGCCGCGTTAATGAAGTCGGGCTGATTCTCAACGCCCCAAGCTTCCGTTTCATAAAATGACGAGACGCGCAGAAGTTTAACGCCGGAAATTTTTTTAATGCTTTCAATGGCTCTGCGAAGATTTTTTATGCGGTCGCCCAAATTCGCGCCCAATCCCAAATATGCTATCATCTTTCGCGGAAAATCTTAACTGCAACATCGACATAAGTAAATTTCAACGGCGCATTAGGTTTGTGCAAAGTTATTGTTACGCCCTCAACAATTTCAAAATCAGCTAAAATTTTCGTGGCTAATTCTTCGGCAACAGTTTCAATCAATCTGCGCGGAGTGCCGCCGACAATTTTTTCTGCAAGCTCCAAAATTTTCACATAGTCAACCGTGTCGGCGTAATCGTCACTAATTCCGACTTTCGACAAATCCAAATTCAATTCAACATCGACATAAAATTTCTGTCCGAGTTTTTGTTCCTCAACACTGCAACCGTGATACCCGTAAATTTCAATGCCCGTCAAAATAATTTTATCCTTCATTTTTTTTGCCCCATAATTAATTTTGGCAGGGATTATAACATAGACCATAAAAATTTTGAAGATTATACAGAATTTTTGTTTAAGAAAATTTTCAATCGCCGTTTGACATTTATGTTATAATGACGCAAAATTTAAAGGAGTTGTCGAGTTTGAAAATTACCGACGTGATAAGCAGTCAGTTTGCAAATATTTTTCAGAAGCGCGGCGAACTTGAACCGCCCGCTCTAAAAAAAGCAGTTGAACGCGAAATTACGCGGCACGAAACAAATATTAACGGATTTATTGTTGTGCCGAATGATTATACGATTTACTTAAGCGAGGACGATTATCACAGACTTAGTGCGGCGCGAGTATTGAAAGAGTTGCACGAAACGGTTGACCGCAAAGTTATTCGTGAAAATTATTTTATGGACGGCAAACTTATGATTAAGTTGGAAAAAATGCTTGACGGCGACGACCTTATAAAAATTGTTGCGAGCTACACCGACGATAAAACCGCCGAAGATACCACGATTGATTTGGAAAATGATGTGTTGTCACAAACTTTGATTGAAAATATTGACGCGGATAACTCCTCAACGATTATTGCCGATAAATCAAAAATTTTGGCGTCAATGAAAACTGCCGCGCCGAAATTTATTCAATACGATTTAGCGGTTATTACGGATTCAAATACTTCAGAGTTGGTATTGGGTGAGCGGCAAATTTATATCGGCAGGAAAGATACCAACGATTTTGTTTTGGAAGATGACGGCGCGTCGAGGGTTCATGCTTATATTTCCTATGAACGCCACCGCCACGTTTTAAATGACGCGGAAAGTTTGAACGGCACTTTTGTTAATAAGAAAAAAATTAATCGTCACGTACTTAAACACGGCGACAAAATTTTAATTGGCAATACCAATTTGATTTACAAAGTTTTGACATAAAGGAGCAATCCCTATGAAAATTTATCAATGCACAAATGTCGGCAAAGTCCGAACCAATAATGAAGATTCATTGCTTGTAACCGATCCGAATATTTTTGTAGCAGCGGACGGTATGGGCGGAGCGGCGGCAGGTGAAATTGCCAGTCAAATGCTTGTTGATACGGTTAAAAATTTTTTATCGAACGTACCTGAACCGCTTGACGAAAATATTTTGTCGAAGGCTATTTTAAAATCCAACGCCGCGATTCTTCGTAAAGCTAAAGAAAATTCTAATCTGCGCGGTATGGGTACAACTGCAACGATTCTCCACATTTATAAAAATCTTGCTTACTTTGCACACGTCGGCGACAGTCGGCTTTATCGTCTCAAAAATTCTGTGCTTGAACAAATGACGCTTGATCATTCATACGTTGAAAGTCTTGTGCGTCAAGGTGAACTTACTCCCGCGCAGGCTAAAAATCATCCTATGAAAAATCTTTTAACGCAAGCAGTTGGGGTTATGGAAAATATTCAAGTTGACACCGGAAATTTTGAAATTGAAGGCGGAGAAAAATTTTTACTTTGCACTGACGGATTGACGAATATGGTTGACGACGAAGATATACAGAAAATTTTAGCTGAAAGTTCCAATCCTGCCGAAGATTTAATTCAAGCCGCGTTGGATAACGGCGGACACGATAATATCACTGCTATTGTCATCAATGTGTAATTTGGTAAGCAATTCGTAATTAAAAAAATTACGAATTACGCATTCCTAATTACGCATTGAAAAGAAGGTGATACTATGATACAACGAACCTTAAGCGGCAGATATGTGCTTGAAGAGGAACTGGGCAGCGGCGGTATGGCGGAAGTTTATAAAGCGCGTGACAAGTTGCTTGACCGTCCCGTTGCAGTAAAAATTTTGCATGCGGAGTATAGGTCTGATTCGGAATTTGTTGCGCGTTTTCATCGCGAGGCACAAGCGGCGGCGCGTCTTTCACACCCAAATATTGTAAGCATTTACGACGTTGGGACGGACGGCAGCGATCATTACATTGTTATGGAGTACGTCCGCAGTAAAACGTTAAAAGATAAAATTCGTGAGGAAGGTCCGCTCAGCATTTTGACAACGGTTGCTATTGCCAGCGATATTGCCAACGGACTTTGTCACGCGCATAACAATAACATTGTTCATTGTGACATTAAGCCGCATAATATTTTAATGACTAATGACGGACACGCCAAGATTGCGGATTTTGGAATTGCCCGCGCAGTTACCGAATCGACGTTGACTTACAGCGGAAATATTGTCGGTTCAGTGCATTATTTTTCGCCGGAACAGGCACAAGGCGGCGCGATTACTCCAAAATCTGATGTTTATTCATTGGGCATAGTTATGTATGAAATGCTTACAAATAAATTGCCGTTTACCGCCGACAATGCCGTTACAATCGCGATGAAACACGTTGAAGAAGAGCCCGTACCACCAAATGTTTTTCGTGAAGATATTCCTCCTCTGCTTGAAGCCCTCGTCCTCCGCACAATGAGTAAAAATCCCGAGCTTAGACCGACCAGTTTAGAATTGATTCAAGCGTTGATAAATGTCAGGGCGAGTTTGAACAATCCTTCGCGAGCTACCGACCCCGATGCTACACAAATTTTGCCGCGTGTTTCAAAGTCGACGAATACACCTGCGCGGAAAAAAGTTGAAGAGTCCAAGCCTGCAGTTGATGAAGATTCTGATAACAAAAAAAAATCCGCGTCTACGAATAAATTTTTCATAGTTGGAATTTTAATTTTTTTATTAATCGGCGTAAGCGCGGGAAGTTTTATGGCGTTTGGAGATTCGACGGACGAAGATTTAATAGCAGTCCCCGACGTTAAAGGTAAGCAACTGACTTTAGCGCGGCAAATTTTGGAAGATGATAAATTGCGCGTCAACATTGCGGAAACTTACGATGCAAATGTACCTGCGGGGGAAGTTGTATCGCAAGACCCTGATCCAGGACGTAATGTGAAAAGCGACAGGCTTATAACAATTTATGTCAGCAAGGGCGGTGAAACTATTGATATGCCCGACCTTGTAGGATTAACGCGAAAAGCGGCGACTGAACGCTTGCAGAAGATTGGATTAAAGATTGGTACGATTTATGAAAAAGATTCGCCGTCACATAATCCAGATATGATTTTGTCACACGACCCCGCAACCGGCACTAAAATTAATCGCGGGCAGACGATTGATTTAGTTGTATCGAAAGGGACGCACATTGTACCCGTTGAAGAAGTTGGAGCTGAAAGGATAGTTTACGAGCCGGAAGATTATAACCAGCGAGCCTATGTTCCAGACGTTTACAGCACGGGGCTTGATTCTGCGCGGGCGAGCATTGAAGATAGCGGCTTAAATGTCGGTTCAGTAACTTATCGCGTCAGTGAAAGGGCGGAAGGCACGGTTATCAGTCAAAGTCCCCCGCCTGATGCAGGTGTTGAGTATGGCAGTAGCGTTGATTTAGTTTTGTCTAAGCACGAAGAGCCGACGCCGACTTATTCTAATGAGCCTGAAGTTTTTAACGTTGAACCTGAAAAGCAAAATCACAGTAGCGAAAATTACAACGACGATGAAGAAAGTAATTACAGCTACGATCCTGACGCAGTGCAAACACAAAACGAATCATCACATGCAGAAGTTCCTGCTGAAGATGTTCCTACGCGTGAAGGCGGCGGCATTAAGCAACGCTGATTATCTTATGCCGCGACGAGCACGACGACGCCTTTCGAGTTCCATTTCGCGTAATCTTCGCGCCTCAAGTTCACGACCTTTAGCCTTATCCATTTTGTAAACGTAAGCCATAACCTCCGCGATAGCCTTATAAAGTTCGGGCGGTATTTCGCGGTCAATGTCAAGAGCCATCAACATATTTACGAGCGTTTTATTTTGGTAAACGGGAACGCTGGCTTTCTGCGCGGCTTCCAAAATATGTTCGGCGGTATGCCCCTTGCCTTTAGCGACAACACGCGGCGCGGTATCTTTTTGTGCGTCATACTTCAGCGCCACTGCTTGTTTATCGGCAAGATTTCCGTTATTTTGATTTTCGTCCATAATTACAGCTCCTAATCCTTAGAATATTTTCCCTGCGTTGACTTCAAAGACTTTTCCGAAGTCCGCGTCTGGGAAATATTTTTTTTCTGTTGCAGTGATTATCGTCTGAATTTTTTTCAACTTAAGGAATTTTAAAAGTTGTTCCCTGCGGTTGGCGTCCAATTCGCTCATCACGTCATCAAGCAGTAAAACCGGATATTCTCCCCGCGCAGATTTTAGAAATTCCAATTCGGATAATTTCAGTGAAAGTGCCGCCGTCCGCATTTGTCCTTGTGATCCGTAAAGTTTTAATTCCCTATCATTTATGAAAAATTTTAAATCGTCGTGGTGCGGTCCGAATCCGCTGTTACCGCGTTCAATGTCGCGTTGAGATTTTTCCGCAATAATTTTTTTGTACCAGTCGAAAAGGTAATGTTTAAATTCTCCGGAGTAAAAATTTTTTTTAGTAATATCGAAGTCCAAATATTTTAAATCATATTTAATTGAAAACTTTTCATTTTGCGCGGAAATATTTTTATAAATGATTCGTGCAAAGTCCTTCAGCATATCGACGGAGATTAAACGTTCCGCCGTAATTCGAGCGGAGTATTTTGCAAATTGTTCATTCCACGTTTCAAGGCTTGCCCTTCGAGCTTGACCCGCGCGAATTTTTTTCAGCAAAACATTTCGCTGATTGATAATGTGATTGTAGACTTGAAGATTTTCGTAGTAAACGGGCGAAGCCTGCGAGATTTCCGCATTTAAAAATTGCCGTCTTCCCGCAGGCGAGCCGCGAAACATAAATAAATCTTCCGGCGCGAATATCACAGAATTTAAGCGTCCTACAAAACTTTTCGAGCGTACCATCTCGCCATTGACAAAAAGTCTCCGACTTCTCTTCCTTGCTGAAAGTTCAACTGCTACCTCCTGCGACACTTCTGCCTTACGAAAACCAATCTTAACGAAAGCCGCGTCTTTGTCCCACGAAATTAAATCCGTGAACTTAACCGCCCTAGACCTCAACACCGACGCGAAGTATACCGCCTCAAGAATATTCGTCTTACCTTGCGCATTTCTTCCCAAAAATATATTTATTCCTTCGCTCAAGTCCAACTTCAATTCAGCAAAATTACGATAATCCTTCAAAAAAATTTCCGTCACGCGCATTAATCTAAACTTCCATCTTAAAAAATTTTTCGACAAAATTATATCAAAAACTTTTTATCAATGCCATAGAAATTTTACCAACAATCTTTGGATTTAAGAATATTTTTTTATCTCAATCCCCAATGATTAATTTTGTGATATAATGATAAAAAATTTTATGGAGATGAACTTTATGGACGTGGAAAAATTTAAGTGGAAAAATTTTTTGAAAGTTGGTGATTGTATCGACTAAATTTATTACAAATTTTCGTAGAAAGGTTTAATTTCATACGTCGATATTTTGACGTGAGAAATTTTGGCAAAGTTAGGAATTATTATGAGACATATTTTAATATTTATTGTGACTGCACTTTTAATGGCGTTTTTTTCAATCTTCACGCTTTTCATATCGGAAATTACAGACGTACTTCAATTAAGCAAGCAAGATATTTCTGTAACCTTCGCGCAGGAGGGCATTGATACCGTAATGAGTTGGACGCCGATAAATTATCCCTGCGTTTACACGATAGAAACTTTCAATCAATCAACCGGCTTGGTACAAGGTGCGCCGGAATTTCATCATTTGGTAACGGAAAATTCACCGACTTCAAAATATATCGTGCCTCACGCGCCGATACCAACTTTTTATTCAATTTCTGCGCGGGGATTTTTCAAGGAACTTTTTCATACGGAAAAACTTGCCGCAAATCCCAACTTCCCAACGCCGACAAGTCCCGTAATGATTTTGCATTATCCTGAAGAAAATCCTGCAAGTTTAATGCCGTTTATAGTTTGGCATGTTGTACCCGACGCAGTTTGTTATGAGTTTGAACTCTTAGACGCGCCGCCCGAAGTTGAAGGCGGCATTGAACATTCAGCAAAACATCATTTGTTTTCTACAACGCAAATTTTTACCAACGGCTTTCAAGCTAACTTGAGACCTTACCAAAATCATAAACCTTTATATTTTCGTGTTCGCGCATTGACTTTGAAGAAAGAGCCGATTGGTGAATGGTGTCACTCCGAAATAATTTTCTTAGATTCGGCTAAAGAAATTCCGAATTGTCCGCTGGTAAATAATTTTGATTTTATGTCGTATAAACGATTGCCGATGTATCCTGTTTACGATTGGATACCGATTCACGGCGGCTTTCAATATGAAGTGGAGTTGTTAAACCATCCGCCGGAAGTTGAAAATGATGTTGAGCCGAGTGCAGACAGTCTTTGGCGGCAGACGACAACAGATAAATCCAGTTGCTATGATGAGTACAGCCGACCTTTTGCAGGGGCGTATTATTGGCGGGTACGCGCACTTGATGAAGAAGGCAA
>FLNU01001407.1_pt1 | contig 10638 bp, 8 predicted proteins | sample 1140361 | NCBI WGS metagenome assembly FLNU01 (sample SAMEA3878206, study PRJEB12797) | bioreactor metagenome | biome: Moose rumen | place: Sweden | collected 2011-10 | reverse complement strand
CCCTCCTAAAACTGTGTTATACTCAGGACATAGTGATGAAACAACTGTCGGAACTGAAAAAACAAGGTACGAGAGGTAACGAAATAAAACAAATTGATATAGTAGAGTATTTACCGCAAATTATAGAGAACTCAAACAATGTAAGTTGGTTAATAAAAAAGTTATTAAAACTTTTGACAAGCCAAATGGTTCAACGGACTATGATATCGAAATAGAATACATTATTCCTTATTATATTCATATTAATTCCTAATATATAATACCAAGGATTAGCGGCTGCAAGCAGGATGTCGTTTATACGCACTAACAATTTGAAATAGAACATAAAAAAGCATAGGTTTTAAGAGACTCGAACTCTCGACCTCTCAGACTCTGCCGAGTCAAAAATTTCCGGGGGCAAGTTTTGACGAGAGGAAACCGAACGCTACAAGAGTTTGAGCAAAATTAATTTTGCAAAAACGATCGTGTTCTTTTGAAAAAAGAACTACGTGAGGTGATTACCCGGGATAAATGTTCGATATTTTCTTTCATATTAAAAGAGGATAGACTTAATGCCTCATCCTCTTTTAATCTAGCAAGGGAGAGACTCGAACTCTCGACCTCTCGGGTATGAGCCGAACGCTCTAGCCAGCTGAGCTACCTTGCCATCCCGTTTTCCTATTTAATTCCGCTTCGGCATATGCCGTGCAAAACGATTTTTACATAAAAAATATTTTTTTTCAAGTACCTTATTTAAATAAAATAGCTTAATTATTAACGCTTGTCTGTTGTTTTTATAATGTGCCAGCCAAATTTTGTACCAACAGGCATCGATATTTCTCCTATTTTTAAATCAAATGCCGCATCAGCAAATTGTTGTGCCATCTTTTTTCGATCAAAAAATCCTAAATCACCACCATATTGCGCAGATGGACATAGTGAATACATCTGTGCAGCTTCTTCAAAAGTTATTGTCCCGTTTAAAATATCTTTACGTATTTGAAGGGCATCTTTGCGACTCTTCACCAGCACATGACTTGCACGAACTTCACGAACATCTAAATTTGGATTCAAATACATTGCAAGCGCTGATCTATTTTTTACTGTTGAATCGTAATAATTTTGAACATACTCTATTTCTCTTTTTTGTTTATCTGTCATTTGAGGAACATTTTGAGTTTGAACCTGTTCTTTCTTCGATGTTGTTTTCTTCTTATTCTTAACCTTTACAACCTTTTCTTGAGTTTGAACTTCACCTTGAGAATTTTCAAGCGAAACTTCTTCATTTGAAACTGATTTTTTATCAACCTTTTTTTTCGCTTTTTTTTCAGATTTTAAAGATTTATCATTGGCTAATTTTTCAGTTTTTTCTTTTTTAGCTTTAACCTTCTTCTCTTTAACCGGTTTAATATTCTCCTCATTTACAACACTGTTTAAAGCAGGTACAGGAGCAACTGAATCTTTCTTTTTACCAAAAGCGTAAGAACTTAAACCCGAAAATAAAACCGCAAATGTTAAAATTATACTAAATAAAACTCTCATTTTCCCCTCTTTCTATGAGAATATTCTATTACAATACAAAAGAAAAAACAAATCTACAATTGTATACTTCTCAATACCATATAATAACGATAATTTCCCCAATATACAATTATTGAGATAAAATTATTATCTAAATCATCCGCTTCAAGATAAGTATCCGGAATAGGATCTCGTTTTGAAGATTTAAAATGATCTCCAACAAATTTTAGCGTCTTTTCCCTAATAATCTGCACTTTTGTCATTTTTATTTGAGGAAGATTGTTTTTATAAAAATCCATAGGAACAACTTCTTTTTTGTAGCATGGAATTATGTATCTAACACGCCCCGCCTCTTTAAAAAGAATATACCATTTTCCTTCGTGTTCACGTGGTGTTAAAAGGTAATAACCGGGTTCTATTGCAACACTTTTAAAAAACAAAGGTGCGGTTAGTCTAAAAAGCGGATATGGAGACCAAGTTGAATACATTGTATCTTGATATTCTCCGGGATCTATATTGTGAATATATTTAAACTCCGCAATAGGCATGTCTCTATACATTTTTTCAATATCAATATCTTCAATAGATGCACCTTCAGAAATTGGACCTTCTTCCAAATCATCAGGATAAGTTGTTTCACTTTGCTGTTGAGATGTTTGTGTTTGAGAATTTTGAACAGCACCGTTTGATTGACTTGTACTCTTTCCTCCTTTATTCCAAAATGCCGCATTTGCACTTAAACAAGACATTGTTAATATTAATATTAAAATCACAAACTTTTTCATATAAACATTTTAATATTTTTTTTTTCAAAATCAATCATAATTTTGGTTGAAGTAAATCAGATTATAGTAAAATATAGATATGAAAAATGAAATTTTTAATGACAAAAAAGTTAATATTAACAAACTAATAGAATTTGGCTTCACAAAAAATAACAACATCTATGAATACTCAACAATTTTAAATAATGATTTTAGTTTAAGAATCAAACTTAAAGAACCAAATATTTTACTTACGGAAATTACTGAAATAGAAACAGGAGAAATTTATACCCTTCATCTTACAGATGCACAAGGACAATTTGTAGGGGAAATAAGGAAAGAATATAAAAATACCTTAGAAAATATTAAAAATAATTGTTTTGAAAATAATATTTTTAAATCTGCACAAACACAAGAAATTATTAAATATATAAAAGACAAATACGGTGATAATCTCGAATATTTATGGGAAAAATTTCCTGACAACGCTATTGCAAGAAGAAAAGATAACTCAAAATGGTATCTTGCAATTTTAACAATAAAAAAAGATCGACTTGGATTTAATAGTAATGAAAATGTAGAAGTTATAGATTTAAGAGCAAATGTAGATGAAATTCCTAAATTGGTAAAACAACTTGGGATTTATCCCGGATACCACATGAATAAAAAACACTGGATAACTATAATACTTGATGATTCTTACGACATAAACGAAATTTTTAAAAAGATTGACGAGAGTTATTTGCTTGCCGCAAAAAAATAGTCCAATTATATAATTTTTAAATAATTGACATTTTGCCGTAATAAATATAGAATTGTGTTGTATAGATTTGGGGTTTATAGGAATGGAATTGAGAAATAGCCATATTTTATCTTTAATGGAAAATAAAACAGCCGATTATGAAGAACGAATTGCTCTTGGCATAAAAGGGCAATACGGCTGGGAGGAATTTACATACAAAGGATTAGGTACATTATCAAGAAAAATTGCAAGATATCTTATTGAAGATATCGGAATAAAAAAAGGAGAGTGCCTTGCAATTTTATCAGAATCAAAACCTGAATATGGAGCGTGCGTATTTGCATCAGTTTTAGCGGGTACAACAACTGTGCCGTTGGATATTAAACTTTCCAAATATGAATTAAAATCAATTTTATCCGATTGCTTACCTACAGTATTGTTTGCCTCACAAAATTATTTACCTACTGCCTTAGAACTACAAAAAATGATTCCTGAAATCAAATACATATATGTAATCGACGAACATACAGAAAATGGTGATGTTAAAAATGTCTATGATTTTCCTAATAAATATGATGCAAAATGGCGTCAGAGAAGTTCCAAATCGACAGCGTTTATTATATATACATCAGGAACTACAGGAGCCCCAAAGGGAGTTGAAATTTCATTTCAAAATGTAAATGCACAACTTGTAGATTTAATGGAAGTTGTTGATGTTATTTTACCTAAAAATCAAAAAATTAATATGCTTTCAATATTGCCAATGAATCATTTATTTGAAATGACTGTTGGTTTTTCTACATTTTTAAATGCCGGTTTTTCAGTTTATTACACAAGTAGTTTTAAACCAAAAGATATAACCGGAGTTATGAGAGAGAAAGGGATTCAATTTATGATTGCTGTTCCTGCATTTTTAAAACTTTTAAAAGCAGGTATAGAAAAACAGCTTTACGCTTCTCCAAAATATATACAAATTGCATTCAAAATAATGTTTATTATTGCGCAATTTATTCCGTCATATAAAATGAGAAGAAAATTATTTAAAAGTATACATAAAAATTTAGGTGGAAAATTTTTTGGATGTATTTCCGGAGGAGCACCGCTTGATGTTGAAGTGGGTACATTTTTTGAAAGAATTGGTATTCGTGTTTATCAAGGCTATGGGTTATCAGAGACAAGTCCTGTCGTATCAGTAAATTATGACAAAAAAGGTAAACTTGCATCTGTTGGACATCCTCTAAGCCATTTTGAAGCAAAAATTGAACCTGAAACAGGAGAACTTTGGTTAAAAGGACCTTCTGTAATGAAAGGTTACCATAATCAACCTGAATTGACAGCTGAAGTTATTGACAAAGACGGATGGCTTCATACTGGAGATATAGCACATATTGACAAAGACGGACACATTTATATAACAGGAAGAATTAAGAATATGATTGTACTTCAAGGGGGTAAAAAAGTATTTCCTGAAGAAGTTGAAGCTGTAATGGAAAAAAGTTCTTACATTTCAGAGGTTTGTGTTCTTGGCATATCAAAAAGCTTTGGAGCAAAAGACGGAACTGAAGAAGTTACTGCAGTTATTGTGCCAAAGTCGGAATTATACAATAGCTATTCTGAAGATGATATTGAAAGAATGATTAAACTAGACGTTAAGTCTCTTTCATTGCAACTTGCGCAATATAAACGTCCTACAAATATAATTATTTCTAAAGAAAAGCTTCCTAAAACAACAACAAGGAAAGTTAAACGCAAAGAAGTTAGAGAATTAATTCATGCATAAACAACCCTTTCGTTTATGAAAATTAAGCAGAAACACTGTATTAGTGTTTCTGCTTTTCTTTAAGTTTAAATTTGTTTTAAATTGTTTTATAATGCAAAATCTTCCTCGGCAGGTAAAATAGCAGGTATTCCTTTAATCCATTCCTTTGCTTCTTTACTTGCTTTAATCCAGTTTACTGAAACAAGTCCTCTTTGTACCCATATTAATTCTTTAAAGAATTCATATTGAGAATTCAGAGCATCTATTTTTGCTCCAAAATACAATTTTTGTGCATCAGCAATTTGTGTTATTGGAACTTCACCCATCAAATATTTAGCTTTTACTGTTTGATAGTTTTCACTTTGTGCAAACATTGCCTTGTATGATTTCTCAATCATAAAATACTTCGCAATAGCACGGTTAACAACAGAACGAACCTGCATTTCAATTTCAGTATTAACCTCTTCTAAATATGCATTCAACTCATTCAACTCTGCCTTACACCTTGCGACTTCAGCAAACTTATGTCCGCCTTCTATAGGTTTCCATTGAGCACCAATAAAAAATCTAAAAGAATTTTTATTTAATCCCAAATAAGGACTTTCCAAACCTCTATTATAACCAACTTGACCGCCTTGCGCTGCTCCGGCTCCTGAACCCGCTGCGGTAGCTAAATCTGCAAATGGAGTTCCTGCATATTGCACTGCAGCTTGCGCTGCGCCCGCTTGTGCTCCTGCCATTGCACCTTGACCGTATCCAACAGCCGAACCAACATATTTCATTTGATTATGACCGGCATCTTCGTATGGCAAAAATCTGTCAAATTGAGAACCATATTCTAAAGACATTTTTGCATTAGGCAAGAAAAATTTCTGAATATAATTGCTCATTTCAGCCTTTTTCATTGCAATTGCAGCTTTTAATTTTGTTGTTTCAGGAGATAAATATATTGCCTCTTCTACAAGCATATCCGTAAATTTACCTAACTTTCTCGGATCTCTTACGTGATCAATAATATGCAAATCAGACGAGAAAAATGCCGGATCACTTGCCGTTAATGGAGCAAATTCAAAATCTGTTTTTTGATCTTTATATAATAATTTGTTTATTGTAACTTTTAAATTTTTATAATCAGCTTGCATGTTCAAAAGTTTTTTCTCTGCTTCAGAAACTTCTCCTGCCCAACGCAAAACTTCCTCATATCCGCATTTACCGGTTTTTTCTCGTACCCTGGCAATTGCAAGATTTTCTCGAGTTTCCTGAACAAATTCTTCCTGAACTTTTATCATATTTTCGAGTATCAATGTTTCTATATATAAAGTTCCGGTATGATACTCCATATTTGCTCTTGTTAAAACTTCCTCTGCTTTATCAAATTTTAACTTTTTATGCTTAACAATAATATTAGTAACCAAATCAGGAGAATACAATACCTGATCCATAGCCACAGTAAATTGACCGGCACGTGTAGGAATGTCAGAATAAGAGCTTGCATAAGCGTTATTATAAGTTTGATACCCCAAATCAATTCTCAATGTAGGCAAATATCTTAAATAAGCACTCGCAACTGAACGACGTGCAGCACTTATTAAAAATTGTTTTCTTTTTATATCGAGGTTATTATCATCCAAAGAATCTAACAATGTTCCCAAAGAATATTTTGGTAATTCCTTGTGAGTAATAGTTACAGCATTATTCAAAAGTCTTAACGGAGGGATATAGCCAACAGCTTCTCCTGAATCTGAGTTATAAAAAATTACCTTATCATCATAAAAAGGTATTTTTTCATCTTTAACAACGTTGCCGTGTAAAACACCATGAATGTTGAAAGACGTTGCTTCCGCTATCTTTTTATCAACATCCATTGTGGAAGTACCCAACATTGCACCCAAATCAACATCCTCTCTTCCAACAGAAGAAAATGACGGAAGCTTTTTACTGTTTATATACTGGTATAACTCTTTTCTCTGTTCCGTAGATAAATTAAATAAAGGTGTAACAAACACAGAATCAACATCATTAGGAATTTTTGATAATGAAGTTTTAATATTTGAATTTACTGGAACAATTACGAAATTTAAATCACAATTTTTTTCTTTTAATTTTTTGGAAATACTAGAACTCCAATTTTGGTTTGTTTTATAAAAGTTTTCATTCATTAAGATTGCAGCTTTTTTTATATTTGGAACTAAAACTTTGAAAGTTGCAAAATCATTTGCAGTTTGCTGCATCGGGTTAAAGAATTTATCACCAAAATCTCTTAAACCATATTGATCAATTGTTACAACATATTTATTTTTATTTTTCTTCTCTGAATAATAAATACTGGACATATAACCAAGAGAAATTACCATTCTTGCTCGAGAAGCCAATGCCTTATCAGAAGCTGTTCTTGCGCCTTTTTCACTCCAATCTCCCGTAAACACCAAATCTTTAGGAAAAGACGCCTTAAAATCTGGTAACAAAGATCTTGTAATAGTTTTTTGGAAAGTTTGCAAAACTTCTGCATTTTTATCTGACGGACCGTCAAATACAAATGCCAATTCTATTGTTTTAGCATTTGGAGCAGCTTGCAACAATTTTGCTTGCGAAGGCACTTCATTGATTGCATAAGATGCCATTCCGCCATACATACTCATTAGCAAAAATGCCAATAATAAAGATATAATCTTTCTCATAAAAACCCTAACTCCTAATCATTATCCCTAAAATAATTATATAAACTATAACGAACCTAATATACCAACAAAAATTATCAATGTCAAATCTGACGAATAATAATATACATTTTTATAATTTGGATACACAATATATTATTTGACATCTATAACCAAAAAGCTTAGTATAATATTAAGATTGCACTAAAATTATATGAAAATGAGTAATAAGAATAAAATACAAGAAATCAATCTAAGAACTATTGATAATATTAAAATATCTGCAAATCATTATATAAATGGTTATGACGAAGTAGTAATTATTGCACCCGGCTGGTGTATGACTAAAGATTCTCAAGCATTTAAGGATATTTCTAACATATTTTGTGAAAAATATGATGTTATTACATTAGATTTTAGGGGACACGGCAAAAGTGGAGGATTTTATACTTTTACATCAAAAGAAATTTACGATTTAGATATTGTAGTTGAATTTGCGCAAGAAAAATTATATAAAAATATATACCTTGTAGGATTTTCTTTAGGAGCAGCATTATGCCTAATTTATGGTGCAAATAAGGATAGTATTAAAAAGATTATTGCAGTTTCTGCACCAACTGATTTTAACAAAATTGAAAACAAAATGTGGAAAAAAGAAGCTTGGAAAGAAACATTTGAAAAGTTTGAAATTAAACGTTTTTGTTCTATAAGACCGTATCCTATACCTTTAAAAAAAATTAAACCTATTGATATAATAAGCAATATAAAAGTGCCAACACTATTTATTGCAGGTCAAAAAGACCCTACTGTTTGCTGCTGGCATACAAAAAACTTATACCAACAAGCTAATTGTATAAAGGAATACAAAGAATATAAAAACGGATATCATGCTGAAGATTTATATATTCACTTTCAAGAAGATTTTTCATCAAGATGTATTGACTGGCTTTCAAATAATAAATAATATCTTTTTAAATACAAATACCAATACCTCTTAAAATACCAATCATACCTTCTGCAGCAACATCATTTATAATTTTATCATCTTCATTAAAGTAATAGAAATTCATAACACACACGGATATTTTATTTCCGGTTGGGTGAGAACCAAGAAATTCACCGTCATTTGTTCCGGTCAAATCCCACTGAACAGCAACAACATCATTTTCTGCCACCATAGTTTTAATATGCCATTGTACATCAGAAAAACCTTTTCTCATCCAATGTACAACAGACAAATAACCTTTTCCCCCATAGAGAGGTTCTGGACTCGCAGGAGTATAAAACGCTGCATTATCATCTATCAATTCTTTAGCCAATTTTTCATCAGCGGTGTTAATCATCAATTCAAATTTTTTCATCAAATCTTTGTGTTTTTGAATAGAATTACTCATTAAAACCTCTTTTCTTTTATGACTATTTTAACATAAAGATAAATCATTCTTTTATTATTCCAAAACAGAATTAAACTATTTATTCAATAAAAAATGTGCTCTGTCTTTGGCAAGTGTGTAGTAACAGATGACCTGATGATTTATAACAGTAGTTTTGAATTTTTTGTGCAAAAAATTGCACCAAGCTACAGACTAAAAATTTTTATTTAAAATTAGATGCCTTGCATCAGTTCATTAGGTTTTAAATAAAACATAATTCCGTCTAAATTAACTTGTCTTCCGCCGGTTAAACTTTTAATATTTTTAACCTTTCCATTTGTATCAAAACTTATATTATACTTATGACCATCAGCAGTTGTAACATTTAATTCTTTGTGAATTAAACCGTAACCCTGATAATTTTTTACTATGCCACATCGTCCTTCAACTGATTTGTATCGTACACCACAATAATTTACAGCTGGGTTTATATCAGCCTTGTAAGTATATTCCTCTAAATCGCCGAATTTATCTATTTTAGAGACTTTACCTTTTAATATCATGTTTTCTCGTTCAATCGTTGCTTCACTATTGTATGACTTCCCTTCAATATCAATGGCTTTTTTTGCTTTGAATCGTACAATCATTCTATCAGTATTACGCGCAGTTTCAGTAATTTCTTCGATATCAGGGACATTGTTTATATATTTATAATGTTTTGTGGTTGTTTTGTAGTCATCTGTATGTTCATAAAGTTGTTCAAGTCGTTTGTTGTTTTTATCTGTTTTGAGAATTACACCATCATTCTTACCTTTTTTAGTTACAACAGTAGTTCCATCTTCAAATCGTTCTGTCAAAACTCTTGCTTCGCCTTCACTTGTTATATCCGAATGTACTAATTTTGGGAGTTTAACTTCTTGATTAATAATATTGTCTGCTTTTCCATTCAAGTCATAAGTTATAGTTGTTTCACCTTTTGGGGTTTTTGTTGTTGTCGATAAACGTCTTTGTGTAATCTCATCAAATGTTCCTCCGCGTTGAGCCTTTTTATCAGCGGAAACAACGTTATATCTGACTTTTCTTCCTTCAGGAGTTTTTTCTACGTGTAATTCTGTATGGTTCCACTTAGCTTCTTTATACAAAATATTACCATTCTCAAGTTGCTCAGGGTCTCCTATTTTTGTTCTTTTCTTTACTTTTTTAATAACCCCTTCTTGTGCAACTATTAATTGTTTAGCGGCTTCTGCTTCAGTTTGCTGATATGCAATTTTTGCTTGTGCTTCCTGCAATTTTTTTGCAGCATCTTCTCCCGCTCTATTTAGATTTAAAATTTGATTTGCTTGAGAAGAAGCAGTGTGCTGTAATTCTGTTACGGTTCTTTCTGCTTCACCGGCATATTCGCTAAATCTTGCACCGGCTTCCGCAACAGCTTTTTTATTAAACAAAGTTTCTGTTTTCTTGATTGCACCTTCAACAATTAATCTACCTGCTTCTAAATTTGCCATAACTAACTTTCCTTTTTTATAGATACATATACATAAAAGACTGTAAACACAAAAATTTGACTAAATTTTTACATTTCTTTACAGTTATGTAGCTATGGGTGCGTCGTTTTGACGCACCTTTAAAATTTATTTGTTCGGTTAAAACCAAACCCTACTTTTCAAATTACCTGTTTTGTCCTTTTGTATGATTTAGATTTTGTCGGCATTTGTGGGTAAATTGGTGCATTTTAAAAATCATTTTTTGGACAAAATGATGACTTTTAACGGACATTTTAAATCAACAGATTTCCGACCTTATGAAATTGGTAAAAGCTGGATTGCTTCGGGCTTTCGCTCTC
>FLNU01001296.1_pt1 | contig 10646 bp, 9 predicted proteins | sample 1140361 | NCBI WGS metagenome assembly FLNU01 (sample SAMEA3878206, study PRJEB12797) | bioreactor metagenome | biome: Moose rumen | place: Sweden | collected 2011-10 | reverse complement strand
AATGATTGCCGCCGCTCGTCATAATTGCGTAGTATTTTTGGACGGCTTTAACTCGACAGCCGCCGCGTTGATAGCTGATGCGATTGAGCCGGGCGTTTGTGAAAATTTAATTGCGTCTCACGTTGGGCGGGAAGTCGGACATATGGCGGCTTTGCAATATCTTGAAATGCCTCCTATGTTCAATCTCAATCTTGCATTGGGTGAGGCGGTCGGTTCGTCGATTGCGTCAAGGATTTTGGACAGGATAGTTTACGTTTATGTTTGCGGTCCCGACGCTGATTTTGACGGAGACTTGGAAGATTTTCGCGACATTGACGAAGGGGATATACTTGCTAAATTCCTTGAGGACTTGGATATTGGCAACGCGGAACATTTTGACAGCGCGGAGGATTTTCAAGATTATTTGGAACAGCAACTTGGAGATGTGCATATTGAGGAAGTTGATTTAGATTTTCAGATTAGCGACGATCAGCGTTTGCAAAGTTTTGAGCCGCCTTTTAGTGTCAGTGATTTTAATGTACCGCGTTCGTATCCAATGCTGGTGCGGTCTATGGCTAATTCCGGTGAAGAGGCGATTAAGGCGACGGATAAAACTTTTGATTTTTATTTAAAGACTATGCCTAAGTTGCATTTCAAGGCTATGGACAAATGCCGCGAACATTTTAACAGCTTGACTAAGCCGCGTGACAGTTTAGGATTATTGGAAGATATTGCGATACAGATTGCGGGAATTACGAATGAAAATATACCGACAAATAATTTGAGACACGCGGCATTGGCTTTTACCAATTCTGAGAATACGCCTTCTGAAGAGCAAAAAATTTATCGCCCGCATCAAAAAGGTACTCGCCGCAATGTGTCAATGGATTTCAGCATGACGACGCGTACTTTTGCAATGAAAATTTTTATGGGGATTGTTGACCCTAAAGCTGACCCTACGGTTGCTTTTAATTTCGGACGGAATTTGGGGGAGGAAATTTCTTTTTCGATACCGATTATTGCGTTGACGGAATTAAGCGATTGGAATTTTGACAAGCTTGACGAAAAATTTTCTAAGGCTTTGCTCAAAAAAAATGGCGATCTCAAAGTACCGCCTGAAGATTTATTAAACTCAGTCCCCAAAAAGTTCCGCTGCTTGACAAGCGCGATCATTGGCGCGATTATTGCCGCTGCCCATAATTCAACCCTCATTGTCATCGATTGCGGAGCTGTAGAAATTATCGCCCGCTATCTCGAGGCAATGTGTCCTGAAATTCGCCCTTTCCTGCTCTACACTACCAAATTAATTAATTACAATTTCGCTCCCGGCATGAGAATCGGTTTTGACGGTGAAATTTCTTGCATAGGTGTTGAAGTTGCTGAAGCCGCCCTTTCTGCACTCAACGATATGAAAACTTTCAGTGAAACCAAAGTTGACAAAGCTATTGATTAATAAGAGTTTGGAAATTCTTAATTCTTCATTCTTAATTCTTAATTATTTTTTGCCGCCGCCGAGTAAACCGCCGAGCATATTAGCCATATCGCCAAGCCCTTCAAGCCCGCCGAGTCCGCCAAGCGCATTTCCTGCAAACGACGTCATATTGGCGTTTATTTTTTTGTCAATTTCTACATTTGCGGCGTTGACTGCACTAACTACTAAATCTTCAATCGCCGAAACGTCGCCTTCTTCTACGAGTTCCTTAGCGATTTTAACTTCGGTAACTTCTTTTTCGCCGTTGACTGTTGCGGTTACCATACCGCCGCCGACTGTAGCGGTTGCGGTCTCCTGTTTAAGCTTTTCCTTACTAGCCTCAAAACTTTGCTGTAAAGCCTGAGCCTGTTTCAAAAGTTCCCCAAGATTAAATGTAGGTGTTTGTGCCATTTTAAAATACTTCCTTTCGCACAAAAAATTTATTTATTTGCTATAAAATTATCTGTCTGGAAAAAATTTCCTGCATTTTGCATATTTTTCTTTTCGCGCTCGTCTAAAGGTTCAAAATCCGCTCCAACATTCGCGCCGATAACTTTTGCCACTTTAATTTGACGCCCGATTAGCTTAGAAAAAATTTCCTCAAACTGCGTCTGCCGTTTATCGTTGAACATACCCGCCAGAGCATCCGAAGAAAAATTCAAAGTCAAAACATTTCCCGCAAAATTTAACACCGACGCATTTTGTAACATTGCCCGCATATTTTTTTCACTTTCCGGAAGTTGGGCGCGTAATTCTCTGAAAATCTTTTTCACGTCGTCAAGTGTTTCAATCTGCGCGGGAATTTCAGAAGTTGAAAAATTTTGCTGAATCATAACTTTTGGCGCGGCAATCTTCATCAATGCCATTTCCAAAATTATGTCGGGGACGCCTGAATATTGCATTTCGCCAATAATTTTACGAACTTCAGCGGCAAGATTTTCAAGCTGTGCCAATTCGGAATCATTGCGATTTTTTATAAAATTGAACTCAATATCGCGCAGACGACTGATTAAAGCTTCGGCAATAGAAATTGACGATAAACCCGACCGAAAAGTTCTACTGAGTGCCGCGCCTAATGAAGTACGATTTTGAGATTGTACCGCAGAAATTATCTCGTCCAAGTCCGCGTCAGAAACTAAGCCCAAAGTTTTTTCAACGTCCTCAAGCGAAATGGTTTTTTCCGCCATAGCATAGCACTGATCAAAATAAGTTACGGCGTCGCGCATTGAACCGGCGGCAAGTCGTCCGATTCTTCTTGCGGCATCGCGTGAAAGTTCAATCCCCAATGACTTCGACAATTTTTGAAGGTAAGGCGTTACAAGTCCGTTTGGTATCAAGTGGAAGTTCAAAATTTGGCAACGCGATCTGATTGTTTGCGGGACTTTGTTAAATTCTGTCGTCGCTAAGAAAAATGCAACGTGGGGCGGCGGCTCTTCGATTAATTTTAAAATTGAGTTTACCGCCTCGAAGGATAACATATGAACTTCGTCGATTATGAAAGTTTTTACGCGCGATTGAAGGGGGGCAAGGCTTGCCGTCGACAAAAGGCGTTGTACGTCCTCGACTGAACGGTTTGATGCCGCGTCAAATTCTACGTTATCGGGTGATGAATCGACTGCCAAACACGAAGGACATTTACCGCAAGGAATTTCCGTCGCTAATAAAGGTTGTCCTGACTTTTGCGCGTCCAAAACTTTATCGCAGTTCATTGCCTTAGCTAAAAGTCTTGCGGTTGAAGTTTTTCCTGTGCCGCGCGTCCCTACCAAAAGATATGCGTGCGAAAGTCTGTCTTTGGAAATTGCCCGCGTCAATGCCGTTGCAATGTGATCTTGTCCTATGAGTTGCGCCAAAGTTTTTGGTCTCACTCGCGTGTACAATGCTTCATACGCCAAATTTTTTCACCTCAAACTTTCTGCCGCCAATTATAACAAACTCAAATTTTTTTATCAACAAAAAACCGTCGCAGAAAATTTTTTCCGTGACGGCTAATTTTTAATTAAAATTAATTACGAATTACGCATTCCTAATTAAACAGTCGGTTCTTCGTCGAAAAGATATGAATAACGTTTCTTAAATTCCTCGTGTTCCATGCGGAAAGCGTTAGCAAGTCCGGGATCGTCCAAGTCAGCCTTTTCAAGACGCATCATAAAGCCACGCGCAATTTTGTAATGAACTGATTCGATATTTACGCGGCGAACATAAGTTTTACCTGTTTCGGGGTCGCGAATATCTTCAAAGCGGAGCGGTACTGCTTTATTGTCTTGAATAGTGATGAGAGCACCACTTTCACCGCGCATAAGGAATTGCATTGCCTCATAGCCCAAATTACGCGCGTAGTCAATATCATAAGCAATCGGCGCAGTGCAACGGAGTTCATAGCCAATTTCTTTATCGACGACTGAAATTTTAATTCCTATGCGTTTAACTTCCGCCAAAACTTTTTGCTTAAGAATTTCGCCGAAGTCCAATTCAGCGTAACGTATATGTCCGTGTTCGTCCAAAACGACGTTGCCGAGTTCCGCAAAATCTTCTTCAGCAATTTTTTCAATGACACCTTCAGCGATAACGGCGACACCGTAATTTTTGCCCGTAAGATAACGTTTTACGATTGAACCCGTGATTATGTCAACGACTTGCTGAAGACGAATTTTCGGTTGAGGGAACTCTTCAGGAATAATCGTCAACGCCGCGCCTGCACTGCGTCCCATACCAAGTGCCAAGTGTCCTGCGGTACGTCCCATTGCAATCGTAAAGTACCAGCGATTATTTGAAGTGCGTGCGTCCTCCATAAGATTTTGAATTTCAGTTGTACCGAATGCCCGCGCAGTTTCAAAGCCAAATGTCGGGATACCTTCAGGCAAAGGTAAATCGTTATCAATCGTCTTGGGTACGTGGACAACGTTAATTGTACGTCCGAGTTTACGCGCATATTCTGAAACAGCTGAAGAACTGAAAGCCGTATCGTCGCCGCCGATTGTCACAAGATAATTTACGCCGAGTTCAGTGAGCGTATCAACTACGGTGTGCAGGTCTGATTCTTTCTTCGTAGGATTGAAACGCGACATACGAAGGATACAGCCGCCCGTCAAGTGAATGCGGTTGACGTTGGAAGCGTCAAGACGAATATAAGATTTTTCGCCGCGTCCGAGATGTGAAAAGCCATCATACATACCCAAAACGTCCCAGCCGTTACGATTCGCAGTATTTGTAACCGCGCTGATAACCGCGTTGATACCGGGCGCAGGTCCGCCGCCGCAAACTATCGCAACTACATTTCTAACACCAATCATTAAAAAACCTCCCAGATTTTTATTTCTTTAATTGATTCTTCCAACTTAAAAAATTTCCTGCCGCTGATTGTTAATAATTTTGTAAAGCAAATTCATATTCAAATTTTCGCGGACGATTTTTGCAAGTCTGTCATAATTTTTTTGTTTCTCTGCGCGGACGTTACGAACATTTTCAAGCGGCGTAAGATTTTTTTTAATCCTGACTGCATTTAAAATTTGTCGCCTAAAATTATCGTTGTCAAAAATTCCGTGTACATAAGTCCCAAAAATATTGTTTAATGCGTAATTATTTTCTTTTGTTATGCCGGAATGAATTTCATAGCCGCTGAGATTTTCCGCGCAGATTTTTTCACCTAAGAAATTAAAATCAACTTTATCAATCGTGACTTGCCGAGTAAATTTTTCTTTGCTGAAAGTCGTCTCAATCGGCAAAAGTTTTAAGCCGTCTAATTCAACGTGACTTGATTCAGTTTTATGCGGGTCAAAAATTTTTTCGCCCAACATCTGAAAGCCGCCGCAAATTCCAATAATCGGCGTGCCTGATTCAGATTTAGATAAAATTTTTTCAACAAAATTATTTTCGCGCAGGTAAATTAAATCTTCCGAAGTATTTTTACTGCCCGGCAAAATTATCAAGTCGGCGTTATCAAGTTCATTTGGATTTTTCGCATAAAATAAATTTACGTCCAATTCACCGGCTAAACTGTCAAAGTCCGTAAAATTCGACAGCTTACCGAGCCGAATAACCGCGATATTAATTTCACCGCCCGCAGAAATTTTATCGTCAAGTGAAACGGAATCTTCGTCGTCGATACCAAGCTTTTCAATGTAGGGAATAATCCCAAGCACAGGCTTAGAAGTTTTTTTCTCAAGAAAATCAACAGCGGGCAAAAATAAATTCACATCACCGCGAAATTTATTTATGACAATGCCTTTAACTAAATTTCTTTCATCCTCTTCAAGAAGTTCAAGAGTTCCGACAATCGACGCCAACGCCCCGCCTCTGTCAATATCGGCAACCAAAATCACGGGAGCATTAAGATATTTGGCGACGCGCATATTTACAATATCATTATCGCGCAGATTGACTTCAGCAGGAGACCCCGCGCCTTCGATAACAATCATTTCAAATTCGGCGGAAAGTTTTTTCAGTGCAGACTTAACCGCGTCAAAGGCTTTTAGTGAAAAATTTTTATGATACTGCGCGGCACTCATAACGCCTATCGGCTTTCCGTTGATAATGACTTGCGAAGTTGAATTTCCCGTAGGTTTTAAAAGTACCGGATTCATTTCGACGATTGGAGCTAAACCGGCGGCTTCAGCTTGTGCGACTTGAGCGCGTCCCATTTCTAAGCCGTCCGCCGTCACGTAAGAATTTAAAGCCATATTTTGAGCCTTGAAGGGCGCAACATTTAAACCTGCGCGGAAAAAAATTCTACATAAAGCAGTTGTCAAAATACTTTTTCCGACGTGTGAGCTTGTACCTTGAAACATTAAATATTTTGCCAAAAATTTACCTCCTCAATGTCTTCAAATAATTTTTCTTATCGACAGAAATTTTGCGACTTTCAACGGCTTTTTGAATTGCCTTGTTTTGAATCTGCGCGGAAATTTTTTTATCCTTAAAATAACTGATAACTGATTCGTAATGTTTCGCAAGAGCCTCCGCAAAATACCAAGCTGCCATCATCTGCGCATAATATTTTTCCGTCCGAAGTTGTGACGCCCGTTTCAAATAATCTTCCTTAAAATTTTCGTCCAAATAAAATTTCATAAGCATTAACAGCGCAAATCTTATCGTATACTCCGAATCAGAATCAAGCCAATTTAAAATTTCCTTTTCAAGTTCATGCGTATGTGACTTAAAAATTTTCGGTATGATAGCATCGCAAGTTGCCCAATTATCAATGAGGGGCAAAAATTTTTTTACTGCGTCAAGACAAGCGTCAAAATTTTCATCTCTGAAATTAGGAATGAATGAATTAAATTTTCTTCGTGATACTTATGCGGCAAACTATTCATAAACGGCGGAATATTTTCAGCGTTAAAATATTTTTTGACAAATCCGCGCAGTTGCGGAGCGCGAATGCCGATAATAATTTTTTCGTCAACAGTCGGTAAAAGTTTTGATAAAAATTTTTTGTAAGAATCATCGCGCAGGTTAAATAAATTTTCTTGCAGTTCGTCCAAAATTCCAACCTCCTAGACAAATTATAGCATAAAAAAAGTCTGTACAAATTCTGCACAAACTTTCAACCAAAAAAATTTTTTTTAACTAGAAACTGCCGCGTTCCTTAATGTAATTAATCAAGCCGCCCGACTTGGCAATATCCTGAACAAATCCCGGCAATGGGTGCGCTTTAAATGTGTCGCCGGTCGTCAAATTTTCAATCGTGCCGTTATCAGTGTCAATCTTCAAAATGTCGTCCGCGTGAATTTTTTCTACAGCGTCGCCAATTTCCAACAGCGGCAATCCAATATTAATTCCGTTGCGATAAAAAATTCTTGCAAAACTCGCCGCCACAACAATTTTAATGCCCGACGCCTTAATAGCTACCGGAGCATGTTCACGACTTGAACCGCAACCGAAATTTTTACCGCCAACCATAATTTCGCCGTCTTTAACCTGCGCGGCAAAAGTTTTGTCAATATCCTCCATACAATGTTTGGCAAGTTCCGCAGGCTCAAAAGTATTCAAATATCGCGCGGGGATAATTACATCGGTATCGATATTGTCGCCGTAACGCCAAACTTTTCCTTCAACTTTCATCAAAATTTTCCTTTCGGTATTCTTAATTCATGGTTACAAGTTCGTATTCGCGAGTACCAAGACCAATTTTTTCGGCATGTTCCAAAGTTTCTTTCCAATGAACATTGGGATTGTTATCCATAAAATGATCGTGATAATGTTTCCAATCAGATTTTGCAAGATTTTCTCCGAGCTGACTGTTAGTCATAGGAGTAGATTTTTGACAAGCGTCGACGCAAGCCTGATCCACTGCAACCGGATCAAATGATGCAAACATACCGATATTTGGGAGAATCGGCGCATCATTTTCGCCGTGACAATCGCAGTTGGGAGAAATATCCATTGCCATATTGATGTGGAAACAAGGTCTGTCTTGGCAAACAGCCTGCGCATATTCCGCCATTTTTCTATCGAGAATATCCCCCGCGTCCCATTGTTCATTAGAAATTGCATCGAAGGCACAAGCACCGATACAACGCCCGCAACCTTTACAAATATCTTTATCAATGTGAGCCTTTTTGTTTACGTAAGTTATCGCGCCCGAGCCGCATTCTTTAGCACAACGACGACAACCGCGACAAAGTTCCTCATTAACCACAACTTTTCCTGAAGAATGTTGATCCATTTTGCCTGCGCGTGAACCGCAACCCATACCGAGATTTTTTATTGCGCCGCCAAAACCTGTCATTTCGTGACCTTTAAAATGTGCCAAACTAATAACAATATCAGCGTCCATAATTGCACGACCGATTTTAGCTTTTTCAATAATTTCACCATTTTTTACAGGAACTTCCGTCTCATCCGTGCCGCGTAAACCGTCGCCTATAATAATCTGACAACCTGTAGTCGTAGTGTTAAAGCCGTTGAAATTCGCGCAATCCATATGTTCAAGTGCGTGTTTCCTGCTACCGGGATAAAGTGTGTTGCAATCCGTTATGAAAGGGTAACCGCCCTGTTCCTTAACAATGTCAGAAATAACTTTTACATACTGCGGACGAATAAAAGCTAAATTTCCAAGTTCACCGAAGTGCATTTTAATCGCTACAAATTTACCCTTCATGTCAATGTTTTTAATTCCTGCTTTAATGCAGAGATTTTTCAACTTGTTAAGCAGACTTGTTCCGACTTTAACGCGAAAATCTGTAAAATAAACTTTCGACTTTTCCATAATTAAAACTCTCCTAAAATTTTTATTTATCTTTTTTAGCAACTAATTTTGCCGTTCAACGCAGAATAAGCGGCAACTAAAGGACCTGCCAAATAAATTTCGCTGTCAATGTGTCCCATACGTCCGATAAAATTTCTGTTCGTCGTCGATACGCAACGTTCGCCCGCACTCAAAATTCCCATATAGCCGCCTAAGCAAGGTCCGCAAGTCGGAGTGCTTACGACACAACCCGCGTCAATAAAAATGTCAATCCAGCCGCGATGAATTGCCTCTTTGTAAATGTATTGACTGCCGGGAATAACTATGCAGCGCACATCTTCATGAATTTTTTTACCGCGCAGAATTTCCGCCGCAATTTCTAAATCCTCAAGCCGTCCGTTCGTGCAAGAACCGATTACAACTTGATTAATTTTAATTTCGTCAAGGTCTTCAACATTTTTAACATTTTCAGGCAAATGCGGCAATGCAACAACGGGCTTTAACTCACTCAAATTAATTTCTACAGTCTCAGAATAATTTGCGCCTTCATCCGCGTAAACAGGTTCATAAGAATTTTTAACTCTGCCGTCAACGTAAGCTTTAGTTTTTTCATCAAAGGGGAAAATTCCTGACTTTGCGCCCGCCTCAATCGCCATATTTGAAATTGTAAATCTGTCGGTCATTGAAAGTTCGGAAACGCCTTCGCCGCTAAATTCCAAAGATTTATAAAGCGCACCGTCAACGCCGATTTTGCCGATTAATGTCAGAATAACATCTTTACCGCAAATATTTTCAGGCTTTTTACCGCTAAGCTTGACGTTGATAACTTCAGGAACTTTAAACCAAGCTTGACCCGTTGCAATGCCAACAGCTAAATCAGTTGTGCCGACGCCGGTAGAAAATCCGTTTAACGCGCCGTAAGTGCAAGTGTGCGAATCTGCGCCGATTGTTAACATACCGGGCGCGACAATTCCAAATTCGGGCAAGATAACATGTTCAATTCCGACTCGCCCGGCGTCATAATAATGTTTGATTTTATGTTTCTTTGAAAAGTCGCGCAGACTCTTAGCAAGATCGGCACTCTTAATATCTTTCGCAGGTTGAAAGTGATCTGGGATTAACGCAACTTTTTCAGCGTCAAATACAGGTTTACCAATACGTTCAAACTCTTTCAACGCGGGCGGTCCGGTAATGTCATTAGCCATAACCAAATCAAGCGTGCAAACTACGAGCTGTCCCGCTTCAACGCTTTCAATTCCGGCATGTCGCGCTAAAATTTTTTCGCTCATATTCATTGCCAAAATTTTTCACTCTCCTAAATTTTTTTTTCAAAATATTTTATCACGTTTAAATTTTTAAAGCAAAATTTCGTACAAAGGAATTTACTTAGGACATAAATATAAAAATTTTTATCAAATTAAATTTTACTTTCGTTGACTTTCTCAAAAGTATCTAAAATTTCTTTGTCAGGTTCACCGCTAATTTTGCTGATAATGTAAATTGCAATAAGTGAGAAAATAAATCCCGGAACAATTTCATAAAGTCCTAAAACATCAAATTGTTTCCAAGCTAAGACAGTTACGCCGCCGACAATAATTCCTGCGATAACACCTGCGCGGGTTGTCCTTTTCCAAAATAAACTCATTAAAAGTGCAGGACCGAATGCCGCGCCGAATCCTGCCCACGCATAAGCTACCATATCCAAAATAAAACTGTTCGGATTAAAGCCGAGATAAACCGCGATTGACGCAATGATTAACACTGAGGCTCTTGAAATCCATACCAATTCAGTTTGGTCGGCGTCTTTGCGAATTAAAGTTTTGTAAAAATCTTGCGCGAAGGCTGAAGCCGCTACCAAAAGTTGTGATGAAGCCGTTGACATAATCGCCGCTAAAACTGCCGACAAAACTATTCCTGCGATTATCGGCGGGAATAAATTATTTGTCATCACGAGAAAAACTTTTTCAGCGTCCGTGCCTTCAAGCGGTGTTGTCAAGTAAACTGTACCGA
>FLNU01000599.1_pt1 | contig 10681 bp, 10 predicted proteins | sample 1140361 | NCBI WGS metagenome assembly FLNU01 (sample SAMEA3878206, study PRJEB12797) | bioreactor metagenome | biome: Moose rumen | place: Sweden | collected 2011-10 | reverse complement strand
GCCTCGCCGCAAGCCGTGTCGCCACCACCCACGACCGCCACCGTGCGCTTGCGGTAGAAGAAGCCATCACACGTCGCACAGGCACTGACGCCCTGCCCCATGTATTTTTTCTCGTCTTCAAGCCCCAAGAACTTGGCCGATGCACCTGTGGCAATGATGACTGCATCTGCCTCAATCTCGGTGCCGTTGTCAAACCAGAAATGGTAGGGACGCTGGCTCAGGTCTGTCTTCACACAGATGTTGGGACGTATCTCTACGTTGAATTTCCCGACTTGGCTGCGCATCTGATCCATCAGTTCCTGACCGGATATTTCTTCGGGGTGGCCGGGGAAATTCTCAACTGAGTCGGTGATGGTTAACTGTCCTCCCGGTTGTATTCCTTCATAAAGGATGGGGTTGAGGTTGGCGCGGCTGGCATAAATTGCAGCCGTATATCCGGCTGGGCCAGAGCCAATGATGAGGCAACGAACATGTTCCATGATGATAAATTTGTTAAGAGATTCAAGTTTCGCTTTTTCTTTTGGAGTTAAGAAGTTAAGAAGTTAAGGAGTTAAGACATTGGACCATGCGGACCCTTGACACAACCTGGGGAGCGCGGACATCCTCGTCCGCAGTAACCTCAAGACATACCGGAAAGAACCCAGGCAGAAGAGTTTGTGCGGACGGGGACGTCCGCGTTCCCCAGGGACTCTTGCCCCTTGCCCCTTGACCCTTGACCCTTCTCATCGCAGGTCTACTACCTCAACATTGGGATAGTTGCGAGGATTGAACTGGAAAGTGGCATCGGCAAACTTCTGGGCCTCTTGATAGGATGTGATGGTGATGCCTGTCTGTTGTCCTCCGGCCTCGGTCAGTTGGAAGGACAAGGGTTGCAGGCTGGTGCGGTTGATGCGCATCACGATGGTCTTCAGTGCAGCCTTGGCATCGGTGGCTTTCAGTTCTATCTCGGCCACTTTCTGTGTGCTTTTCTTGGTGAAGCGAGCCGTGTAACCTTTCTTGTAGAGTTGGACAAAGGAATAGGGATTCATGCGTGCCACTTCGTCGGCTGTCGGTTCGGTCACATTCACCTCCTCGTTGCTGCGCACAAGGGTCCACATGGTTTTTCCGTTAAACCAGATGACGTGGTCGCCCAGGTTATTGACGAATTTCCGTCCCTTCAGTTTCATGGTTCCCTTACCCTGTTCGCCATTCACGCTGAATGTATAGCCGGCCTTGATTCCCGAACTGGCACGGAACTTGTCCGCAGCACGGTCAAGCAACTTCACAGCCTCTTTCTGAGTCTGTGCGGAGACGGGCAGAAACGGTAAAAGTGTCAGTATAGCAAAAATATATAACTTATTCATTATAAGAACTTAATTCAAGTTTCGTTTTTCTCAACTTGTTTGGAGTCAAGGGTCAAGGGTCAAGGGTCGATGGGCAAGAGTCAAGGGTCAAGAGTCCCTGGGAACGCGGACGTCCCCGTCCGCACAAACTCTTCTGCCTGGGTTCTTTCCGGTATGTCTTGAGGTTACTGCGGACGAGGATGTCCGCGCTCCCAGGTTGTGTCAAGGGTCTGCATGGTCTAATGTCTTAACTCCTTAACTTCTTAACTCCTTAACTTCTTCTTTAACTCATAGGCCGGAGAGAGGGTTTTAATTGGCGTTCAGCGAGGTGAGCACACTGTCAAGTGTGAGCAAATCTTGTATCAACACTTCGCGTGGCTTCGAGCCTATCTGTGGTCCCACGATGCTGGCCTTCTCCAACTGGTCCATGAGTCGTCCGGCACGGTTGTAGCCAATGGAGAACTGGCGTTGGATGAGTGACGTGGAGCCCTGTTGCTTCGAGACTACGGTGCGGGCGGCCTCGGCAAAGAGCGGGTCGAGACGGCTCATGTCCACATCCTTGGAACTGCCGCCTTCGCCCTCATCCATCGGTGGCTCGGGCAGGTAGGTCATCTCAGGATATTTCTGCTGTCCGCTGATGTACTCGCATATTCGGTTTACTTCGGGTGTATCGACGAACGCGCACTGCACTCGGACGGGGTCGGCATTCTGCAAGTAGAGCATGTCGCCGCGTCCGATGAGTTGGTTGGCACCGGGTCGGTCGAGGATGATGCGTGAGTCCATCATGGCCGACACCTTGAAGGCGACGCGGGCAGGGAAGTTGGCCTTGATGGTTCCCGTAATGATGCTGGTGGTGGGTCGCTGGGTGGCAATAATCATGTGGATGCCGACGGCGCGTGCCAGTTGCGCTATGCGGCAGATGGGCAGTTCGATTTCCTTGCCGGCTGTCATGATGAGGTCGCCGAACTCGTCGATGATAACCACGTAGTAGGGCATGTATTCATGGCCTTCGAGCGGACTGAGTTTGCGGGCCTTGAACTTTTCGTTGTATTCCTTGATGTTGCGCACGTGGGCCTGCTTCAGCAGCATGTAGCGGTCGTCCATCAGTTTGCACAGGGCATTGAGGGTCTTCACCACGCGCTGGTTGTCGGTGATGATGGCGTCTTCCTCGTCTTCCAACTTGGCCAGGAACTGGTTGGCAATGGGTGAATAGACGCTGAACTCCACCTTCTTGGGGTCGACCATCACCATTTTGAGTTCAGACGGATGTTTTTTGTACAAAAGCGAGGTGACGATGGCATTGAGTCCGACGGACTTACCCTGACCCGTCGCACCGGCCACCAGCATGTGGGGGGCTTTGGCCAGGTCGACCATGAATACCTCGTTCGTGATGGTCTTTCCCATGGCACAGGGCAATTCCATCTTCGACTCCTGGTAGGTCTTACTGTTCAGGATGCTCTCCATCGACACAATGCACTTTTTCTTGTTGGGCACCTCGATGCCGACGGTACCCTTGCCCGGGATGGGCGCAATGATACGGATGCCGTCGGCGGCCAAACTAAGGGCAATATCGTCCTCGAGGTTGCGAATCTTGTTGATGCGCGTGCCTTCAGCCAAGGTGATTTCGTAGAGCGTGATAGTCGGGCCGATGGTCGCCTTGATGGTGCGGATTTCCACGCCGAAACTCTTCAGCACATAGATAATGCGCTCTTTGTTGGCATTCTGCTCGGCCAGGTCAATCTGAGGGTCGCTGTCTTCGCCGTGCTCCAAGAGGCTGAGGGGCGGAAACTGGTAGTGTTCCAGGTCCAGCCGCGGGTCATACGGAGCCAGTTCGTCCTCACCGCGCTCGATGTTGCCGTCGCCCATCTCCGTCTTCTTCAGTGCATCGATGGTGAATCCAGGCTCATCCGTCCCCTCACCGGCAGCCGGCTTCACCTCCTGCCTCGGTTGTGCGGTGGCCGGGGTCAAGTCCCTATCCTTCTCATCTCCTGCAGGTTGGTGGGCGGCAGCCTCCTGCCTGGCAGCCTCCTCTACCGGCACCTCGACAAAGTTGCCGTCGCCGTCGAACACCAGCGTCTTCGCACCCTCGGCGCGATAATCATGGGTGGCAGGTTCACACCCGTCCTGTTCCTGACGGTCATACTCGTCGTCCGCGTGCTGACGAGCCTTGTTGATACCGCGTTCCATTGCCTCCTTCATCCGCTTCAACTGGCGGAACCGGAAAAACTCGGTGATGCGGTCCACCGTCTGCTTGCTGAAATATATCACGACACACAGCGACAGCAGCACGGCCACGCCAAAGACACCAATCGAGCCGGTCGCACCGTAGAGCAGTGCACGCAGGTAGTCGCCATGGCCGCCGCCCATGCTCACGTGCCAGTCCTCTATGCCCGGTATCCACTCACTGACTACCGACAGCACAAAACTGGCACAAAGCATGAGCAAAGCCAGTTTGACGAACCACTTGAACAGGTTGAAGCGGAACGAGCCTATGAGCCGCAGAGAGAAAATCAGCAGGAAGACGGGAATGAAATAAGCCGCCAATCCAAAGCATTGATTGATAAGGAAATAGGACACCAGCACCCCCAATTTGCCACCACCGTTGTTCACGATGATGTTGTCGTCGAACAGTTCTTCCCGCTCGTGCGACTCACAGAAACTGAAATCACTGGCACCCGAATGCAGGTAGGAAGTGAACGACAACACCAGGAACAGTGCAGCAAACAGCAGCACCATGCCCAAAATCACACGGAACACCTTCCAGCCCGACACCGACTCCCCGGCCTGATTTCCACGACTCTTGGAGCCACGCCCCCTCGCTGTGCTCCCACTCGTCTTTATGTTTTTCTGATTCTTCCTGTCAGTCTTTGCCATACACTCCTTGTGTTCTGATATTCTAACTTGCAAAATTACGCAAAAAAAATTGAAACACACCCTGAAATCCCTTTTTTTTCAACCACACCTACATTTATTATATACGCGCTCGCGCGCGCGAACATAGGCACATCACCACCCGACCCCATTACCATTTCCATCCCTCCACAGTGAAAATCCAACCCGTCCACAGTGAAAATCCAACCCGTACACAGTGAAAATTAATTTCCAAGTACATGGACGCAAATTTCCAAGTACATGGGTGTAAATTTCCAAGTACTTGGAAGAAAATTTCCAAGTACTTGAAAAAAAATTTCTAAGTACTTGAAAAAATATTTCCAAGTACTTGGAAAAAAACTTCCAAGTACTTGGAAATTTCATGCCTCTGCAGACGCGTTGGATTTTCACTGTGGAGGCGTCGAAATTCCACTGTGCAATAGTTTGAAAAACAGTGAATTACACATTCCGTCCTGCAGAATGCGGAAAATCATGGAAAAAAGGCGGTAATTTTGAAAAACTACTGAAACGAGGGCTTCCGCATGGGGAGGAGACAAAAAAAAAGGGAAGATGGGAGGAATACCGTGAGAGGAGGAGACAAAAAAAGCGGGAAGATGGGAGGAATACCGTGAGAGGAAAGGACAAAAAAAATTGCTTATCTCGCGACAAGCAATCTTCTGGCTAATCTAAAATAAATCTAATACCATGAAAAACACGTTGCAAAGGTACGAAGAAATAATGAAAAATGAAAGGCCAAACGCGAAAAAGAATCGTTTTTGCCCTGATTCACATGCCGTATCACGCTTCTTCGGCCCCTGCCTCTTCCTCCTTCACATCGAAGTCGGTCAGGCCCTCGCCCACCAGGATGTTGTACCATGACAACACCTTGCGCATGTCGCTCACACGCACACGGTCGGTGTCGTAGTTGGGCAGTGCCTTCAGGAAGAAAGCCACCAACTCCTCCTGTGAAGCCTTGTTGGGATGGAGGCCGACAGCCTTTCCGTCGTAGGCTTCCAGAATGTTCTGGAAGACCTTGGCCAGAGGTATTTCGGAGTCGTCGTCGGTGTAGATGGAAATGTCGGACAGGGCCACGATGCGATTGCTGGAATAGGTTGGCATGCGCTTCTTGGCCGCATCAATCGACTCGACGATGAGTGTGTTCTTTCCACGAGTAATGAATTTGTAGAGTCCTGGTTTGCCGGAAATGGCAAGAATGGTTTTCAACATAGGTTCAGTGTTTTTGTTGATGAGACAATAGTTTTATTTGTTCAATAATAAAGTCTAACTGGGGTTGGATGTCGCACCCGTCGTTGACAAGCGTCCAGCGGGCCCGTGCACGCAGTTCGCGCTGCGGCAGTTGTGACTTCATCCGTGCGGTCACGGCCTCGGCCGTGGTGTGGTCGCGCTGCATGGCCCGCTTGAGACGGATGCGACGCGGAGCCGTAACCAGCAGCACGCCGTCGAGAAGGTCGTCAAGACCGGATTCGTAGAGAATGGCCGATTCGAGGAAAGCAAGGTCGGCGGACTGGTGTTGCCGCCACAGCATGAAGTCGTCTTTGACATGCGGATGGACCAGTCCGTTGACGGCCTGCTGCATGTCTGCATCCGAGAAAACGGCCTGCGCCAGTAAGGGTTTGTTGAGTGTGCCGTCGGTCAGGTAGACATCTGTACCAAAAAGTTGCCGGAGGCCGTCTTGGATGACAGGGTCGGCCTGCATCAGCCGTTTGGCGGCTGCATCGCAGTCGTAGACAGGGTAGCCCCGCCGCACGAGTGCTGCACACACGTAACTCTTCCCACTGCCGATGCCTCCTGTCACGCCTATTGCCGTCATGGTTCTCTGTCTGCGGTCCTGCCTCAACGACGTTCACTCCTGCTCAATAATGTAGTCGACCGACGAGGGCGAAATCTGGATGTCGGAAATGCCCTCGGGTTGCGAACGCATGATGAGTTGGCACTTCTTGTCCTCCGGACGGATAGTGTTGTAGTCGACAACAAGTGCGAAATCGTTTTCGGTAATCTGGTTGTAAAGTGTGGAACTGACGCGGAAGGTAACCTTTGCCTTCAGCGGAAACGTGCGCAGTATCTTGTCCTGCGGCATGTTTTCGCTGAAGATGGGCAACGTGAGCGACTTGGTGGTGAAAAGGTCGACGCAGACAATGGCATCGACCGAATCGGGCACGCACTTCACGCCCTTGGGGGGCTCGAGGGCCAGGCGCACCGTGGTCGTGTCTTTCAGCAAGCCCAACTGGGCAGGTTCCGTCCGCACCTCGGAAATCGTGTCGAACAAGGCCTCGGGTGCATAGATGTCGACGTAGGACGGCTCGATGTTGATGCCACTGAGCACGTGTTGCGGCCCGGCCTTCGCCTTGCCTGCAAAAACGATGGGGACATACTTGTGCGCACCCTCGGAGAAATAAATCTCCAGAATGGACGGATTGACCGAAACGAAATTGACGGAGTTGCCCAGCACCGTGGAGAAAAGGCGCTTCCAGGCGTTGTTGTCTACGACGAGGACACCATCCTTCGTGCGATAGGTCGAAAAGTCAATCTCGATGGTCCGGTCCTTGGTCTTAGTCAGGTAGTCGACAATGGCAAAACCACGGCCACTGATGGCAGCCGTGATTTTCTCGGGCACCTCAGACGTGAGAATCACATTCTGCGGTATGCCCGTGATGCGGATGGGAAACTTAGTGTAGGCAGAGGTGGTCTCCTTGAATGTCTGGAGAAACCAAAAGACGACCGAGACAATGAGGAAAACGAGGAACACAAGAAACTCGCGGTCGATCTTGAACAACCGCAAACTTCTGTACATTTTCCGGAAAGTATCCCTGATGCTTGCCAACATGGTTTGCTACAGCCTCGTGGTTGACTTTTATTTTTGCTGGATAGCAGCCTGTGCCGGGTCAGCATAGACATAGTTGCGGTCAATCTGCACGGTCACACCCTTGGACACCTCAATGGTAATGTAACTTTCCCCCTGATTGAGGTCCTTCACAGTCCCGTGTAAACCACCAGCTGTGACAATCTTAGAGCCGATTTCAAGTTTGTTGCGGAACTCCTGGATTTCTTTCTGACGATTGCGCTGAGGGCGAATCATGAAGAAATACATGATGGCAAACATGAGGACAAGCATGATGATGAGTTGCATGCCACCACCGCCACCAGTTGACTGTGCCTGTGCAAGGCTGATAAACAGAATGTTCATAGTTTCTTAAAAATAAAATTATTTTGTTTCAGTACTTACTCTTTGAGCAACTTGCCATCTGCCATAAGACGCTTGACGACATTGTCGATGATGCCATTGACATAACTCCCGCTCTTGGGCGTGCTGTAGTACTTGGCAATCTCGACATACTCGTTGATGGAAACGGAAATAGGAATGGCAGGAAAACTAAGAATCTCGGCAAGAGCCACCTGCATGATAATCACATCCATGAAGGCAAGACGGCTGAACTCCCAGTTCTTCACACTCTGAGCAATTGTGGAACGATAGTACTCATCGTTGAGGATGGACCTGCGGAAAAGCCTCGTGGCAAACTCCCTGTCGTCGACATCCTTGTATTCCGGCAAAAGTTCTTGATTGTAGCCGTTCTTCTCGTCAAATCGCTTGATGGTTTTCAGGACGAACGTATCGACGATTTCCTTGTCATCGTTCCAGTAAAGGCTCTGTTCCTCCAAAATGTCATCAATACGCTCATCCTTGGCAATGATGTTCTTGTAGACACGGCGCCAGAACTCACGGTCGTCGGCATAGGACACCGTATCAACCTCCATGTAATCCTGGTAGTATTCAGACGCTACTATGTCATCATACAGATTCTTCAAGTAACCCAGTTCATTGGTCCAGGTGCGCTTCTGATTCTCACGGAAATCCTGCAACTGACGGTTACCCTCCAACTGGAAAACAAATCTGTTTTCCACGAAACGACGGCTCACAGGCACGTCGCGATGCGTCGCCTTGTTGATTTCTTCTTGTTGCTCCACTACTTCGAGTGCATAGCGCGTCACCTCCACAATGAGCAACAACATATAATTATAAAGGTCGTAGGCTTTGGACAAACTGAAAAGCAGTTCCTTTTCAGCCATTTCCATATTCTTGCCACCGTTCTGGTAGTAGGAATACATCAACTGCACAATCTTCAATCTAATCAAAGTACGATTTATCATAGCAAAACACTTTTTAAGCAAGCAAAGCAACATGAAAAGAAAAAAATTGGGCTAAAGACATCTCGGTTTTTAGCCGCCATCCAGCGTTACTAAGCCCTTTATTGTTGCAAAGTTACTCTTTTTCTGCATAAAAAAAAGCATAAAAACAAAAATGATTCACCAGAATAGAAAAAAATCCTGCTTTTACTTGGCTGGAACAAAAAAAAACAACAATTTTGCAAAGAGAATGAACCAAGCGACAAGCGAAATTCTCATTTCGGGACAAGACTGGAAAAGACACTGAACAATCAACCACAGAATCAACCAACAACTTAAACAAGTAAAGACGCATGAACAGTCCAGAAAAAGATTTTGTCTTCTCAGAAAGCGTGAAGGCAGGAAAGCGCATCTATTATTTTGATGTGAAACAAAGTAAGAATGGAGAAAACTTCATCTCCATCACAGAGAGCAAGAAAATTGTGGAAGATGATGACAACGCACTGCAGCCACGCTTCACTTTCGAGAAACACAAAATCTTCCTCTACAAGGAAGACTATGACAAGTTCATTCATGCCCTCGACAAGGTCGTCAGAGTTGCCAAAGGGGAAGACCCGGCACAATTTGAGACAGAAGAACCAACCACAGATGAGCAGAGCGACACGACAGCCACGGATCCAGCAACAGATGTGCTGCCTGAAAACGATTTGAAAATTGACATCGATTTCTAATTTTTAGCACATTTGCTTCTGCTTTAACACTTTTTTTCGTAACTTTGCACCGCTTTTTTGGCATCTATGCCCATTCAGCAGGAGGAGAGAACTTCGTTTTCTCCAGAAATACCGCTGGATATGTGTGATGGCGAATTAAGCAAGAGACTTAATTTATAGTAACACAAAACTATTTCAAAATGAAAGAAATCACTATCAACGCACAAGTGCGTAAAGACCTTGGCAAGAAAGCCAGCCGCGACCTTCGCCGTCAGGGTAACATTCCATGTGTAGTCTATGGAGTGGAGAAAGATGAAAAGGGACTGCCCGTTGCTCAGTCGCTCGTAGTTTCACTGAAGGAGATAGAGAAACTGCTCTACACTCCCAATGTGTACATCATTAACCTGAACATTGAAGGCAAGACTGTCAAGGCCATCCTGAAGGACCTTCAGAATGATTTCGTAAAGGACACGCCTGTTCACCTGGACTTCTACCAAATTACCGACAAGCCCATTGTAATGGAAATTCCTGTGAAGTTGAACGGACTGGCAGAAGGTGTCAAGGCCGGTGGTAAACTATCTCTCAATGTTCGCAAACTCAAGGTGAAGGCTCCCTACACAAAGTTCCCGGACACACTTGACATCGACGTCACTCCTCTCGAACTGGGCAAGTCGCTCAAGGTGGAGGCTCTCCATTTTGAAGGACTCGAAATCATCACTCCGAAGGATGTTGTGGTTTGTGCCGTCCGCATGACTCGTGCAGCACGTGCGGCAGCCGATGCAGCAGCAACCGAAGAGTAAAATTCCTGAAACAAAAAGTCCATTGCGACTCAATTGTCCAACAGACAGACGACAACCGAACTATGGACCCACCATGGTTCGGTTGTTTTTCGTATATGAACGTACTGAACTTATTTAGAAAATGGTTCTGCCGGAATGAGAAGGCGTGTGCAGAACCGAATCCTCCAATCATGAAATATCTCATTGCGGGACTTGGGAACATTGGCGACGAGTATGCAGGCACCCGTCACAACATTGGCTTCTGCGTGGCCGACCAACTGGCGAAGGACATTAATGCTACGTTTGAGGACAAACGCTACGGCTTTGTTGCGAAGGGGCGCGTGAAGAACGCTGAACTCGTCATCTTGAAGCCTTCGACATACATGAATCTCAGTGGGAATGCTGTCAGATACTGGCTGCAGAAGGAACGTATCGAACCGCAGCGGCTGCTTGTCATTTGTGACGATTTGTCGCTGCCGCTGGGGAAATTGCGCATGCGTCCTGCCGGCAGCGACGGCGGGCACAATGGTCTGAAGCATATTGCACAGACCATCGGGACGGAGCAGTATGCCCGGCTGAAGTTCGGCATCGGCAACGATTTTCCTCGTGGTGCTCAGATTGACTATGTGCTGGGTGCTTTCACGGACGAGGAGCGCAGTGTGGCCGAGGAACGGGTGAAGGTGGCTGCGCAGGCTGCCAAGTCGTTTTGCTTGGCGGGCATCGGAATCACGATGAACCAATTCAACAGGAAATAGGTGGCTGGGCGTGTGTGGTGCCAGTCCGTCCTCTGTTGTGGTAAAAAAAATGCGGGGTGCATCCTGGTTTGGATGCGCCCCGTTTTTTTGTCTGTCTTTGA
>FLNU01001295.1_pt1 | contig 10683 bp, 11 predicted proteins | sample 1140361 | NCBI WGS metagenome assembly FLNU01 (sample SAMEA3878206, study PRJEB12797) | bioreactor metagenome | biome: Moose rumen | place: Sweden | collected 2011-10 | reverse complement strand
CTTGCATAATAGAAAAATAATTTTTCCTTGACCAAGTAGGCGAATATGATAAAATAACTGTGCTATTATATTTTTTATTCACATTCGCTCGTTAAGGTCTTTTTTGGCGGCGAATTTTTTTTATTCTAACACAAGCAAAGGCACCACCTCCTTCGAGTAACTCATCTTACAGCAAACCAAGAATTTCGCTCCAACTGGCGTTCATATTCATCTTCAAACTCATAACGATTAAAAATTTTTGGCGCAATTTGATCAACAATTGTAGCGTACTTTGCAACTATAACATCATCAAATTCTTTTTCTTCTCTTGAACGCCATTTTGACTGAATCTTGGACAGCGTTTTTATTCTGATTGAAGCAGCTTCATACGACACACCAAATACCTGCATAATAAATTGCGGTGTCAAATTTATTCCACGCTTATACCCAAATTCCAACAAAATTTGTTCCGGCATTAGCATTTGAGCGGCAAAATAATTCGCTTCTAATTCTTGAATTTGATATTTTTGTGCATTTTCCTTAAAGTTTGTTTTGTGTCCAAAGATGTAGTGAGCAAATTCGTGAAGAATTGAAAATCTCACGCGATATTTTGGTTCTTCCTGATTGTAAAATATTATCGTCCGTCCAAAATCTTCGGAAATAAATGCTGATTCACTGCCAAATTCTTCAATAGGAACTTTATACTTTTCGCGAGCTTTCTTAAATGAACAAATTTTGATGTCCGATTGTTCTTCAAGAAAAGGTTTAACTTCAAAAGGGAAATTTTCGATGCTTTTGGCTGTAGCCAGATATTCATTTGCCGTTGCATAGACTTTGTGATAATCAGGTCGTGATTTAAATATTGTCATCTTCATCGTCCTCATCATTGAAAATATCAGTAAAAACCGCTCGCAATACGCCTTCCGCCTTTGCCAGTTCACTTTCATTTAATTTGCCAAGATTGCGTTGCAGTAAACTGAGTTTTTTTATTTTCACCTGATATTTCGCTAACATCGTCATTTCCAAGCAAATAATCTGTTGTCACTCCAAAATGATTTGCCAATTTCAGCAAAGTATCCATACGCGGCACTGTACCACTATTTTCCCACATATTTACTCTACTTTTAGTCACATTCAGCAATTCGGCAAGTTGTTTCATACTCAAATTTTCTTTTTCCCTCAAATCTTTTATGCGCTTTTTAAAATAAACATTGGGCATCTCACCCCCTCCTATCATTGTATAGTGCAATTAAATTGCACTATACAAAAATTTATCTGTCAACTTATTTTTTTATGAATCCAAAATTATGCTGTTTTTTATCAAAAGTTAGCATTTGTGACAACTTTTTTGTTTTGTGGTATAATCTGTCCAATTTCATTGTCGAAATTTATGTTCAAAACGAAGAAGGGATTTTCATGAAATACGCTTACGCTAGAGTTTCTACTCGAAAACAGTTTCGTGACGGTAACGGACTTGATGAGCAAATTGAAAAACTTAAAATTGTTGGTTATGATGAACTGGTTACTGAAGAATTTTCCGGCTCTACTACTAAACGTCCTATGCTTGATTTTTTAATTGCTAACCTTAAAAGTGGCGACACGCTTATTGTCACTAAATTGGACAGGCTGGCTCGTTCTTCTGCTGAAGGCTCGAAACTTATCAATGATTTACTTAATCGTGGCGTTGCTGTTCACATTCTCAACATGGGCTTGATTGACAACACTCCTACTGGCAAACTTATCACAAACATCATGTTTGCTTTTGCTGAATATGAACGCGACTTGATCATTGAACGCACTCAAGCTGGTAAAGAAATTGCCAGAACCAAAAATGGCTTCCGTGACGGCAGACCTCCCATTGATCCTAATCGTAAACGTGCCGCCGCCGAACTTATTTTACTTCAACATAAAAGTTACAAAGAAGTTTCCAATTTAACTGGGCTTTCTGTTTCTACTCTTGCTCGTACTGTTCGTTCTCTTAAAGCTGAAAATCTTTTAACTACATAATTTTTATAGTATAATTCCTACGAGGTGATGTTTATGGCTGACAAAGATATTACTGAAAAGCGACTTGAAAACTTTGCAGATGTCTTTGCTGATATTGTCAATGTCTTGCTCTTCGACGGCAAGCGTTTAATCAAACCACAAGACCTGCTCGATTCCTTGCCTAAAACTACCTACAAAGACAACAAAGGCAAGTTACATGAGGAAGAACGCGATATTGCTAAGTTTTGGCTCAATGGGCAAATTAAAATTGCTCTCGTCGGCTTGGAGAATCAAACTGACGTTGACTACGACATGATTTTCCGCGTTCTCGGTTACGACGGCATAACTTATCGCGATCAGCTTGATTTACTTTCTGACGAACTTGATTCTAACGGTAAGCCGAAAAAATCCAAGCAAAGATTCCCTGTCATCACTCTTGTCTTGTACTTTGGCTATGAGAAGCACTGGACGAAAAGACGCAAGTTGTCCGACTTTGTTTCTGTCCCACAAAACTTATTGCCATATTTCAACGACTACAAGTTGAATGTGTTTGAAATTGCTTGGCTTGATGATGAAACAGTTGCAAAGTTTGAAAGTGACTTTAAGTACGTTGCCGACTTCTTTGTCCAAATGCGTAAAAATAAAAATTACAAGCCGAACAACTGGCAAATTAAACACGTCGCCGCTTTTCTTGATTTAATGACCGTTTTGACCAATGACAGCCGTTTTGTTGAATCTTATAGCAATCACTTGAAAGGAAGTGTGCTTGATATGACTATTCCATTCTTAGATGAAGTTGAAAATCGAGGTATCGAAAAAGGTCGCGCCGAAGGTCGTGATGAGGAACGTAATTCCATTGCTATCAATATGCTTAAAGCTGGATTGCCCTTTGACCAAATCCAAAAATTTACAAAACTCACTCTAGATAAAATCCATGCTTTAGCGCAATCTCTCCATTCTTAATTTTTTTGGTAAACTATATATAATAGTCTAGAGCATATCAAAGGTGTTTCTGAGCCTGTTAAATTAAATGTATGCAAGTATTGAAATGATTCGCGAATCCTTTTACAAGTGATTTTGAAAAAATTTCTAAAATTTTCTCAGGGTAAGTGCGGTTGTTTACTTACAGCTTCTAAATTGAAAAAAGAAACTATTTTTTGTTGAATTTTTAAATTTTGTATGATAAAATTTAAAAATTCAAAGGAGTAGAGGATATGGAAGAAAATGTTGTTACTGCGGCTGGTGACATTTTAGTACCCTATGATGATGTCGATGTCAGTTCGGATCGTTCACCAGAAGTAATTGCTAGAGAAATAAATTTTTTGCTTGCACGAACTAAACAAAATTTTATTGAAATTGGTAATCTGTTATTGGAAGCGAAGAAACAAGTTAAACACGGTGAATGGGAAACTTGGCTTAAAGAAAATGTTTCTTTTTCGCGTCAGACAGCTAATAAATTTATGCAAGTCGCACAACGTTTTTCAAATGTCGCGTCGACGCGACATTTGAACTCAGCGCAAATGTTTGAGTTGTTGCCATTGCCGAAAAAGCATACTGATGACTTTTTTGCTGAAAAAAATAATGCTGGCATTGCTTTGGAAAAACTTACTGAAAGAGAATTGAGGCAGGAAGTTAAGGCTTGGAAAGAAAAATTCCGTTCTCCTCGCAAGCCTAATGAAAATGTTACTTCAGATACTCCTGCTGAAAATAACACTGTCATTGTTCATTCAATAGATAAATTTTTTAATGACGGACTTGCTTTGGTTGATAACAATAATTTTGTTGATAGTATTATCGAATATGCAAAAGATAACCAAGAACAAATCAAGCGTAATATTGAAAAAATTATTACTGCTCTCCAGTCTGCTAACAATTCTATTTAAAAAAGTATCCTGATTGTTTATTACAATCGGATACTTTTTTTGCAGATTGTTTTTAGACTTCCAAATTACGCGTCGACGCGTAATTTGAACTTGATAGAAATTTTTAAATTCATATTATTAAAAGTTGTGAAACTTTGTCTACGGTAGAAATTTTTTCTACAAATTGATTTATGTCGAAGGTGAGTATATCAATTTTGTATTTCATTTTTTGCCACTCTGCGGCTTCAATGGTGTCGGCATGTATAGTGGGCGCGACAAACACTGAAAAAGATTCTTTACGCTTTTTTGATTTAGCTTCGCGCAGATGTCGGCTAATTGGAATAATTTCATTGTTTACCTGGTCGGCTCTGCCACACGTTAAAGTGACTTCAAAATAGCTATCATAATCTGAATCATAACATTCAATGTCCGCAAGACCGCCAGACGCAGTAAAAGTCGGCAAGCCTTCATCATCTACAGCATAATTTGGATTTACGTCCAAGCCTTCAAAATTTTGTACCAAAGCTACACTGGCTAAAAATTCCAGTCTTGTTGGAGCGTTGATGTAACGTAAAACTTTATCGGTACTCTCACGCCGTGAACAAACAGCTAACAATTCTTTTTTAATAAATTCTTTGCTATTTTCATTTGCGTAACGGTACAAGGTGCGTTTTCTGACATCTGAAAAATCAATCTCTGTGTGCTGTTCCAGTTTGATAATTTCGCTGTCAATCGTCCCCATGTACTGTATGTAGTCGTCTTCTGTTTCAAATTTTCGATAAGTTGAATAGTTGTTAATGACATACTCGGCAGTGTCTTTTTCAAAACTATTTATGTCAAGAAATCTACCGTTGCCACGCAGTGAAAGCAGTCCCGACATTCTCATCTTGCGGATATATTCATCAACTGCCTCACGACAAATTTTATCCAATTTGAAATAGTTTTTGTTGTCACTTTCGAGGATTGACAAACATTTTTCATATATAAATTCTTCCGAGTAGTTGAAACCTTTTGACTTCCGAATATTTTTTATGTAGCGATAAACTTTTTCAGCGTCGTTATCTCGCCAACAAATTAAAATAGGAAGTTCACCGCGATAAAGACCGGCATTATTTTCTTCAACGTCATCATGGAAATATTTTAGCACTTGCAACAAAAGTGGTAGCGAAGCGTTGTCATTTAAATTGTGTCGCAATGGATTATTTGTCTGATCCTTCATCAAAGAGTTAAGAAATACTGCTTGGATTTTCTTTTCATTTCTAGGTTCTTCCAAGTAAGCGTCAACAATCATGTGACCTGTAGAAGTCACTTGAATAGGCTTGTTCATTGAGTAGTTAATAAGCCCAAGTTCTTTCAAAAATTGTACCAAGTATCGAAACGCGAATCCCAGCCATAGTCAAAACCTCAAAAGACAAGATACATCTGAGAAACTGCGGAATCCTTTCGGGATTTCTGATCGTTGTTGAAAAAGATAATGGCTTTGCTCTGCTCACTCTCATAATTTGTTACAAAAACCTCCCTTGAATCTGTTTTAATAGTGTTATCGTTGAAACTTATATAATTGCTGTTGATGTCATAAGTCAAATATTTTTTAGACCAGTCGAGAAAAATATTATTCACTGCGCCTTTGTGGGCAATAAGATTTGTAATTCCGAATCTAATTCCTTTTCTGTCGAGAGCGTCCAAACATTCACACAAGCGCAACTCCTCAGACAAATTCCCGTGCTTGTTATACTCTGAATCACTTATCAAATAGGGCTGATCTACATAAACATAAGAATCTTTATCCAATTCAAGTTTATTTATAAATTCTGCGAAGTCCAAGTTATAAAATGTTATGTTGTTATTCGCCATAAAATTTAAGTAGTGACAAATTGCGTCATAAACATTTTTGTTGAAGTCAACATTACCGACAGGCAAATTAAATTGTCCTGCGCGATTGAATCTGATCATGTGATTGAAACCATAAATTAAAAGCAAGTACAAAATTAACATGTCATGATTTTGATTGAAGTCTGCGCGAAGTTGAGAATAAGCAGCTTTGTTGTAGTGTGCGTAGTAAGTTTTAACATATTTTTTCTTAAGTTCGTCAGGGACAAAAATTTTTCTGAAAGAGCAGGACAAGCCGTAATTATCAATCAGCTTGTAAAGTTTTTGAAAGAGTTCATCGGCGTTGTTTTAGTATGAAGATAAAGTCTGATGTAAAGCCACCACATAAAAATCAATGTCATTGACAATATATCGGTCGGCAGATGTATTCAGAAAAGAACTTCCGCCACCTGCAAAAGGTTCAACATAAGTAGAAATTTTTTGCGGAAATAACTGTCTAAGCTGTTGCATTAACTTATATTTGTCGCCTACATAAAAAAATGGTGAGCGAATAATTTTTTGATACATTTTAAATTCCCCATTTGTAAAAAGTGAATTTTAGAATTTTAATCCGTGAAAAAGTAAAATTTCAAAAATTTTAAGCTGTAAAAAGTGAAATTTAAGATTTTAACTCCTAAAAATTCAAAATTTCAAAAATTTTAGGTTGAAAAAAATAAATTTCAAAAAATTTTATCCTTGAAAAAGTGAATTTTAAAATCTGACCTCAGTAATAAATAAAATTTCTTTATGATTGACATTATCAGTTTTACCGGCATTAAATCTGCTGTGCATTTTCTCAAAAATTTTAGTTTTTCCTCTATTGTCGAGGATTTTTTTTATTTGTTCCAGCGTAATTTTGTTTCGTGACGATGAACTTTTTGAATCATAGGTGTTGTTATAGGTGCAAACAATGTATCTAGCTTGCAAGTGATTTATTAAATCTTCAAACACAATCGGCGCATTTACCTTGCAATAATCAGACATATTTTCAAGCGGAGGTTTCATGGCTGTACCTGTCAAAGTCGGTTTGTTCCACTTAACAATATTTTCCATGACGTGATAAAACCTTGAATATTGCCTACTGTTGTAAGGCGGGTCAACAAAAGCAATATCTGCGGAGATTTTGCGAACCAATTTGTTTGAATCCGTGCGGTATATTTTGACATTGGCATTGGTTTGAATCGGTTCAATTAACTCAAATTGAAAGTCAGAAGTTGGTTGCTTTTTAATATAAGCGTCATAGTGACCGACAGTATTGGCGCACCTATCGAAGGAATACAAAAGCGAAGCCAGTAGAATATTAAATTCTTTTTCATTCAATGCACCGAAATTGTAAGCGTTTTGAATTTCCTCGCGGATATAACCAATCAATTTAGCGTCGTTATAGTCAAAATATTTGTCGCCATAGTTCAAAGAAACATAATTATCACTCAAAGAGAATTTATCGATAGCAGTAATTTTGTCTGTGAACTGTTGCAACTTTTGCTGATTGTATTCTGCGCGACTGAAGAAGGCTTTATAACAAACTTCGTTAGAATACAAAAAATCATTGATGATAGCACTGCTCATAACGTCAAGCATTTCTGCAGTTACAACGCCTGTTCCTCCAAAAACATCAAAAAAAATCTCATGTTGAGGACAATTTGCCAAAATTAAATTTTTTATCCAAGTCATAAGTTTGTACTTATTGCCTGTGTAGCGTCTGTTATTTATTTTCAAGAAATTCAACCTCAATTAAAAATCTAAATAAACATCGTCGGGAATAAACAAATCATAATTTGTGTAATATTGGAAACCGCATTTGTAGGAACTTTTGCCATAGCGATTTTTCAAGCAGATTAACTCAATTTCACGCGGATTATTTAACTTTGCTTGTCGCACAATTTCGCGCTTTTCATTGACCGATTTATGTTCAAAGCCGGATTTTGTAATATCCTTCAACTGTAACCCCCAGACAACATCAGCAGTATATTCAATTCCGCCGGACTCCTTGAAACTTTCAAAATCAACAGTGTTCATATAATTCAAGCGATTTAAACTGCTTATGACCAAGAGAACAAGTTTAAATTCAACCTGCAATTTTTTCAGTTTTTTTACATTTTCATCAATGCTTTCGCGAACTCCGGCTTGTTCACTCGGTCGCAAAACTTGCAAATAATCTACTATCACAACAGGCAGGTAGTTATTTTCAGCGATAAAATTTTTTACATAACTGATAACATCATCAATGTTAGTTTCAAAGTTACATTCGATTATGTTTTCATTTTCGCCAACTTCAGCGTACTCATCAATAGTTTCAGGTAGGGAATTGGAAGAATCTCCGCGCATAATTTCAACAGCAGTCAAAATTTTACTCTGTGTCAAATTCCGCGTCGACGCGGAATTTGATTTTTTGCCCGAATCCAAATGTCGCGTTGACGCGACATTTAAATTTTTTTTAGCCATTAAGCGCGAAATACCTTTGCTAATCAGTTCCAACCGACTTTGTTCAAGGCTGAAATACAAGACTTGATTACCTTGTTCTGAAAGTTGATCTGCAAGTTGATGAGCGAAAGTTGTTTTGCCAAGACTGGAAATCGCACCCAAGACATAAAGTCCTGGATACAAAATCATTTCATTATCCAAGTTAGCGTATCCTGTCCGAATTTCCTTGTAACGCTGAAAGTTTTTTATCTCATTGGCAAAAGCAGAACGAATAAAATTTTTCACGTTATCCATAGAACCGCCTTTCAGTAATTTTACATCGTCGCGCCATTTTAACACCAATGCTTTTAAAGATTCAACATCAGCTTTCAAAACATCGTTAGAATCTTTGAACTCCGAAGGCGGATTAACCAACAAGCAAATAATTCCCTGCTGCTCAAGTTCAACCTTGATATTTTCGCCGGTATTTTTTCCTGCAATGTCATTATCTTGGACAACAACAGCAAATTTTGGCTTTTGTGAAAGTTCGCGCAGTTTTTTAGTTCCACTGCCACCAATCGCCACAACCCTTATCGCTCCGACCTGAATTAAAGACAATGCGTCAATTTGTCCTTCTGTCACAAACATTAAATCAGAATTTTTATCGCCCAACTCATACAGAGGCTCATTTTCGCCTTTTGGTTTCAGATAAATTTTTTCCTGAATGTTGCGTGTTACAAAATACTTATCGCCTTCATAGCCAAAAACTATTCTTTGCAATTTTTCATCATAGCCGACATTATTTTTCATAAGCGTTTCAGTCATCAAACCGCGCGACAACAAATATTTTTCGCCGACTGAACCTTTCAAAGCTACTCTAGCCTGCACAAGGTATTTTTTCCTGTCTTCCGACAAATTTTTTTCATCCTCCAAATTGAAAAATTTGCAAGCATAGTTGAACAACTCCGTTCCATGCAAGCCGATCTCCAATTCCAACAAATCCAAAACATCATAAGCCACACCGCAAGAAAAGCATTTCACACGCAAATTTTTTTCATCATACTGCATGGAAGGGTGCAAATCATCATGAGCCGGATTCAGGCACCGAAATTTTTCATCAGGATTTATGCCTTTCAAAATCAAATAATCTTTCAAAAAATTTTTCAAATTTTTATATTCAATTTTATATTCAAAATGCTGAATCATAAAAAATATTCCTCCAATCCACTAAATTTTCAAATTTCAAAAATTGGCGGCAAATTTTGTATACAGTATACACGCGCAAGGATATTTTCTTTGGGACTACCGGTAAGAAGAAAAAGTCTAGCGTAGTTGTTTACTTCGTCTTTTCGCTTTAACTCCATCACACTTTTCTCTTTCCAATTTTTCAAATAATCCATCTCCTACTTTTTGGTTTTTCGCTTTTTTTTCTTAAATTTTTTAAATTTTACTTTTTCCAACTCTAAATTTTTGAAAACTCAAATTTCTTTCACCACCTTCAATCCCTGTTACAACCTTAGGCTTTAAAGGCTCGACGGACTTTTGCAGTTTATCGCTCGGCGGCGGCTTGTCAACTCCACCGGCAACCGCCACTAATACATTAGGTATTAGGTATTAGGAAAAAATTTGAGCTCTGAACCCGCATTCTACCGCCATTTGTGCGATGGAAACACCACACCTTGTAGAAAATTTACCACACCTCGTAGAAAATTTACCACACCTCGTAGAAAATTTACCACACCTCGTAGAAATTTTGAAGTTTAAAATGTTTGTTTACAGTTATGGCGATTTTGTGGCGGTAGATATGGAGATGCAACAAAAAACTCCTGCCAATACAAGCAGGAGCAAACAAAACATATAATGCAAGACGAGGCAATTACTTTTTAATTTTGCCATCGTGAGGAAAGCGAAAAACCATATCCAGAGTTCGCATAGTTGGAATGTTTGCAGGATTATTCGGGTCAGGCAGTTGAATATTTTTGTAGGCAGTGAGTAAATCTGTCTGCTCGCGAAGCAATTCCCAAGTTCTTTTAAAAACTCTGTGCAAAAGTTGTGATCTGTACTTGGAATCTGTTTCATTGAGGCGAACTTCAAATTGAGGATTGCGATAAATTAAAGTACTGGCTTTGATGTGAGGAGTATTGTCTCCAGCTTGTTCAATAACTTGAATAATGATACAGACAAATTCAACAGCCGCTAAATTTCTTTCAAGGACAATGCTTGGTTTGATAAGATAAGAATTGGCAGGCAAGTGGATAAGATCGCCATATTTATCTAAGATAGGCTGTTTAGTACGCTGATTGAGTTTAATTGCCTCTTTGTACATGGTATCAACGACTTTGTTCAAGTAAGGGCTGTAAAGTTCGATGGTATTTGTTTTTGCATCGTAGCCTTCAAAGTGGAAGATAGGGAAATAACTTTTGTCAGGTCTGCCATTGCGCATAATTTGCATAACACCAATTACGTTGTGAAATGAAGACATTTGACCAACGATTGACTGAATAATATTATCGTTCAATTCACCAGAATAGCCGAAATATTTGAGCAAATCCGGCATGTAAATTGTTACAATTTTGGGCAAAGG
>FLNU01000334.1_pt1 | contig 10694 bp, 8 predicted proteins | sample 1140361 | NCBI WGS metagenome assembly FLNU01 (sample SAMEA3878206, study PRJEB12797) | bioreactor metagenome | biome: Moose rumen | place: Sweden | collected 2011-10 | reverse complement strand
ACCCAAGGACCGGCCACAGGCAACAGGAGCATCAGCAGCACACCCATTACGAGCAGGGTGTAGCCCGTGGAATCAAGATATTTCATTTGGCCTGTTTTTTAGCAATTTGACGGTAGAACAGCCATTGGAGGAAAAGAGCCAGCGGAATCTGGAACCAAAGAATCACTTTGGCGGTCTTAATCAAGAAATTGAAGGGCGCAATTGTTGCCATTTCAGGGAACTGCTGAAACAACTCCGGGTCAACATTTCTCGGGACGAACTCAAAGACCAGTCCCACATAGGTGATGCCGGCAACAATCAAAACGATATGTCCGAGGATGAAAAGGCCGATAGTCTTGAGGATGCCGTTGTGGCTGAAGAGCATATTCACGTTGATCCAAAGCCCGAAGAAGACGAGGTTGATGAACGGCGAAATCCAAAAGAACAGCTGCATGGTGTTCGTGTGAAAAAGGTCGGGAGCCGAATCCGTGCTGTGCGATTGGGTGAAGTCGAAAATCCGATCGGCCAAGTCGTAGCCTCCGTAGGGATTCAACCACCAGGAAATCTCAGGATATGTGAGCTGGCACACGAGCATCGACAGTGCCCAGACGGCCAGGTATAGCACCTCCATGCCGACGAAGACGATGGCGTAGTCGGCCAGCATGACAATGTATTTCTCGAGGCGTGAGCCGGGCAGTGCCAGATACTGGACGGAGGTCTGCGGATTGGTGAACTTGCGGTGGAGTATCACGGTGGCGAGTATAAGCACGACCATGGTGGCGTACCGGAAATAGTTCATCACGCTCACGGTGGCGAAAGTGGCAAGGTTAGCGCCGCCTTCGGGCGAGTAGGTGTCAGCGTCTCCCAACCGGGTCTGATTCCAATAGGCCATGAGGAAGAAGGCCGTATAGAGACCGAGGATGATGACGAGTGTATTGGTGATTTTGCTCTTGTCGATGGCCCAGTCGTAACGAAGGAGGTTTCTGATGCGGGTCCATTCTACGGAACAGTTCTGTTGCATATAGTGTGATTTTACAGATGAAACGATGGGGTGGAGAGAGATTAGGCCTTGTCGGAGAAGAGGCTGCGGATACGGCTCTTGTGGCTGATAACGGCGTTGAAGAGCATCTTCATGTTGACGGATGTCTCGGGTTCGTCCGGGCGGCGCACTACGACGCTCCAGGGGCCTATGGGAGAACTTTCGGTGAGGAGCACCTCGTCATCCTTCTCAGCTCGGCGGAAGGCAAGACGCGCGGCCACCTCGTCGAGCGAGGCGTTGAGGAGCACACCTTCGTTCTCCAGAATCACGACACCGTCGATGAGCGAGTCGATGTCATCGACCTGATGGGTGGAGATGAGCACGGTCTTGCTGCCGTCGCAGATGCTGGCCACCAGGCGGCGGAAGATGCTTTTCGACGGAATGTCCATGCCGTTGGTGGGCTCGTCCATCAACAAATAAGGAGTATTGCAGGCCAGGGAAAGCGAGATGAGCGCTTTCTTCTGCTGACCGAGCGACAGAGTGGTAAGCTGCTTGTTGCGGGGCACTTGGAACTCGGTGAGTGCGCTTTCGAAGATTTCCCCGTCCCATGTGGGGTAAAAGGGAGCCGTCACCTGAGCCAGACTCTCAATCGTGACGGGGAGAATCCTCTCGGTCTCGGGCACGAGACGCAGCCTCTCGAGCATTTGCGGATTCTGTCGGCGGGGGTCGAATCCATCGAGGGTATATTCACCTTCGCCTGTCAGCGAGCCGCAGAGAATCTTGAGAAGGGTGGATTTACCTACCCCGTTCTTGCCCAAGAGACCATAGACGTGGCCTTCGGGCAGGCGAAGCGACAGACCCCGAAGAACGGGCTGGTGCTTGTAATAGCCGTAATGCAAATCTTTCAGTTCAATCATATCATTTTTAAGTGTATTAGTGAATTAGTACACCGCAAAGATAGGACACTAAGACGATATGACAAAATATTCTTTCCAAAAAACGAAAAAAAAGAATGTTTTTTTTACTCTGGAGCGGCAAAATGGCAGCTTGACATGTCAAAAACACCGGCGGACGGTCCTCGTTCGAAGCCGTCCGCCGCATGTGGGCTACAGGTGGGGTTGCTCACAGTTTTTCGAGCTTGGCAAACTTGAGCAGGAGGGTTTTGAGTCCCATCACCGAGAACTGCACTTTGAGTCTGGTATTGTCACCTTGGCCCTCGATGGCGGTGATGACACCCTCGCCGAACACATTGTGTCGGATGCGGTCTCCCACAGAGAAGTTTGTGCCGTCGCGGGTGACTGAGGACGACGAGGAGAGGCCGGAAGTTCCGAAGGGTCCGGATATTCTGGAGAGTCCGGATTTCCCGGATTTCCCGGAGAGTCCGGATCCCCCGGATTGAGGTGCTCCTGCGCGGAATACTCCTCTGAAAGAGCCGGACGAAGCGGCTGAATAGTCGGTTGTGGCAGAGATATCGTTGGTCTGGCGGATATAGCGGCGGTCGATGTCCTTGATGAAGCGGGAGGGAGCATTTGCCTCGCTGCGTCCGTTGCGGAAACGGGATTTGGCATAGCTGAGGAAACAGTTCACCTCGGCCCGAGTGATGGCTACATAGAAGAGACGGCGCTCCTCCTCGATGCCACCCAACTCGTTGAAACTCATGTCGTTGGGGAAAAGTCCCTCTTCCAATCCTACAATAAAGACGTTGGGGAACTCCAGACCTTTGGCCGAATGGATGGTCATGAGCGAGACGCAATCGCGTTCGGCATCTTCCTGTTCGGTGGGTTCGACATCGCCCGAGAGTGAAACATCCTGGAGAAAATCCATGAGATGCGTTTCGTTCTGCCGTCCCTCCTCAATGGAGGATTGAACAAAGATGTCGATGGCAGAAAGCAATTCCTGCACGTTCTCCTGGCGCGATTTCCCTTCGACCGAATTGTCGGCACCGAGGTCGGCTTTGATGCCCGATTGGGTGATGATTTCGACGGCTGTTTCGTAGGCATTGAGGTTGTCGGCGGTGGCCCGGAAGTTGTCGATGAGCGATGTGAAGGCATGCAGCCGTTCGGCTGTGGGACGATTGACTTTCACGCCGTGGGCAATGGGATCCTGACAAATCTCGTAGAACGATTTTCCCAATTGGGTAGCCGCTTCGGAGATGCGTGTCACAGTGGTGTCGCCGATGCCGCGGGCCGGATAGTTGACCACGCGCTTGAAGGCTTCTTCGTCGGCGGGATTGACGGTGAGTCTCATATAGGCCAACACATCCTTGATTTCCTTGCGCTGGTAGAAGGAGAGACCGCCGTAGATGCGGTAGTCGATGCCGTTCTTGCGGAGGTTCTCTTCGAGGCTGCGGCTTTGGGCATTGGTACGGTAGAGGATGGCGCAGTCGGCATAGCGGAAATGCTGGCGGTCGTGGAGCTCGGCAATCTGTTGGGTCACACGATAGGCTTCCTCCAGGTCGGAGTAATTGCCTGTGAGCCGGAGCAGGGAGCCGCGTTCCTTTTCGGAGAATATGGTCTTGGGAATCTGTTGCCGGTTCTTGGCAATGAGGCTGTTGGCTGCCTCGACGATATTCTGGGTGGAACGGTAGTTCTGTTCGAGTTTGAAAATCACGGTGCCTGGAATCGACTTTGTCATGTCGAGGATATTGTGGATGTTGGCCCCTCGGAAGGAATAAATCGACTGGGCATCGTCGCCCACGGCAGTGAGGTGGTGATGATGGCTCACGAGCTGTTCGACAATGAGATGTTGGGCGCGGTTGGTGTCTTGGTACTCATCGACCAGAACGTAGCGGAACCATTTCTGCCAGAAATCCAACACCTCGGGGAAATCCCGGAACAGGATATTGGTGTAGAGCAGCAGGTCATCGAAATCCATGGCTCCCGCCTGACGACATCGGTTCCAATATCTCTGATAAATCTCTGCAGTGTGGCTTCGGCCTGTCTTGCGGTCGTAGTCCATGATTTGTGGGTTGGCACGATACATGGAGGGTGTGATGAGGTTGTTTTTCATGTTGGAAATATAGGCCTGCACGCTGGCGGGCTTGTATTTCTTGTCATCGAGCTGCATCTCCTTGATGATGGTCTTGAAGAGGGAGCGCGAGTCGGTCTGGTCGTAGATGGTGAAGTCGCGCTTGTAGCCGATGCGTTCGGCCTCCTTTCTCAATATACGTGCGAAGACGGAATGGAACGTCCCCATCCAGAGCCTGCGAGAGAGAGCCGGTCCCACGAGGGCGTTGACACGGTTCTTCATCTCGGTAGCGGCTTTCTTGGTGAAGGTGAGCGCCAGAATTTCGTCGCTGTGGTAGCCGTTCCGGAGGAGGTAGGCTATCTTGTAGGTGAGCACACGCGTTTTGCCCGAACCGGCACCTGCTATAACCAATTGAGGGCCGTCACAGTAGGTGACGGCCTCTCGTTGGGAGCTATTGAGCTGGGAGAGAAAATCGGCTTCCATCAGAACTTGAAACCGACAGTAACGTCCCACGACATAATGTTCGATGTCATGTCGATGTGGTTGGCAGTTACGGCACCATCCTGATTCTTGGCACTCAAGACGGCGTTGCCGTCGTTGTCAAAGTACATGAGGGCATCGGTGGTGGGGAATGCGGCAATCTTGTCTTTTCGCAACTGATCTGCGAAAGCGAGGTCAATGAACCATCCGCGACCCTTCCATCCACACCCGATGCAGAAATAGTGCTGGTCGTCAGTGATGGAGTAGTTGGGCTTGGTCGTTGACGAGAAGAGGGTCTCGTTGTCATCGCCCCAGGTTCCTCGTCCGTCATACACAGTCCAGGAGCGTCCCTCCCACTCGTCCATCACCTCCTTTTTGAAGGGCGAAGTGCGGTACTGGTAGCCAGCACGGATGGAGAAGCGCGGCGTGGCACGCAGTTCTCCGCCCACCTTGAAGATGTGCTGCGGCTGCATGTAGTCCTTAATCACATCGTTGGTGACATCGAGCAGGTACTGGTCGTTGGATTTGTCCTCCTTGTAGGAGGCCGACGAGAAGTCCTTCATGTCGTACTCGAAGCTGATGAGTCCACGGGTACCAAGTATGTAGGCCGTGGAGAACTGGAGTTCCCAGGGCGTGTTGAACCGATACTTGTATTCATACACATCGGTTCTGCTGTGTCCGTCGGGGGCATTGGAGTACATGGATCCGTCGTAGATGTCCTTCATAAAGAGCCATGTTGGGGTGTGGAAAGCCAGACCGAAACGCCACGCATCGACGGGTTTGAAGAGCAGACCCATCTTGACGTTGACGCCGGAGCCCTTCGTTTCAAGATTATTGTAGTAATCGGTGTAGCCCGATGACTTGGAATAGTCCTCCTGATATTCGCTTTCGACGGTTGAGTTGAAATCGACGATGCTGAGGGTGATGCCTCCGTAGAACATATTGCTCCAGTTGGCGGCTGCCGAGATGTTGTATTCGTCCATGCGTGTTTTCTCCTTCACATAGAGGGACTGAGAGTTGGAGAGTCCTTCCTTCTGGTCGTAGCTGCACACGCCGCAGATATTGCCGTCGGCATCGTAGGCATCGTCGATGACATAACTGTCATAGGCCATCTCGACAAGGTTGCCCGGATTGTTTGACTCGAGTACTCCGGGGTTGTCGTATTGACTGGTGTTGACCAAATAATTATTGGCCTGATTGGCGATGTAGGCTCCGAAAGAAGAATGCGGATTGGCGAGGTATGAACGGTACTTGCGGTTCACGCCCTCGGAGTGGTTGAATCCCACGCCGATGTTGAAGTTGACGAGGCTGGAACTGTTCTCGGTATTGAAAGAAACAATGTAGGAGAGATTGCTCATCGAAAAATCGGTCTCGCGGGTGTCTTTCTCGGAGGAACCTTTGGTCGTTGTGTTGTAGGTCGTGACCTGAGGCGTGAACGACACTTCGCTGGTGCCGCGATAGATGCCCAGGCCGGCAGGATTGTCGTTCATGGCCGTAGCGTCGCCGCCCACAGCACCGAAGGCACCGCCCATGGAGCGGTAGCGTGCCGTGCCGGAGAGCGAGGTTTCGGAGAAACGTGATGCATCGACCACATTCTGGGCTGAAGCAGCCGTAGCCATGAGGACTGCCGAAAGGATTATCGTGAGATGTTTCATTGCATTTCGGAATAAAGATTGAAAAAACATACAAAAAGAGAATTATCACCTGCGACCGCCACCGGAACGGCCTCCTCCGCCGCTGCTGCCGCCAGATCGACCGCCGAAGCTACCGCTGCCGCCACCGGAACGTCCGCCAAAACTGCCGCTGCTGCCACCGGAACGTCCGCCGAAGCTGCCGCCGGAATAGCCGGAGCTGGAAGAGGACGAAGAGGGGGTGTAGCTGCGCGTTGTGGTCGAGCTGTTGCTGTTGTTGCTGTTGGAGTTGTTGTAGCTGTTGGAAGAGCTTGACGAACGGTTGTAACTGCCGGACGAACGCGACGTTGTGCTGCGGTTGAAAGAGTTGCTGCTCGAGGCTGCTCGCTGGGTCGAACGGTAGGTCACGCCGCTGGAGTTCTGGCGTACGCCGTTGGCTTGACGCCGGGCATTGCTGTTGTTGACACTTCTGGCAGAAGAGCCTGTCATCGACCGGGTCGAAGAAGCCGAGGAGGACGACGTACCGCGATTGCCGCGCACGGTGGTACCGCCCGAGGTGAGGTTGCGACCTTCGGAACGTGTGTTGGAGGAGCGCGAAATCTGGTCGCCGGGGAGCTTCATGTTGCTGTTGCGTGTGGCGCGGGCTGTTGTGGCGCCGCTGTGGGAGCGGGAAACGTTGCCGCCGGAGATGCCCGAACGACGGGCATCGGACGTATATTGACGGTTGCCGGGACGGCTGGTGCCGTTTCGGCTGCCACGTGAGGCAAAACTGCCGCCCATGTTGTTGGTACGGGAACCCTGATTGGGACGGGAGTGCCAGCCGTGATGGCCGCCTCCGCCGTAGTAGGGACCGTAATAGTGGGGATATGGACGGTAGAAGGGAGAATACCAGCCGCCGTACCAGCCCGTGTAGTAGCCATAGTTCCACCCCCAATACCAGCTGCCGTAGTGGAAGCCGAACGAGGGAGTCACATACCACCACGGATCCCAATAGCAGTAATCCCAGTAGAAGGGATCCCAGTAGGCTACGTCCCAATACGGATTCCAGATGTGGTAGGAGCACCAGGGATTGTGGAATCTGCGGATTCGGTCGGTGTAGCAATAATTTTCGATTACATAGACCGTATCGTGAATTACATTGTCATAGTCGGTGCCGGGTTCGGTACCGAACGAGAAGTTTTGGTTTGGGTTGTCGGATACGCTTTGAGCATAGGTATCGGACGATGCGGTATAGGAAGCCACATCGCTTGTGCGACGATTGTAGGTATCGATGTCCCAGTCGTTGTTGGCATTGGTGGACCATTCTTCCATTACTGTCTCCTTCACGGGTTCGTACCTTTCGGCGCTACTGCTGCTGAAGTAGATGTCGTCATCATACTGAGCATAAGTCGAAGTTGCTGCCGGCAAGGTCACCGCCATTGCGAGTGCAGCCAGAATCATCTTTTTCATCGTTGCTATAATGTTTAAAGTTTATAAAGTATGGAACTTGGTCGGTGCAAAGATAATATTTTTTTTAATTTTTGGATACCAAAAATGCAATTTTAACCCTATTTCGACAAAAAAATCAACGAATTGTGCATTTTTATCGATGAATTGTGCCCCGAAATGAGATTTTTCATTAAATTTGCAGCAACAAAACTGAATTCTTCGAAACGATATGAATTACATTGAACTCCATCTGCGTCCGACCCCGATGAGCGAAACGACCTGCGATGTGCTTGCTTCACTGCTGGCCCCGCTGGGTTACGAAAGTTTCACCACCGCACAGGACGGACTTTTGGCCTATTGTCCCACAGACAAGTATTCTGCGACCGAAGTACAGAAGGTTTTGGAAGAACTGCCTGTACCCGATGTCACCTGTTCCTTCACAGCATCCGAAGTTGCCACCGAGGACTGGAATCTCGAGTGGGAGGAGCAGCAGAACGTGGAGCCCATCGTCATCGGCAAACTCTGTTCTGTCCACTCACCATTGGCCAAGGACATACCCGATTGCCGCTACGACATCGTCATCGAACCACGCATGTCGTTCGGGTCGGGTCACCACGAGACGACCTCTCAGTTGATAGAAGAGCTTCTCCGCCTCCAGCTCAAGGGCAAAACCTGTCTTGACATGGGCACGGGCACGGGGGTGCTGGCCATTCTCTGTGCCAAAATGGGGGCACGTCGCGTGAGGGCTGTCGAGATTGACGACTGGGTGGCTGTCAACGCCACCGACAATGTGATGGCCAACGGAGTGAACGAAATTGTGACGGTAGATTGCGGAGACGCTTCTCTGCTACAGGAGTACGGCACATATAACCTTGTAGTGGCCAATATCAACCGCAATGTGCTCATTGCCGATATGGAAGCATACAGCAAGGTGCTCAAATTTGACGGCATTCTGTTGCTGAGCGGCTTTTTCGAGGAGGACATTCCGCTCATCCGGGCCAAGGCCGAACGCCTCGGCTTAGAGTTTGCGCACAGCAAGGTTCGCAATCATTGGGCGGTGGTTATGGTTCACAAACCTCTGCCGGAACTTTAAACATTGGTTTTCCCTGCTTCGCGGGCAGCCTTGCGTTTGTTTTTGGCTCTGCGGCGCTGTTCCTTGCGTTTTTGGTTCCTCTTGCGGTTACGGAGTTTTTGCGCTTCGAGGAGTTCGTTGGACATAGGTTTGGCGGTTTCTGTCCCTTGCCCCGACATTTTCTTCTTGCGTCCGCTGTTTCCGTGCTTTCCGTCTGGCAAAGACGAGCTGTCATACAAGAGGTTGTAGGGCACCCTCAGTTCCGGTTTCATGCCGCTGTTCATGGCTCTCACGATACGACGGAACTCGGCCTTGTAGCCGTTGAGTCCGACGATGAAATGGGGGAGGGAACGGGGCTTGCCCAAATAGGTTTGGTTCATGCCGAAGAAAGAACGGTAGCGCTGGTAGGTTTGAATGATGTGGAGCACCGTTCCGGCCTTTTCTTTTCCTATGAGAGCACCGCGCAGCAGTTCCTGTGTCTGTGCGATGCCTGCCTTGTCGCTGATGTCCAACATCAGGACTGCAAGTTTTGATATGGAGTCGGCGTGGGGATGTTCCTTGAGAAGGGTATAGAGAGCCATGCGAGTATGCTGCCAAAGGGTTGTTTCCTCTTGGCAACTTTCGAGGTGGGTATTGTCATCGAAGTAATCCGGGAGTCCGGGGAATACATACTTCAGCAGACCGCAAATCAGCAGGTCGTTGACGGCCTCGCCGAAAGAAGGGGTCTTGAGAAGTTTGTTGAGCTCGTCGCGCACCCGTTTCGGGGCGGAGGTGGCTATCTCGTTGTGACAGCGGAGAATGGCATCCCAAGCGGCATCATCCAAGCGGAAGCCTTTCTGGTGTTTGAATCGTATGCCCCGAAGCATGCGCACCGGATCCTGCCGGAAGATGGTCTCCGGGTCACGTGGAGTGCGCAGCAATCCGGCGTTGAGGTCTTCCAGCCCCATGCCTGTGGGGTCGGCCACCTGTCCCGAATGGAGGTTCTTGTAGAGCGCGTTGCAAGTGTAGTCACGCCGAACGGCATCCTCCTGTAGTGAGCAGAAACGCGTGTCAAGCAGCGTCACTCCGTCGTCGGCATAGTTCTCGACGTGAGGTTCCACACATTCCACCAGGGTGAGCGCATCGTCTATCACGACATCCATTGCCGTTGTGCCGTACCGCTGATAGTAGAACGGCCCGCGACAGATGTCGGGATAAGTTAGGCACATATATTCCACGAACTGCTTCTGACCCTGCGGAAGGTCGATGAGCAGATCGAGGTCGGAGTATCTCTCGCCCAGCAACTCGTCTCTCACACAGCCTCCCACCAGCCATATATGCATCCAAAACGGCGACTCTCGGGTGATAGTCTGCTTGATGAACTCAAGCGTCTTTTCAAATTTGTTCATTGGTTTTATGGCTGCAAAGATAGGAAAAATTTCAGAAATGACAAAATAATTTGCCGTTTTTTTGCCATATTACAAAAAAAATGCTATCTTTGCGGCATGAAATACAAAAGTGTGATATTCGATTTGGACGGAACGTTGCTCAATACGATTGCCGATTTGGGCAATGCCGTCAATCAGGCATTGGTCCGAATGGGGTTCCCCACATGGACGATGGAAGAGTATCGATGGAAGGTAGGCAACGGAGTCATGAAACTCTTCGAGCGTTCGCTTCCGGATGACAAACGTACTCCTATATATATAAATAAGGTAAAGGAACTCTTCACTCCCTACTACGAAACACACGGTCGGGACGAAACGCGCCCCTACGACGGCATTCCCGAATTGTTGTCTTCCCTCACGGCTCATGGCGTACGTGTGGCAGTGGCGAGCAACAAGTATGATGCAGCCGTACGGAAACTCATTCCCCACTATTTCCCCGAAGTAGGCTGGTCGGCCGTCTGCGGCAATCGTGAGGGTGTGCCCGTGAAGCCGGACCCCGCCATTGTCAACACCATCATGGAGGAGGGAGGAATGCAACGTGCCGACACGCTTTATGTAGGCGACAGCAATGTAGATATGCAGACTGCCCACAATGCCGGTCTCGCTGCCTGTGGAGTAACCTGGGGATTCCGTCCCCGTGCCGAATTGGAAGCAGAACATCCCGAATATGTCGTTGACCGTCCGGAAGATATTCTCGGAATCGTTCTCGGAAGGGAGTGAAGCCCCGTCGT
>FLNU01001294.1_pt1 | contig 10700 bp, 6 predicted proteins | sample 1140361 | NCBI WGS metagenome assembly FLNU01 (sample SAMEA3878206, study PRJEB12797) | bioreactor metagenome | biome: Moose rumen | place: Sweden | collected 2011-10 | reverse complement strand
AAAGCTTACACTGTAGCAGGCAGTGCGATAAATGACAGCGTAGTTATCGGTATGACATCGAGATTTTACAATGACGGAACTTCATCACTTCGCGCAGTTCAATATTTTAACGGCACTGTATCAGGCGATTTTTCGGACGGCGTATCGGTAAATGGCAGTTCAGCAGGCGTAGAAGTTGCGGGCGATACGAACATTAACGTTATTGTGGAAGAATCGGGCGTAAAAGAAATAAACGGCATTTCAAACGGCGCAAGTATTTTTAGCGCGGGCGGTGCTGCGAAAGTTTCGACGGACGAAGAAGGCTTTTTCTATTTCCGCGACAATAGGAACGACCCTGTGGCTGTCACTCTGCAAAACTTCACGGTTAGCGGTGACGATTCAGTTGACTTTATACTTAGGAATTACAATGACGCGAGCGGCAATCACACTATGCAAGTTGAAGGCATTAATAATTTTGAAAATGGTACGCTGCGCATTGACGAAGGCACAAAATATACGGGAATTAACGTCGGCGAAAATATCTCTGCAAGTGACGAATTTGAAATGGAATTTTTCGGCAACGTCACTTTCACGATAGCTGACAGTAAAGTTGTAAGTATCGACGGCATTAACAACAAGATTAACAATATAAGCGGCGATGTCAACGTTCACGCTACGCAAGCTATAACCGTTAATAATGTTTATGCAAATGTTGTCGGCGATGAGGACTTCAACGTTATAGTTGCAGAAGGTCATACAAAGGGGCTTGCCAATATCAGCGCGGGCGCAACCGTTTCAATGGACAGCAAGGAGGTTACCACTGATAATAACGGCGAATTTACTTTTATGAGTGACCATTACACGGTTGAGGATTCGGACGGCAGTGTTACCTTTATAACGGGATATAACGGCAAAGTTGAGGATATTAAAAACTTTGAAGGTACTCTTAAATCTTCCGCGCAGAATGTCACGGTAAACGGTTCGGCGTTTAGTACGTCGAATACAGATACGGCGATAATTTCGGAAGGCGTAGGAATTTCGCGAATAGAAAATTTATCAAGCGGAGATACGATAAGCGGTTCTCTTGATACGACTACGATTTTAATTCCTTCGGCTAATGAAACTGACACGGCTATTATCACGGTAAATTCGATTGGCTACACACTTGCGAGTGATTCGGACGGCGTAGAGATTACCGGAAAGCGTATGGACGGCTTGGATAATCAAGCGTCTCTTATGGTAGGGGCGGCCGGAACATATACCGTAAACAATACAGAATTAACCGCGCAGATTGGGAACATATTCATAGGGACTGCGGAAGGTTCGGCATACATTTTTGACCCCAATAATTTGCCTCTTGATACCGATGATATGACAGATGAGGAAATAGCTAAGCAATCGGGAATAAATGCGACTTATACCGGCGTTGAAACAAATACAATGATAACTAATCAACTTGTGGCAAATGGCGGCAGTGCGTTAAACGGTTCGATGGCGTTATTGATAGACAATTCCGACAAGATTAATGAACAGACGGCAGATTTCAGCAATGCGACAGGTAAAAAGAAAGTTACGCTTGCAGGCGGTGACCAAGCGGTTAAATTTAACAATGAAGGCGGCAACATAGCGGTTATTGAAAGCGATTCAATCGGCGAAAAGAATGTTACGCTTGGCAGTGGCGGTGATTTGGTTATTGTAAGGGGAACTTCAGCAGAGATAAATATTTATGCAGGTTCTGGCAAAGATACGATAGTTACAGCCGGAAAAGATGTGTTGGTTAATATGTCAAGCGGCGGCGCGACTAAAATTGTACCCAACAGCGGCAATGTTATTTTGGAAGATTATAATGCGTCGACCGGTGCGGGAGTTCAGTTAAACGATGCGGCAGACCTTCAGAAGGCGATAACTAACGGTATTATTACTTTAGGCAGTGGAAAAATTACATTTAACGGTATGACTATAGATATTGGCGATGATGATGCCGAATCTACGATGATAAATCTTTTCAACAATAAAGGTGTAAATCAAAAAGTAGTTTACACTCACGATAATGGCGGAATGGCTGATGCAAGCAGCGAGCTTGAAAATCTCTTTATGTTGGCAAACAGCGGCGGTAAATCTTCATTAATAGCGGGAAGTGGCAATGATACGGCTATTGGCGGCGCGGGAGATTATTTTGACTTAGGCGCGGGTAACAATTACGTTGCACTTCAAAAACCTACCAGTTATCACGAAGAAGGGGCGACGATAGCATTAACGGCGACGCGTGGACAGACGGAAGTTGACGGCTTTAATTTCGGATACGACGACACGGGCGATAAAGTTAAACTTGATTTTGACGCCGCGCAGATTACCTTCAAAAACGGTCAGCTTACTTTTTCAGTTGGAGATAGTAAACTGATTTTGAACAATGATATAAGTTCAAGTGCAGACCTTATCGACGATAATAACTTCATTTGCGATACGACGCTTGATGAAATTTCGCCGATAACTTATGAACAAGGCGATTATCAATTTGGCGAAAATAATTGGACGGTAGCAAGCGGACAAATTTCACTGGCAAGCGCACAATAAAAAAATTTTAAAAAAAACTTTAATTATAAAAGGCGCACAAGGATGTGCGCCTGCCCGCGCAAATCGCGTGATGCGATTTCAGCGGGCATGTTTTCTTTTGTTATTTTTCTTTTGCGCCAAAAGAAAAGTAGTTTACAAATATAAAAAAATTTTTAAAGTTGGAATTTACCAACACGCTATAAAAAAATTTATGGCGTTGGTTGAAAGTTTTTGATATAATTTGAGTGAAAATTTTTTAAGCAACTTGGGAGGAATTTCTACGCAGGAATCATTTATCACAGTCGCATTGCCGAAGGGAAAACTTTTTGGTTTATCGGCGGAACTCTTACAAAAAGTCGGTTGGACTGCCGAAGGTTTACACGAAAAATCACGTAAACTTGTCATAACCAACGAAGAGGCGCGGCTTAAATTTATCATAACTAAAACTGCCGACGTACCGACTTACGTTGAACACGGCGCGGCTGACATTGGAATTATCGGCAAAGACGTTATTGTTGAGTCTGAAAAAAATGTTTATGAACTGCTTGATTTAGGTTTCGGCAAATGTCATTTAATGATGGCTGTACCTAAAGATAAAAAGCGTGCAAGTCTTGAAGATTATGCGCATACAAGAGTTGCCACGAAATTTCCACGTATTGCCGAAAATTTTTTCGTAAGTCGCGGTATGCAAATGGAATATATCAAGCTTAACGGCTCAATCGAACTCGGTCCGATAGTCGGATTGTCTGAAAGTATTGTTGACATTGTAGAGACGGGGACGACGCTCAAGGAAAATAATTTGGAAGAAATTGTCAGCATAATGGATTCGACTGCGCGGCTTATTGCCAATCGTGTAAGTTATAAATTGAAATATCAGCGAATCGATAAACTTGTTGCGGATTTGAAAAAAAATTTAATCAGTTAAAAATTTTTTCCGAAATAAAAAGGTTTTTGATAAATTTGCCGAATTAAATACGTTTAATTTATTTGACTTGATAAAAATTGTGGGTTATAATTTGCTAACGGAGGTCGTGTGATGGAAACGAACACAACTGTTGGCGACATTGAAGTTTATGCCTACGGCGATTCCGCTAAATATGAGGCGTTGACTGATGAAGAATTGATAGCCGAAATAAAGGATAATATGAATAATTCCGCGCTGGAATATCTGATTCAGCGGTACAGGAGTTTTGTACGTGCAAAGGCGCGTTCATACTTTTTGATTGGTGCGGATCGTGAAGATATTATTCAGGAAGGTATGATTGGCTTTTACAAGGCGATTCGTGATTTTAAGAGAGATAAGCTTTCATCATTTCACGCATTTGCCGAGCTATGTGTTACGCGTCAAATAATCACTGCGATTAAAACGGCGACGCGTCAAAAACATATTCCGCTAAATTCTTACATTTCGCTGAATAAGCCTATTTATGATGAAGATTCGGACAGAACATTATTGGACGTAATTTCCGGCGTGAAAGTTGCCGATCCTGAAGAGTTAGTGATAAGCCGCGAAGAATTTTTAGCCATTGAAAAGAAGATGGAAGAAATTTTAAGTGATTTAGAATGGCAAGTTCTGATGGCGTATCTTGACGGGAAGTCCTACCAAGAGATAGCACTGGGTTTAAATCGTCACGTAAAGTCGATTGATAACGCTTTGCAAAGAGTGAAAAGAAAATTGGAAAGATATGTTGCAAGTCGTGGAGAATCGATTGATATAGGTACGGTGTATCGCGGGCTGTCTACTATAGACAGAAGGATTAAATCTTCTGCGCGGAGTTCCTAAATAAAAAATTTGCCCCCCAATTCGGAGGGCTTTTTTAATTTAGAATTAAGAATGAAGAATTAAGAATTATTATTTAATCGTAATATTCACGAACAAATTTATCGAAGTCATAAACAATTTTATGGACGATTAAAGAAAAAATAATTTGGTAGAAAATTAGCGGAACTAACAGTGTATGAATCAAATTTGCAATGTCAATCGGATAACCCAGCGCGTGAATAAATCCCGTTGTAATGAAAAAATATATCGCCGCCGCTATCGGTGCTACCAACAACGGCACTAAAAATTGGTCTTTAACTACGCGCTCGGAAAATTTCCCAAATATCAAGCCGATTGTCATATAAGCAAAAGTCGCACACCCAAAAAAATCTCCCGTCGTTAAGTCCTGCAAAATTCCTACGCAAAACCCCATTGCTACGCCGAAATAATGTCCGCGCAGAAGTGCAGTGGAAACAATCAGCGGCAACATTAAATTTGCACTTACGCCGTTATAGTCGAGGAAAGTCAACAATGAAGTTTGCGCGGAGTACATTGCCAAAACAATTATCACAAGTGCGACAAAAATTTTCACTGCAAATCTACCTCCGCCGCCTCTGTCGGTAACTGTTCCTGTAATTCTTGAGGTTGTTGCTGAACTTGCTCTTGTGCCTGCTGAAGTTGCTGTTGTTGTTGCTGTTGAACTTGCTCCTGTGCCTGCTGAAGATTTTCCTGCGCTTGACGAAGTTTTTCAGCCGTTTCTTCAGGATCGGTTTCAGTGCCGGGCGTCTGAAGAATCGGCGGTAAAGGTTCAGGCGGAGCCTCCCTCGACGCAACGATTACCGCAACATCTTCAAGCTTTTCAAAATTTACGGAAGTCTCAATTATCCCGTACTTTAATAAACCGCCTTCGTCATTATGAATTTCCTTAATTTTGCCGACGACAATTCCTTTAGGATAAACGCCGCCGAATCCCGAAGTTACAACGGCATCTTCAACTTGTACATTGGCATCCTTAGGAATATTTACCATACGCGGATGAGTAGGGTTATTCATATCGCCTTCGACAATTCCGGCAACACGTGAATCGGGACGTTGTATCAAAGTTCCTACCGACGAGCGCGGGTCTAAAATCAACTGAACTTTCGACGTATTCGGACCTGCTTCTAAAACGTGACCGACAAGCCCCATTTCCGTGACAACCGCCATATTGTTTGCAACGCCGTCAAGTGTTCCGCGATTTATCGTAATGACGCTTGACCAAGTCACTGATTCGCGTCCGATAACTCCAGCCGCAACTAAATCAAATTGTACTGAAACTTGCTTGTAACCTAGAAGTGCTCGTAGTCTTTGATTTTCGGAGGCATATTCAGACGCCGTTAAATTTTGGGCGCGTAAAAGCTCCACTTCCTCGCGCAGTTGCCGATTTTGCCGCTGTAAATATTGCAGTTCCGTAATACTGCCTTTCAAATATGCAAGTTGACTTCCTGCCCACGAAAAAAAATTTTGGAAAGGTGAAAGTACCGTCATAGCCGTTTTATCTGCTACGGACATTTCAACCTTGCCGCGTGCCGCCAAAAATATCGTACAAAATACGATAAAGAAAAGCGTAATCACTACGAGAATTTTTTTAGTTGAACTGGGTTGTTTCTGTTTATATGGTTGTTTCATATTAGCCTATTGCTGCAGCATTTAGCCGCCGTCAACTATTGGCGCGTTTTTTTAGGCGTCATGACAACGCGTTGCAGGAGGTTCAAATTTTCAAGCACTCTGCCTGTACCTTCGCCGACACAACTCAACGGATCATCAGCGACAAGTACGGGCATACTTGTTTCTTTGGCTATAAGTTTATCAAAATTTTTAAGGAGGGCACCGCCGCCCGTCATCATAATGCCGTGATCCATAACATCAGCGGCAAGTTCAGGCGGAGTTTTTTCAAGCGTCTCCTTAACAGCGTCAACGATTTTATAAATGGGGTCTCCAAGTGCTTCACGAATTTCACTTGACTGAATCGTTAAAGTTTTTGGCAAGCCCGCAACTAAATCACGCCCGCGAATTTCCATAGACTGATCTGTTTTTTCGGTAACCATAGCCGTGCCGATAGTAACTTTAATTTCTTCGGCGGTACGTTCACCAATCATAAGGTTATAAACGCGTTTAATATGCTGAACAATCGACGAATCCATTTCATCGCCACCAATTCGTATTGAACGGCTTGTAACAATCCCGCCCAGTGAAATTACGGCAATTTCCGTAGTGCCGCCGCCTATATCGACGACCATATTTCCGGTTGCCTCTTCGACCGGTAAACCTGCACCGATAGCCGCCGCCATTGGCTCTTCGATAAGGTAAGCCTCACGCGCTCCGGCCTGTTGTGCCGCGTCGATAACTGCACGCTTTTCAACTTCAGTAACTCCTGAAGGTACGCCGACAACTACACGCGGTCTTGAAAATGAATTTGAATTTATTGCCTTCTTGATAAAGTATTTTAACATTGCCTGCGTTACGTCGAAATCCGCAATAACTCCGTCTTTCATGGGACGAATTGCGATTATATTTCCCGGCGTACGCCCTATCATTTGTTTTGCTTCTTCACCTACGGCAAGTACATCGCCGCTGTCACGTTTTATTGCAACTACTGAAGGTTCGCGCAGGACAATTCCTCTGCCCTTGACGTGAACTAATGTATTTGCCGTCCCAAGATCTATTCCCATGTCTCGCGACCCGCCAAACCATCCAAACATTTAAATAATTTCTCCCTTCGTTGAGGCGGCGAACATTTTTTGACGGTCATCAATCAATCCGCCTTTTTAGCGGAAACATTTTATCACAGTTTATTCATTTTGCAAGAAAAAATAATTTTAACCATTGCATTAAAAAATTTTTATCTTTATTTTTAATTCAGCATTTCTCTTTGGCGCAAAGAGAAACGCTGGCAAAGAGAAACATTGCGGCATTTGTGCGCCTAACTTTTCAGTAACAAAACGTTACAGAATCCATCAACTTTTTCATTGCCGTACATTATCATCACTTGCGCTTGAAATGCCGCTGATTACATTCATTTTTTCCGGCAAAAATTTTTAATTACGAATTACGCATTACGAATTCCTAATTAAAAAAAATTTCTTCCATATTGAAATTTAATTTGCTATAATGCGGGGCAGTTCAAATTTTTATTTAAATAAGGGACTTGAAAGGTTAATGCAGAACGAAGAAAATACAACAATTAATGATGATTCGAGGTTGAAAAAGTACTTGTCACCAATAACCGTGTGGGCATTATCATTTGGTTGCGCTGTCGGTTGGGGCGCATTCGTCATGCCCGGAACAACCTTTTTGCCGCTTGCCGGACCTGTAGGGACTGCAATCGGTATGGCTTTCGGCGGTCTCGTTATGCTGATTATCGGCTACAATTACCACTACATGATGAATCGCTATCCTGACTCCGGCGGCATTTATTCTTATGCAAAAAATGTTTTGGGTTACGATCACGGTTTCCTAAGTGCATGGTTTCTGATTCTGGTTTACATTGCAATTACTTGGGCTAATGCGACAGCGTTACCTTTAGTCTTTCGTAACCTAATGGGAGACGTTTTGCAATTCGGTTATCTTTATAATCTTGCAGGTTACGACGTTTACTTGGGCGAAGCTATGCTGTCGATGAGTGCTTTAATTATCGGCGGCTTGATATGTGTTCGCGGAAGTAATCTTTTATCGTATATTCAAACTATCGCGGCGATAATTCTTTTATGCGGCGTGACAATAGGATTTATTGCGGCACTTTCGGCGCATGGCGGAAATATTTTTGAAATTACTCCGCATTTTTCGCCTAAAGATACACCGCTTGGCGCAATATTCGGAATAGCTGTTTTATCTCCTTGGGCATTCGTAGGTTTTGAATCAATCTCGCATTCAACCGAAGAATTTAATTTTTCCGTAAAAAAATCTTTCTCAATACTTTTTATAGCGGTTATAACTTCCTCATTGGCATATATTTTCTTGGCATTAATGGCAGTTTCAGTTTTGCCTGAAGGTTATGCAAGTTGGGTTGAATACATTGCCGATATAAAAAATTTAAGCGGCTACGCGGGACTGCCGACATTTTTTGAGGTAGATTCGCTTTTAGGTTCGACGGGAATTGTAATTTTATTTGTAACCTTACTCGGCGCAATTATCACGGGACTTTTGGGAAATTCATTGGCGGCAAGCCGTTTAATCTACGCAATGGCACGCGATGATGTAATTTCAAAAAAACTTGCCAAGCTCGGAAAATTTCAAACTCCGCAGAATGTTTTTATGCTGATAATGCTTTTGTCATTGCCGATACCTTTTTTGGGACGTACCGCGATAGGCTGGATTGTCGACGTAAACACGATAGGCGCGACGATTGCTTATGCTTACGCGTCAAGTGTTGCTTTTCGATTGGCAAAAAGAGACGGAAATAAACTTGTTCAAGCTACGGGATTACTCGGCGCGGCAATTTCGGTAATTTTCTTCCTGTACTTTATGATACCGAACTTTTTTACAGTCAGCGCGATGTCGTCCGAATCATACTTAATTTTAATGGGCTGGAGTATTTTGGGATTTTTAGTCTTCCGCTACGTCTTTCAAATGGATCAAAATAATAATCTGGGAAAATCTACAATCGCATGGATGGCTTTATTGTTCCTGATATTTTTCACGTCAACAATGTGGCTTCGTCAAGCAACTCACGACACTACCAAAAATACTTTGGACAATCTCAACGCTTACTATCTTGAAGAAATGAAAGAACACGGCGCAATGATTACGGACAGAGAAATTGAGGACTCAAATTATTATCTGGAAAATCAAATGGAACATGTCAGCGTTTCGTTGACTAGCTACAACGCTTTTCAAATGTGCCTGATAATCGCGACGCTTTTTATAATGTTCAGTATTTACAATATGATGACTAAGCGCGAAAAAATTTTGGAGATTAAGCGCGTTGAGGCGGAGCAAAGTAATAAGGCTAAAAGTACTTTTCTTTTCAATATGAGCCACGACATACGCACGCCCATGAATGCGATTATAGGTTACGTCAATCTTGCGAAGAAAGAAAAGGAGACTTCTCCGACCGTAAAAAATTATCTTACGAAAATTGAGGCGTCAAGCGACCATTTACTGGCGTTAATAAATGATATTCTTGAAATGAGCCGAATCGAAAACGGCAAAATGGAGCTTGAAATTGACAAGTTTAATTTGGTTAAGATTATGGAGGAAGTCCACGACCTTTTTGCGACGCAAATGGAGACGAAACATATTACCTACACCGTCAACACTGAAGTCACTAACAAAACGGTTATGTGTGACAAAAATCGTTTAAATCGCGTCCTTTTGAATCTTATCAGTAATGCGTTTAAGTTTACGCCCGACGGCGGAAGTGTCACGGTTACGCTTAATCAAGTCGGCGAAAAAGATAATGTCGGTTCATACGAATTGCGCGTAAAGGATACGGGTATGGGTATGACGCCTGAATTTGCCGAAAAAGTTTTTGAGGCTTATTCGCGAGACCGCACAGTTAATAATATTCAAGGCACGGGCTTAGGTATGGCGATAACCAAAAGTATTGTTGACTTAATGCACGGCACGGTTAGCGTTAAGACAAAACTTGGCAAGGGTACGGAATTTATTGTAAAGGTTGATTTTCCGATTACTGAAGATGAGCCGGAAATTGAAGAAAATCCCAATGAAGGCGGCGTTGACACGGGGATAGATTTTTCGCAGATAAAATTGTTGTTGGTTGAAGATATTGAGGTAAACCGCGAGATAGCCGTATTGATTTTGGAAGAATTTGGATTTCAGATTGAGACGGCTGAAAATGGTAAAGAAGCAGTTGATAAAATTGCCGCGTCTAAACCGGGCGAATTTCAGTTGATATTAATGGATATTCAAATGCCGATTATGAATGGTTACGAGGCGTCGAAGGCTATACGCGCCTTGCCAGATAAAACTTTGGCGTCAATACCGATTATCGCAATGACAGCCAACGCCTTTGCTGAGGACGTTCAAAATGCGAAAAATGCAGGTATGAATGATCACGTTGCAAAGCCGCTTGACGTACCGCAGATGATGGCAACTATTACAAAAGTTTTAGAAAATAAATAGTTCAGATAAATTTTTTCATAAATTAAAAATCCCGTCACAATGGCGGGAACTTTTTTTATTTATAAATTTTCAAAAAATTGTTTCTTGATTAAGCCTTAAAATCGGCAGGAAATTTTTTTCAATTATAGAAATGAAAAAATTTGGGGAGGTGTAATTTTTAGGATTTTGGGTCTGGGTTGAGGGAGTTAAAAGAATTTATTTATATGTACTATGAAACAAATTGATTGGGAGGTTGGAGTTATTGATGTTCTTACTTGCGCTGTCGCCGATATTATGGCTGGGG
>FLNU01000598.1_pt1 | contig 10756 bp, 7 predicted proteins | sample 1140361 | NCBI WGS metagenome assembly FLNU01 (sample SAMEA3878206, study PRJEB12797) | bioreactor metagenome | biome: Moose rumen | place: Sweden | collected 2011-10 | reverse complement strand
CGAGAGTCCTCATTGCTCGTAGAGCAATGGGACTCTCGACTCTCGACCCTTGATCCTTGACCGAAATTTTCAGGTCTTCCACAAATTCATCTATTTGGTGGAGTTCGCGTGGAATATCAATCCGTTGCGGACAGTGTGGTGCGCATTGTCCACAGCCGATGCAGTGATTGGCCTGTCGCAAACGGGGGACTCTGCGGTCGTAACCGATGAGGAAGGCTCGGCGTGCGCGCCAATACTCATCGTCCACGCGCTTGTGGGGAATGTTGCCTTCGCGGATACATTTATTGTAGTGGGAGAAGATGGCTGGGATATTGATGCCATAGGGGCATGGCATGCAGTAGTTGCACTCGTTGCAGGGAATGGTCTTCAGATTGTAGATGTCCTCGGCAATGTCCATAAGCAACTCGTTTTCTTCTTCTGTGATGGGTTGCAATGGCGAATAGGTTTGCAGATTCTCGCGAAGGTGTTCCATGTATGTCATACCACTTAACACGGTCAGAACTCCATCTGGTGTGCCAGCAAAGCGGAAAGCCCAGGAAGCGACACTTTGTTCAGGTGCGGTGCTTTTCAACTTGGCTACGACGTTGTCCGGAACATTGGCCAGTCGGCCTCCCAACAAGGGCTCCATGATGACAGCGGGAATACCACGCTTGTGGAGTTCTCCATAAAGATAGACGGCATCCGTGTTGCGAGGGTTGATTTCGTCTGCATAGTTCCAATCGAGGTAGTTTAGTTCAATCTGCACAAAGTCCCAGTGATAAAGTCCTTCGTCGTGCCATTGAAGCAGTGTGTCAAAGACGGTGATGTCACCATGGTAAGAGAATCCCAAATTGCGGATGCGGCCCTTTTCTTTCTGTTCGACCAGCCAATCAAGAATACCGTTGTCCATGTATCGTGCCTGGAAAGCCTCCATGCCGTCCTTGCCTTCTGCCCCCATGCCAATACCATGCATGAGCAGGTAGTCTACATAGTCCACTTGTAGTTGCGTCAGGGAATTTTCAAACATTTCCATGCTTCGCTTGCTGCTCCAGGTATCGGGCGAGAAATTACTGAGTTTGGTAGCGATGAAGTATTCATTGCGCTCGTGACGGCTCAGGGCTATTCCTGTGCTGCTTTCCGAACGTCCTTGGCAATAGGCTGGGCTTGTGTCGAAATAGTTTACACCATGGGCAATGGCATAGTCCACTTGCCGATTCACCATTTCCTGGTCGATGGCGGCATCGGGATGGTCGCGTTCCGTACCGCCCCCTTCCACGGGCAGGCGCATCATGCCATAGCCGAGCAGGGACACAAGGTCGCCTGTATTGGGGTTCTGGCGGTAAGTCATCTGGCCGGCATCAGGTTCCTGTGTGCCACTGCCCTTCTTTCTTGTGTCGGTGCAGGCAGTTAGGACGGCAGAAGAGGCTACAAGTCCGCCTCCGAGATATTTCAGGAAATTTCTACGGTTGAAAGTTCTGTTCATGGAATATGATTGGGATGAGAAATGTTTCTTGCCGGGTTCAGATAGTGCGGTGCACTTCGTGTCCTTCGACGTAGATGGCACTGAAGGGGCGTGCCGGACACAGGTTTTCGCAAGCACCGCATCCGATGCAGACCGCTTCGTTCACGGCTGGAATGTAGGGACCGAGTGGGTCGTCGGCATCGAGCGGAACCATTTGGATGGCTCCGGCAGGGCAATGGCGCTCACAGTTTCCACATTCCACTCCGTCGGTCACTGGAATACAGTTTTTCTTTATCCACACTGCATGGCCAATCTGTGTGCTCGACTTATCTTCACGTTGAACAGGCTGAATGGCTCCCGAGGGACAAACCTGTGAGCAACGTGTGCACTCAGGTCGACAGTAGCCTCGCTCATAACTCATAGTGGGCTGCATGAGGGTGAGCAAATCCGTGGAGGGACGCAAAACGTCATTGGGACATTCTGACACACACAACTGGCAACCCGTGCAGCGTCGGGCCATGTTGGAGGCTGATAGAGAGCCGGGAGGTGTAAGCGGCGTGTTGCGAGTGGGCACTACCTTGTCCTCGATGGCGGCGAGCCCGCCGTCCACTTTCTTCTTATCTTGTGCCAAGACGGCTGTAGCCGTGGCAATGGTCAGGCCTGTAAGGAATGCGCGGCGGCCTTCATCCACACTGTCCTGCTTTTTCCTGGCCGGTGAGTGCAGGCGAAGAATGTCGTAGGAAAGGGCACCGAACTGACACTCGTCCAGACAATTGCCACATACGATACAACGCGAATAGTCCACCGTATGGGTTTTATAGTCGATGCAATTGCTTTTGCAGTTCTTGGAACATTTGCTGCAATTACGGCATTTCTCGCTGTCGAAATGAATGCGCAGGAGGGAGAATCGGGAGAGGAAACTGAGCATCGTACCTACAGGGCAAATCGTGTTGCAGTAGGTACGCCCATTACGCCAAGCCAGCACGAGAAGAGTGGCAAACGTAATGGTGGCAATGACGAATGTCGGCACGCTCCGCATCCATGTTTCTACGCTGTAGAAGGCATAACTGTCGTAGTGTTCTGCTATGTTGGCCAGGAGGTTGTTGCCCCATTCATAGATGGGACGGAAGAGATTCATCACGATGCGTCCGTAACTGCTGTAGGGAGCAAGCAACGCAACAAACGACCCAATGCCGGCTACGAACGAGATGACGAAGAGTGCCAGTACGTTGTAGCGCAGCCATCGTTTCTCTTTGGAATAACTATATAGGTTTTTCGTCTTGACATGCTTGAAAAGTTTCTTTGGCAGATGTTTACGAATCCAGCCAATCACGTCTTGCATCACACCAAGAGGACACACGATGGAACAGTAGATGCGCCCCAGCAGCAGGGTGAGCAGGACGAGTGCCGCGACAACACCCACGTTGAGCGCAAGCAAGGCAGGGAGGAACTGAATCTTGGCCAACCATCCGAATATGCGGTACATGGTTCCGCTGAAGTCGAGCAACAGCAGCGTGATGAGTGTAAAGACAATGATGGCTAAGACGGTACGGATTTTCCTGAGCATGGGGCGTTATTTCGTTAGTTTTACGATAAGAATACTGGCTTCGTAAAGAAACCAAATGGGAAACGAGACAACAAGAAGGGTGACGATGTCCGACGTGGGTGTGATGATGGCAGCAAGGACGAGGATGGCGACAAGGGCATGTCTGCGGTAACGTGTCATCCATTCAGAGCGGATGAGTCCGGACTTTGCCAACAGCCAGGCCAGGACGGGAATCTCGAAGATGATGCCGAAGACGATGCTCATCAAGAGCAGCGTGTCGATGTAGGAGGTGATGGTCAGCATGTTTTCCACCCCTGAGTTTACCTGATAGGTGCCAAGAAAACGGACGGTAAGGGGAAACACCAGCAGGTAGTTGACGACGATTCCGACGAAGAACATGACATAGGCTGCCACAGTGAGGCGGACGGAATAGCGGCGTTCCTGTTCGTAGAGGGCTGGGGAGATGAATTGGTAGAGCACAAAGATGATGTAGGGAGAGGCGGCGAGCACTCCTATGGCAAGAGCCACGCGCATGTGGACCATGAATTGTTCGGTCAGTTCCGTGTTGACAAGGTGCAGGTCGAAGGATTCGTCGTTGCCCAGCCAGCGGTATGTGATGAACTGGCTGTCCTTGGGAGCCAGCAGGAGGGCAAAGAGTTGGTCTTTTAGGCAGAAGGCGATGACTGCCATGCCGACGGCAGCCACCAGCATCCTGATGAGGCTGCCGCGCAACACGTCGAGATGCTCCCAGAAGGTGAGGTGGTCCGGAGATGGCATGGTTTATGCTTCTTCCTGTTTCTCGGCAGTGGTTTCGTCGTGCTTCTTCTCGGGCGTGTCGTCCACGTCGATGCCGTTCACACCCTCTTTGAAACTGCGCACTCCCTTGCCCAGTCCTTTCATCAGTTCAGGTATTTTCTTGCCACCGAACAGCAGCAGTACCACCAGGGCAATGAGAATGATTTCGGGAAGTCCAAGTCGCATGGTATTCTTGTTTTGTCGTTATGTCAATACACGCGAAAGCCGATGATTTTGCGCACCTCCTTCAGGGTGGCGGCAGCACTCTCGCGGGCTTTCTCGGCTCCGCGGCGGGCAATCTTGTCAAGCAGTTCGGGATTTCCGGTGTATTGGGCGATGCGTTCGCGGATGGGCGAGAGTGTCTTCACCATGTCCTCGGCCAGTTGTTTTTTCATGTCGCCGTAGCGCAGGGTGCAGTCGTTCCATTTCTCGTCGAAGTAGCGGTAGGTCTGCTCGTCGCTCACGATGTGCATCAGGGTGAAGAGGTTCTGAATCGCTTCGGGCTTCTCGCTGTTGGGTGTCTGCGGACCGTTGTCGGTCACGGCGCGCATCACCTTCTTGCGTACCGTCTTCTCGTCTTCGCAGAGGTAGATGCAGTTTCCGTCGCTCTTGCCCATCTTGCCGCTGCCGTCGAGTCCGGGCACCTTGACGGCTTCGCCGCCGAAGTAGAAGTTCTGCGGCTCGGGGAAGAATTCGGTCTTGTAGATGTTGTTGAAGCGTCGGGCACACTTGCGTGCCATCTCCATGTTCTGCTCCTGGTCCTTGCCCACGGGCACCCACTTGGCCCTGTGCTGCAGGATGTCGGCAGCCATCAGCGTGGGGTAGGTGAACAGTCCGGCGTTCACGTTGTCGGGTTGCTGACGGGCTTTCTCCTTGAAGGTCGTCACGCGTCCCAGTTCGCCGATGTAGGTGTTCATGTTCAGGTAGAGGTACAGTTCGATGGTTTCGGGCACGTCGCTCTGCACATAGATGGTGGCCTTCTCGGGGTCCAGTCCGCAGGCCAGGTATTCAGCCAGGATGGTCCGTGCCGATTGCTGTATGTTCTCCGGCGTGGGATGGGTGGTGAGTGAGTGCCAGTCGGCTATGAAGAAATAGCAGTTAAACTCGTTTTGCATTTTCACGAAACTGCGTACGGCGCCATAGTAGTTGCCGAGATGCAGGTTTCCTGTTGGGCGGATGCCGCTCAGTACGATGTCCATTGTAGTTGATTTAATAATTATAAAACAGCAGCAATCTTACGAAGGTTTTCAATCTTTTTCATGAAAGACTTGTCATGGCGAACTTTCTGCAAATTATAGTCAGTCTGAAGCATAACCTCACTCTTTTCGATTGCAAAGATACAAACTCTTTTGTGGATTCGCAAACAGTCGTATTGTTTTGTTCTATCTGCCGAGGTCTTGTAGGGTTGCAAAAGCAGCAGGGCGGAAGCCTTTCCGTTGATTCGGTGACGCTTCCGCCCTGCCTGTCGGTTGTGATGAAATTACAGGTGTATTTCTGCTTTATTCTTGTTCTAGTACTACTATCCTTGCTTCTAACGTCACAAGCCTGTCAATTAAATCAACAATATAAGTTTCTGTTCTATCTTGTAATTCACTAATCTTTTTATTCGCCCAATTATCTAATGCATCAATCTTTTCATTTAGTTGCTCTGCCACTTCTGCCACATCATATAGTCGTGTTTCTGTAACATTCGCCCTTTTATCTAATGCATCAATCTTTTCATTTAGATCCTTTTCCAGAGATTGTAGTGCAGTTTCTGTTTCATTCGCACTCTCATATATTTTACCAGATAGATATTCTTGTCTAATAATCAGTTCCTCCCTCAGAGCATCAATTCTTTCTACCAAATCGTCGACGGTGACACCTGAAATCGTCACTTCGCCGTTGTCGAACGTGATGTTGTCTACCTCGTTAGGGCCGATGGTGAAGGTGGAGCCGTTGGCCATCTTGATGATGATGCTGTAGGAGTTCTCCTGTGCGCTGGCACTGAACACAAATGCGAATGTCGCAACGAGCGACATGAGGATAAATTTCTTCATGATGTTTCTGTTTTTTTTTATTATGTTTAAAATGTTTTTTTTACTTCTTGATGATTTTGAGGGTCTGTGACGCAGACCTGACGATGTAGGTGCCCTTGGGCAGGCTGTTCAGGCCGACCATAGCCTTGCCTTCTTGGTCGGTGGTGGTTTCCAACAGTTTGGTACCGTCCGTTCCGAACACTTCCACGCGGCTCAGTGCGGGCAGTTGACTAAATTCCATGTTGCCGTTCTTCATCTGCCCTCCGTCGTTTTTCACCGTACGGATGGCGGTGGGGTCGAACACTGTGCCGCTCGAGATTTCTTCTACAGGCACCTCGATGGTGGTGACTTCCGTCTTTAATAACTCAGGTTAAAGGTTAGAGGTTAAAGAACGAATCTTCATTGCCCTGGGAGTGCTTCGCGATAACCGCGCTCCCGTTTTTTTCTTTGCGCTGTTCCCGGATTTGCCCTTCCTTCTGAAGGTCGATTTGGTCACGACTCGGAAAAACTTGAACGAGTTCAGTTTTTCGCTCGCTGTTCCCAAATCTCATAACTGTTGATGATGTTCTGCCAGAGCACGTAGCAGCCGGCTCCGATGGAGGCTACGGGGTTGAGGTACATGTAGGCAATCCAGATGGCCATGCCGGTGTTCTTCTGGAACATGCCTTGTCCGCAGTTGATGGGTTCGTGCTCGGCTCGTCCGACGAGGCGACCGAGGACGAAGTGCATCAGGCAGACGAGGAGGGAGACGGCGGCGATGGCGGCGAGCAGGAGGGGTGAGGCGGCAGCGTGGGCGATGTTCTTGACGGTGATGCCGGTGGTGATGGCGAGTGCGACGGACCAGCAGTAGAATCCGAGGTCGGGGTGGGCGAGGATGTAGCGGTAGAGGGTGGGGACGTGGTGGCGCACGAGCCAGCCGAGCAGCAGGGGCAGGAGCATGACGGTGGCCAGTCGGCTGAGGATGAGGGTGGCTGCCTGCAGGAAGGTGAGTCCGGCCACCTGTTCGAGCATGGGGAAGACGATGGGGATGGTGATTGAGCAGAGCAGGCTGGAGAGGAGGGTGTAGGTGGTCATGGTGTGGATGTTGCCGTGCAGTTTGGCCACGACGACCGGTGCTGCCGAGGCGCAAGGTGCGATGACGCAGGTGAGTGCGGCTTCGAGGGTGAGTCTGGCCTGTGCATGCTGGCTGCTGGCGAGGACGGCCAGCACGTTCAGTGTGATGAGGCCGAGTTGCATCAGTGCCAGCCAGAGGTGCCACCGCTGGGGGCGCATGAGGTGGAAGTCGACTTTGGCGAAGGTGACGAACAGGGTGAGGAAGATGAAGAGGGGGAAGGCGAGGTCGAAGAGCCGTCCCAGTTGGTTGCCGGCCTCGTCGAGGGCGGGCACGTGGGCAAACACGAGGTAGGCGGCGGTTCCCACGGCGATGGCCACGGGCAGGGTCCAGTTTTTCAGGAAGGTCAGGAGTTTCATGCTCTTGCTTTTATTTATTACGCGCGTGCGCGCGAGGATTGACTTTTAAGACCTTAGGGTCCTTAGGGTCCTTAAGGTCCTTAAAGTCCTTAAAGTCCTTAAAGTCCTTAAAGTCCTTAAAGTCCTTAAAGTCCTTAAAGTCCTTAGGGTCTTGCGGGTGACAAAGTTACGAATTTTTGCATGTCGGGCAAAATAAATCTGTTTCGTCTGCCTGGGTGACACAGGGTCGGCGTACAGGGCGCACGTTTGCCTTTCTTCTCCTGCTATGAGAATCTCGACTCTTGACTCTCGACACAACCTGGGAGCGCTTCGCGAGTACCGCTTTTCCAGGGACTCTAACCTCTAACCTTTCTGAGACGGGACACGTCCCGTCTCTACGTGCAATGAAACTTAACTAAAAAAACAATTCAACTTAACCTTCGTGAAATTTCCAAGTATTTGGCCGTAAATTTCCAAGTACTTGGAAATTTTTTTTTAAGTACTTAGAAATTTTCTTCCAAGTACTTGGAAATTTTCTTCCAAGTACTTGGAAATTTCGGGCTATGTACTTGGAATTTTTTTTTCGAGTACTTGGACGTTCATTTTGTCTGTGCAGCGGTTTGATTTTCAAGGGCTTGCAGTTGGGACGGCGGTGCGGTGGGGTTTTGGTTGCTGTGTTTTGCGCCGGGGGGTTGTGTGGGCGGAAAAAAAGTGATAAATTTGCGTTGGTTTAATGTGCCGATGTGTGCAGGGTTCTGACGTGTCGGCTGTGTTAATTTTCTGAGACGAATGGATATGGGTACAGAGATAGGTCAGGAGCGTGCTCCGCTGGTGCTTCACGACACGAAGTTTGTTGACCTGATGAAGCGGCGCATTTTCAACGTGCTGCTGATTGCCAACCCCTATGATGCCTTCATGCTGGAGGACGACGGGCGTGTGGACGAGAAGATATTCGACGAGTACTCGAAACTGGGTTTGCGCTATCCGCCGCGTTTTTTCCAGGTTGCCTCGCACGAGGAGGCTGAGCGGGAGTTGGAGCGCACGAGTTTTGAACTGGTGATTTGTATGCCGGGTACGGACAACAACGATGTGTTTGACATTGCGCGCAGCATCAAGGAGCAGCATCCGCACGTGCCCATCGTGGTGCTGACGCCCTTTTCGCACGGCATCACGAAGCGCATGGCGCATGAGGACCTGAGCATCTTCGAGTATGTGTTCTGCTGGCTGGGCAACACGGAACTGCTGCTCAGTATCATCAAGTTGATTGAGGACAAGATGAACCTGGAGCACGACGTGGCTGCGGGTGTGCAGATGATTCTGCTGGTCGAGGACAGCATCCGCTTCTATTCGTCCATCCTGCCCAACCTGTACAAGTTCGTGTTGCAACAGAGTCTGGAGTTTGCTACCGAGGCCCTGAACTCGCAACTGGAGACGCTGCGCATGCGTGGCCGTCCGAAGATTGTGCTGGCCCGCAGTTACGAGGAGGCGTGGGCACTCTACGAGCACTACCAGGACAATGTGCTGGGCGTGATTAGCGACTGCAGTTTCCCCCGAGGCGGTGTGAAGGACGAGGACGCAGGCTACGACCTGCTGAGTGCCATTCGCCGGTCGGACGAGTTCGTGCCGCTCATCATGGAGTCGAGCGACCCCTCGAAGCGGCTGCTGGCCAACAGTTGCCGTGCCTCGTTCATCGACAAGAATTCGAAGAAGATGAACGTGGACCTGCGCGAACTGGTGTCGAACTATTTCGGATTCGGCGACTTCGTGTTCCGCGACCCGCAGACCATGCTCGAGGTGGCGCGCATACGCAACCTGAAGGACTTGCAGGACAACATCTTCACCCTGCCGCGCGAGTCGCTGCTCTACCACATCAGCCACAACAACGTGTCGCGCTGGCTCAGTTCGCGTGCCCTGTTCCCCATCTCCGAGTTCCTCAAGCGCATCACGTGGAACTCGCTGCAGGACATCGACATGCACCGCCAGATAATCTTCGACGCCATCGTGGCCTACCGCCGCATGAAGAACCAGGGCGTGGTGGCTGTGTTCCACCGCGACCGCTTCGACAGTTACTCCAACTTCCAGCGCATCGGCGACGGCTCGCTCGGAGGCAAGGGCCGCGGCATCGCCTTCATCGACCACATCATCAAGCGCCACCCCGAACTGAACCAGTACGAGGGTGCAAGCGTGATGATACCCAAGACGGTGGTGCTCTGCACCGACATCTTCGACGAGTTCATGGAGTCCAACGGGCTGTACCAGGTGGCCCTGAGCGACGTGTCCGACGAGGACATCCTGCAGCGCTTCCTCCATGCCCACCTGCCGCAGCGACTGGCCGACGACCTGATGACTTTCCTCGAAGTGGTGCGCCAGCCCATTGCCATCCGCTCGTCGTCCCTACTCGAGGACAGCCACTACCAGCCCTTCGCCGGCATCTACTCCACCTACATGATTCCCCATTCGGACGACAAGTACCAGCGGCTACAGATGCTATCGGATGCCATCAAGGGCGTCTATGCATCAGTGTTCTACCGCGCCAGCAAAGACTACATGACGGCCACGTCGAACGTCATCGACCAGGAGAAGATGGCGGTCATCCTGCAGGAAGTGGTCGGCAAACAATACGGCGACCGCTTCTATCCCAACATCTCGGGCGTGGCACGCTCGGTCAACTACTACCCCATAGGCGAGGAACAGGCCAGCGAGGGCACCGTCAACCTGGCACTGGGCCTGGGCAAGTACATCGTGGACGGCGGACTCAGCCTGCGCGTCTGTCCGGCACATCCCGACAAGGTGCTGCAGACCAGCGAACTGGACATGGCCCTGCGCGAGACCCAGACGCGGTTCTATGCACTCGACCTCAAGAACATGGCCGAGAAAATCTCCGTCGACGACGGGTTCAACCTCCTGAAACTCAGCGTGCGCGAAGCCGAAAAGGACGGGTCGCTCCAGTTCATCGCCTCGACTTTCGACCCCTACGACCAGGTCATCCGCGACGGCATCTACGAGGGAGGCCGCAAGGTCATCACCTTCTGCGGCGTGCTGCAACAAGGCGTCTTCCCCCTGCCCGAACTGCTCTCCATGTCCATGCGCTACGGACAGGAAGACATGCGGCGGGCCGTCGAAATCGAATTTGCCGCACAACTCAACCCCGACCGCACCGGCACCATGTACCTGCTGCAGATACGCCCCATGGTCGACATCAAGATGCAACTCGACGAGGACATCACACTCATTCCCGACCAACAGGCACTCATACGCAGCCACAACGCCATCGGCCACGGCAACATCCAGGACATCCAGGACATCGTCTACATCAAGACACGCGATGCAAAGACGGGCGAGAACATCTACAGCGCGTCGAACAATCCGGCCATTGCCGAGGAGATAGAGCAAGTCAACCGCATGTTCCTGCAAGCCAGCCAGGAGGCAGGCGAGGACAGCAGCCGCGGCTATGTGCTCGTGGGGCCGGGACGCTGGGGCTCGAGCGACTCATGGCTCGGCGTGCCG
>FLNU01002396.1_pt1 | contig 10790 bp, 10 predicted proteins | sample 1140361 | NCBI WGS metagenome assembly FLNU01 (sample SAMEA3878206, study PRJEB12797) | bioreactor metagenome | biome: Moose rumen | place: Sweden | collected 2011-10 | reverse complement strand
CGGCAATCATGAGGCAGCAGGTCGGATGGCAATTATCTGCTCACTGATTGGGACATGCAAGGAGCAAAATGTGAACCCGCGATTGTACCTCAATGATGTCATTGCTAAGATGCCGTATATTATACATACGAACCCCTTGGAGAAGCCTCGCGTTGAAGAAGTGTTGCCACTGCTGCCACACAAGTGGGTCAAGCAACATCCGGAGGCTCTATTAGAGTCGATGCCACAATAATCTTTAATTTACACCTGCAATCATTAGGGCTGTAACCACAACCGGTTACAGCCCTAACTCTATACAACCTGCACTTTATCGGATGGTTACCCTAAATATATACCACCTGTACTTTATCGGATGGTTACAAGAAGAATCGGAAACCCATTGGTTACCGTAATAATACAAAAAGGAGCAAACCTCACGGCTTGCTCCTTTTTGTTGAAGTTTTGAGTACTTTGTTATTCCGTATTTTCTTGTGCGTTTACAATGAGAGACGGTGGAGAACACCGGTTCTACCGTCGGAACGTTCGGAGACGTTATCCACTATTTTTGAGAGACGGTGGAGAACACCGTCTCTACCGTCGGAACGTTCGGAGACGTTATCCATTATTTTTGAGAGACGGTGGAGAACACCAGTTCTACTGTCGGAACGTTCGGAGACGTTATCCACTATTTTTGAGAGACGGTGGAGAACACCAGTTCTACTGTCGGAACGTTCGGAGACGTTATCCACTATTTTTGAGAGACGGTGGAGAACACCAGTTCTACTGTCGGAACGTTCGGAGACGTTATCCACTATTTTTGAGAGACGGTGGAGAACACCGTCTCTACCATGGGATCCCATTACGCTCTCAAATCGGTAAAAAATATACTCAAACATAAACCATAAGACCGATTTGTTTTTAACATTCGGTTTGCTTTTTTGTTATTTGGATTTCTTTGTTTGTTGCTGAGCAGCCTCTTCGGTTGCCTTAGGCGTAGCCGCTTTTCTTGTTCTGCGTTTCTTTGCAGCGGGTTTAGCCGTTTCCGTTGTTGCAGGTTGTGCGGTTGTTGCAGGTTGTGCGGTTGCATTGTCTGTAACTTGCGTTTGTTCTGCTTTCGCTGCTGTTTTAGCTTTTGCCTTAGGTGCTTTAGGTTTCTTTTCTGCTTTGGCAGGAGTCGGTTCCTTCTCGGTCTTAGGTGCTACCTTAGGTTCCTTCTCGGTCTTAGGTGCTACCTTAGGTTCCTTCTCGGCTTTCGTTGCCTTAGGTTGCTTCTCAACCTGAGGTTTCTTCTCTGCTTTGGCAGGAGTCGGTTCCTTCTCAGCCTTAGGAGCTGCCTTAGGTTCCTTCTCAGCTTTCGTTGCCTTAGGTTGCTTCTCAACCTGAGGTTTCTTCTCTGCTTTGGCAGGAGTCGGTTCCTCCTCAACCTTAGGTGCTGCATTAGGTTGCTTTTCTACTTTGACAGATACCTCATTCTCCGCAGTCGATTTAGGATTATCGTTGTTAGTCGGTTGAGGCTCTTCAATGGCAGTCGGTTGAGCAGGTTCAGGTTTGGGTAGAACCACTTCGGGCTTTTCCTCAATCGTCTTAGCGGTATATCGTGCCGCTTTCTTCTGTGCCTTCTCGAATGCCGATTCCTGAATAGTAGTCGGCAATCTCAACTCTCTGCCGTTCGTGTCGGTAAAGCGATAGCCTAAGAGCGGTAGCGATTCGTCAGCCAATACTTTGACTTTGTACGCCATATACCACTTTGCTTTGAGAGAGGTGAATAGGAAGCCTTGCGCGAGATAAGCATATACGAACGGGTGGACATATAGCCTTTGTTTGCCACCGAAGTGTTGAGCCGACTTCTCCGCTAAATCTTCAAGCGTATCGGTAAAGAGTAGCGATGGCTGAATCTTGCCGGTACCGCCGCATGTGGGGCAGTCCTCTTGCACATCAACTTCAACGACGGGTCGTACTCTCTGCCGCGTGATTTGCATCAGTCCGAAGCGACTTAGTTGCAGTACATTATGCCGCGCTCTATCTCGTTTCAGAAGGCGTTTGACATGCTCGTAAAGCAACTGCCTGTGCTCAGCAGAATCCATATCGATAAAATCGACAATGATGATACCGCCTATGTCTCTGAGTCGCAGTTGGTGGTAGATTTCATCTGCCGCCTGCATATTGCAATTGAAAGCGTTCTCTTCCTGATCCTCGCCCAACTGCTTCGAGCCGCTATTGACATCGATAGAGAAAAGGGCTTCGGTGCGCTCCATAATGAGATAACCGCCGTTCTTGAAACTGACGGTGCGGCCTAAGCCGGTTTTCATCTGGCGGGTGATCTGGAAATGGTCGAAGATGGGTTGTTCGTCTTTGTATAGTTTGACGATATTTTTCGATTCGGGTGCAATCATCGCGACATAGTCGCGCACATCTTGATACACATCCTTATCGTTGACATAGATAGAGTGAAAATCAGGAGAGAAAACATCTCTGATAACACCTATTGTTCTTCCAATCTCTTCTGTGATAAGAGAAACGGGTTTGGCGTTTTGTAACTTGACGAGAGTATCCTCCCATCGTGTGACAAGCAACCGTATCTCTTCGTCCAGTTCTTCTGCTCGCTTACCTTCTGCAACAGTGCGAACAATTATCCCGAAGTCGGCGGGTTTAATCGCTTGAATAAGTTGCCTCAGTCTGCTCCGTTCTGACTCTTTGCGGATCTTACTTGATACTAAGACCTTATCTCCAAAGGGGATAAGTACAATATTCCTGCCGGCGAAAGATATCTCTCCGGTCAGGCGCGGACCTTTGGTGTTGATAGGCTCTTTAATAACCTGAACAAGAATATCTTGTCCGACTTGGCATATATCTGCCACATTACCTTGCTTACCCACTTCCTTCTGCGGTTCGATGCTTGACATCGATGGCGTTCGCCTTTTGTTGGAAACGGCTTGCTGCGTAAACTTGCTTAAGGTCAGAAAATTGACTCCAAAATCCAAATAGTGCAAAAAAGCATCTTTCTCGTGTCCTATATCCACAAAGACTGCATTGAGCGAGGGCATCACCTTCTTTATCTTGCCGTAGTAGATATTTCCGACGGCGAAAGTGGAGTGGTCGCGTATCTCGCGGCTCACTTCCATAAGCCGGTCGTCCTCAGTGAAAGCAATGGCAATCTCTTGCGGTTGAACATCCACAATCAATTCGCTTTTCATCACTAATAAATTATAACATGTTAAGTGCACTGCATCTTTGCTCCGCACTCGAAACAAAGTGTAATCTCCATTTTTTTGCGAGAGACAACGAATGTGAGTTTGCGACTCCTATCGGAGAGGTCTTCTCTCGTTCTTCGCGCATGGAGTAGCGTAGCAGTGCTGATTAGTAAAAAGATAACGAACTTGTATCTCCTATATTTCGAAGGAGACACAAGTTCGTTTGGTTTCTATAATCGTCAAGTAGTTATTTACTTATGCTTATGACGATTTTTGCGCAGACGTTTTTTGCGTTTGTGCGTTGACATCTTGTGTCTCTTGTGTTTCTTTCCGTTTGGCATAATTCAGTAATTATTTAGTATATCTGCCTGAGAAATCCTTTGAGGCCTTGAAGGCGGGAATTTTGTGCTCAGGAACAATGATTGCTGTTTGTTGTTTGATGTTACGGGCAATTTTCTGACGACGTGTTTTGTTGATGAAAGAACCGAAACCACGGAGATAAACATTTTCACCGCCGAGCATAGTGTCTTTGATTACATCCATTGAAGTCTCAACAACTGCTAAAACTTCTTTTCTTGTAAGGCCTGTTTTGATTGCAACTTCGCTTACTAGTTCTGCTTTTGTCATAATTGAAAATATTTTAAATTGTTGAACAATATTGTTGGAAGGACTTTTTTCCTTTATCCAAGTTTTGTGCAAAGGTAGTAATTATTATTTGTTTATGCAAATTTTTTGCAATAAAAGGCAAAAATAATTCTAATTTTTCGTATAATGAGCAGATTTTTGACGGAAATCAGCAGATATATTAGCGAGTACGGAAAGTACGGAAAGCACGGAAAGCACTGAAAGCGCGGAAAGGATAGACAGAGCGGAAGTGCTGTGTCGGTCAAGTATCGGCGGAAAGTTTTCTCCAGTTGTAGTATCCGTATAGGCAATTGAGGCACCAGAAGATGTAGAGGGCAGTCATTGAGTAGTTGGCGGCGTTGAACCACATGGCGATGGACAGGATATCCACTATCAGCCATAGTCCCCACTGCTCTCTATAGCGGGTGATCATCAGCAGTTGTCCGACGAAGGCGGGAATGGTGGTGAAGGCATCTAACCACGGCTGTGAGTCGTCAGAATAGTATTTTAAGAATAAGGCGGTCCCGACGGAGGCTGCAATAGTGAATAGCGATAGTAAGATTGTGTAAATAGGCTTGAGATGCCTTGTGTGAAGTTTATTCTCGCTGCTGTCATCGGTCTTGCCGTAGTGCTTCAGCCACGAGAAAAGGCCGTAGATCATCGTGAGAAAGTAGAAGATATTGATTGCCACTTCCCCGTATAGGTGTTCTTCGAAGCAGATAATAGCATAAGTGATAACTTGAATAAAACCGAAGAAGAAGGAAGATATTTTCCCTTGAGAGCATAATATAACAGAGAAGATGCCTGTTATGCCGCTGATGATAAGAATAGGTCGTTCGGGGTGCAGAATAAAGACCACGACTTGCAGTGCTATGCCGAGCGAAATAAACAGCCGGTCGAAAAGGGTCTTGCCTGCCACAAATTCGCTGTAGAGAAATTCTTTCGCGAGCAATGCTATTCGTTTGGGCTTTGTCGCTTCTTGTGCGGCTTTTTGCGAGTGGGGATACTCGCGCTCCTGACTTATATCCCCCTTTGTGCTCTGCGGTATCTTGTTATGTTGATGCATAGTCCGGTGATTAGAAGTATGAGTAGGGGAATAAGGCAGGTTATGACTTGCAGATGTGTGCGGTAGGCGTGGGCAGCGTTATCGTTTAGGAGCCGCAGGGCGAAGTCCTTGCTGCGAAGATTGATGATAGAGCGGTTATCGGTCAGATAGAGGATGGCATTAGTGAGGAAATCTTTGTTGGCGAACTGCATGCCCGTATATTTGTCGTAGCCGAGAGGCAGAGGGCGCGACTGTTGGTAGTCGTTGCGGATAATAGAGCCGCACGCGATGAATATCTGCCTTGTCGGAGTGTCCTCTGTGTTCTCGTTAGCGTGTGTTATGCCTTCCGGAACCATGCGGTGTCGGAAGAGGGAGGGGAAGGTACCTTCTACTAAGACACCGACGGGGATATAGGCGAAGGTAAACAGTTCGTCGTCATCGCTCATGAGCGAGAGATTGACCTCGGCGGGGACCGTTATTGCTCGTGAGGCTGAGGATGTAGCGAGTAGCACTTCTTTGTATAATCCGTCATCTTCGCCTACAGGTTCGATACCGGAACAGAAGAGCGAGCTGACGCTGCCGAGGTTATGCGTGATAGGGGAGCTTTGCGAGGTGAGAAGGAGCGGGGCGTAGTACCACGGCATGGGTTGGAAATTGGGGTGCTCTGCATCGCGACTGACATCAACGGGAATAGGCAGACATTGCTTATCCTGCAGCAGGGTGGGGGTGATGCGAATACCGTAGCGGAAAAAGAGGTCTTGCAGATTGAGGTCTTTCCGGATAACGGGTGTGAAACCGTCTTTTGACAGGATATCCTCTGAGAATGTTACTCCGTCAACGAGCCAAAGGATCTTACCGCCTTGCATCACATAGTGGTCGATCTGATACTTATCTGCCTCGCTGAAAGGCTCTTGCGGGTCGGCGATGATGAGTGCGCTGTAGTCGTTAAGGTCGTCGGGGTTACCTGTGAAAGTGCCACGGTCTATTTGAAAATATTTTGAGAGATTGAGTTGGAAATCATAGACGAAGCGTTCGTCAAGTTCGCCGTGCCCTTCAATAAAGGCTATTTTGTCGGGTTTCTCTTTCGTTATTTGCATGATAGCCTCGGCGAAGGCGAACTCTAACTGCTCTATTGATTGATTGACATTATCCTCACCGGATAGTCCTCTTGTGTTTTTGAGAAGTGGTACTATAGTTTGTCTGCCCTTGTAGGTTAGTATGGCGTAAGGGAAGACGGGTGTTTGCACCATTTGCCCTTGTTGTTGCCGCTCGTGGATAATGGTGGGGGAGAGAGTTGAGACGATACCTTTCTCATCTTTGTCGGGTGGCGACACCTCATAATATACGGTGCCGTAGCGGGCGAGGTCTCGGGCTGTTTCGATAGTGGCGTTTTTCAGCCTGAGGAAAGATGGGTTGAGATGTCCGTCAAGAAGGATGCGGATATTGATTGGCGCGTCTGCTTCGTGCATCAGTGTTTTGGTCGCATCCGATAGGCTGTACCGCTTATCTTCGGTCAGATCTAACCTCGCAGACCAATTACTGACGACAACCGAAGTCGCCGCCAGTATAAGAATAACGATTATGTAAGTGCGCCAATTCAATTAAAAAATTGGTAATTAAGAATTAAAAATGTTTTAGCGTTGTCATTTCTCAATACCGAGTTCTTGTAGTGCCTCTTGATTGAAAACCACTTCGTGCTTTTGTTTGAGGTCTGCAATCCACTTCTTTTCTAAGTAGTCTTGATAATCGGTAACGACGGCATTCCTCTCATCTGTATATTCCTCAGGTGCTTTGATGACCTTGCCTTGCAAGAAGACATAAGGATATTCCTCCGTAGGTTGCATGTCACCTTGTTTCCATTGCAGTTTGTCCACAACCTTATTTTCTCCGGCAGCCCATAAGCCTTTTTCGGTGCGGACATAGACGACGGAGTCAATATTAAGGCGGTGGGCGATATAACTATCTATAGAGTCTTTATTGGCGGAGCGGAAGATGGCCTTTGCTGCCTTCATTGAATTCTGATCTTTGCAATATACGACTCTGCCTTTGAATCGCGGCTTATCCCAAGTGTATTGTTTCCTGTTGCGATTGAAGAAGTCTGTTATTCCGATGGTGTCAAGCGATGCCTTATCCCATACCTCTTGCAGTGATATGTCGAAGAGCAGGATACCGTCGTGATATTCTTTAACGAGGTGCCTCAGGTCCGTATATTTATCTTCAAGATGCGCATCTTCTATAGCCAAAACCTCGTCATCTGACAGTGTATCGCTGAGGTTATATTCTTTGCGTATTTTTTCTACGAAGGCATCTTGCACTTCCTTGTGTCTTTCGTCCCGCTTAACCCTCTGTTGCAGGTCTTTGTGCATCTGGTCGTAAGGTTGTATGGCGCGTTTGTCGAGCGTCTGCACTATATGCCATCCGAAGCGGCTTTTGAAGGGTGCGGATATTTGGTTTTGTTCGAGTGCAAAAGCTTCATCTTCAAATTGCTTAACCATCATACCTCGTCCGAACCAGCCGAGGTCACCGCCTCGCATAGCCGAGCCTTTGTCGTCTGACAGGGTACTTGCGAGTTGTGCAAAATCATCGCCGTTTTGTAGCAGAGCGTATATGCTGTCGATCTCGTGTTTCTTTACGGCGGAAACAGAGTCGTTATCGCGCGGCACAACCTTCATTATATGTCGGGCATTGACTTCGAGATGCTCTCTCTCTTCCTCTACTAAGGCGATATGGAAGCCGTATTGAGTGCGGAAGACGGGTGTAACCTCTCCGACGGGTGTCTCATACACTGCTTTTTCGAATGACCAGACATATCTGAGCGGTACTATCCAGCCCAACTCGCCATTGTTATCATTGACTGAGGGGTCGGTACTCACCTCTTTGGCTACTTTGAAGAAGTCCTCAGGGACAGCGGGCAGCATCTTTCGCCCTTTCTTAACGGGGATACCTTCGGTGACTCTCTTGCGGGCGTTCTCTATTTTCGCAAGTGCTTCTGCTACGGCAGAGTCGGAGGCGTTTTTAGGACACTCTACAGCAATATGAGCAGCGCGGCGGTCACGACTGAGATGATCGTAGGTGAGGAGAACCATCTCTTCCTCTAATGCGCTATCCTGCATATAGCGAGGAATAGCCTGCTTGCGATATGATGCCAACTCGCTCTTGAAGGTTGAAAGGGTATCTAAACCTCTGTCCTCTGCCTCTTTTACTTTCAGTTTGAAGTTAACGAAGAGATCTAAATATTCGCTGAGCGACTTCTGCTCGACAGTGGATTCGGTGTTGTTCTTATTATATATATATAGAAACTCAGAAGCGGGCACCGCCTCGCCGTCGATGGTAAACAGCGTCTTATCATTTTCCTGTGCAAAGGAAGGTGCTACTATTAATGCCACCAATGCTGATAGACAAAGAAGTTTTTTCATTCTCTTCATTTTTTAATTTTAGATTTTAGAGTGTAAGTTTAACGGAGGATAGCCGGTTTTACACTACTCCGCTGAATCCCATGAAAGCCATAGCGAGAAGTCCTGCGGTGAGCAATGCGATAGGTGTTCCTTCCATTGCTTTGGGCACTTTATTAAGTGCCAGTTGCTCGCGAATACCGGCGAAGAGCACCAAAGCGAGAGTGAAGCCGAGGGCTGTGGCGAAGGCATATACGGTACCTTGCAGTAATCCGCCTTCTGCACCAGGGACTTTGCTTATCCATGTGCCGTCAGCAACGAGAATGGCCACGCCGAGGATACAGCAGTTGGTGGTGATAAGCGGCAGGAATACGCCTAATGCCTGATACAGCGACGGGCTGATTTTCTTCAGTACGATCTCTATCATCTGCACGAGTGCCGCAATAACGAGGATAAAGACGATGGTTTGCAAGAATCCTAATCCGAAGCGGTTGAGCAAGAGTTGCATCAGGTAGGTAATGATAGTGGCTATTGTCAGCACAAAAGTGACGGCTGCACCCATACCGAGTGCGGTATCTATTTTCTTACTTACTCCGAGGAACGGGCAGATACCGAGAAACTGCGAGAAGACGATATTATTAACGAATATCGCGCTTATTATTATAAGTAGATAGACCATAGTTTTATTATTTGATTTTGTTCATAATAGCCATAAGGTAGGCGAGTGCGATGAAAGCTCCGGGTGCGAGTACGAAGATAAGCATTCCGTATTGTTCAGGGAAAATGGGGTGACCGAAGCAGAAACCTGAGCCTAACAATTCTCTTATAGCGCCGAGTACGGTCAGCGAGAGTGTGAAACCGAGTCCCATGCCGAGTCCGTCGAGAGCGGATAGGCCGACACTGTTTTTCGCAGCAAAGGCTTCAGCGCGCCCCAGCACGATGCAGTTAACCACGATAAGCGGGATAAAGAGTCCGAGATCCTCATATATGGCAGGCAGATAAGCTTGCATGAGCAGTTGCACCATCGTTACGAACGAAGCGATGACGACTATATATGCAGGGATATGCACTTTATCGGGAATGAGGTTACGAAGAAGTGAGATAACCACATTCGAGCAAACGAGCACGAAGAGTGTGGCAAGTCCCATCGACATACCATTTATAGCCGAGGTTGTGGTGGCGAGTGTCGGACACATACCGAGTACCAAGCCGAATGTAGGATTCTCTTTGAGAATTCCGTTAGTGAAAGTTGAAAGCGGCTTATTCATTGTTGTCTTCATTTATAATATTCAACTGATCTGTTGCTTCCGTTTGTTGCGCTGCTGCATCACATGATTGTGTGTCAGCCTCTTGTGCGTTTTGTGCTATGAAAGCGTCGTATGCCCCCTGCACTGCTTTGAGGAAGGCGCGAGAAGATATAGTGGCTGCGGTGATGGCATCAATATCTCCGCCGTCTTTGCTAACGATAAATTTCGTAGTAGCGGGACTCTTACCGATAATTGATTGGCGATTCTTATTTGTCCTAAACCAATCAATCATGTGGTTGCCCAAGCCCGGCGTTTCCTGATGCTCAAGCACCTCATATCCGGCAATATTGCCGTCTTTGTCGAAACCGACCATTACTTTAAAAGCACCGCCGAAACCGTTTTCTTCCGTTTGCACTGCTGCACCGATGAGGTTATCGCCCTTGAATGCGCGATAGATAATGAGGTTGCCTACCTCTTCTGCTTCTGCTATTGTGACAGAATCTCTTGTCGGAAGAACGGAGGTGATAGCTTTTTGTTGCTTTTCTGCCTTTTGCTGCTCAATAGGCTCTTTCGTCAATGCGTATAAACCACCGAGAAGAGCCGCTGCTGCCAACGCCACAAGAGTGAGCGACAAAACCATATTTTTAAGATTACTTTCTAAGCGTTTCATGATGTTTATTTTGGAATTATATTGTCTTTAAAATCCGTTGTAATCGTTATATATTTTTCTTATCACCGAGAAGTTAAGACAAGTTATTTCTTCTTTTCTCCGAATCGTTTCGGGCGGATATACATATTCAGCAACGGGGTGCATGCATTCATAATAAGTATGGCGAAGGACATACCTTCGGGATACGCTCCCCATGTACGTATTACCACTACGATGATGCCGATGCCGATGCCGTAAATAATCTGTCCTAACGGTGTCATAGGTGAGGAAACATAGTCGGTAGCCATATATATTGCTCCGAGTATCAGACCGCCTGTCAGCAGGTGGTATTGTGGTGCTGCAGCCCCCGGTATAAAGAGCCACAGGATAGCGGAGAAAGCTGCCACGGTGCAAAGGATGCTTACGGGGATGTGCCAGGTGATAGTCTTTGTGCAGAGCAGATAAATACCGCCGATGAGCAGTGCGATAGCACTTATTTCGCCGAATGAGCCGCCGAGGTAGCCTACAGCGAGGTGCCAAAGGTTTGGCAGGTCATTGAGCAATGATGCGTCACCCGCTTTGAGGGCGTTTTTCATTATGGCCAGCGGGGTGGCACCCGTCTCTGCGTCAACGAAAGGCATAGCCGAAGCGAAGCCTAACGGG
>FLNU01000333.1_pt1 | contig 10810 bp, 7 predicted proteins | sample 1140361 | NCBI WGS metagenome assembly FLNU01 (sample SAMEA3878206, study PRJEB12797) | bioreactor metagenome | biome: Moose rumen | place: Sweden | collected 2011-10 | reverse complement strand
TCGCGTCCACGACAAGCCGTCGCCCGAACGATGGGACAGTCTCGTCAGTCTGGCCTCCCGCCTAGGTCACCGCATGAAATCGACCGGCAACAACAAAGAGATTTCACAGGGCATCAACAAACTCATGCAAGACATCAAGGGTCGGCCCGAGGAGAACCTCCTCTCAATGCTCGCCATCCGCAGTATGGCCAAAGCTGTCTATACGACCCAGAACATCGGCCACTACGGCCTGGCCTTCGACTACTACACCCACTTCACCTCTCCCATCCGACGCTATCCCGACTGTATGGTCCACCGCTTGCTCGACCGATATCTCTTCCGGAATCTGCGCTCGGCTCCCGGTCCCGAATTCGAGGAGAAATGCGAACACAGTTCAGCCCAGGAACAGCTCGCGGCAGCCGCCGAACGAGCTTCCATCAAATACAAACAGGCTGAGTATCTCAACGACCGGTTGGGTCAGGTGTTCCAAGGCACCGTGAGCGGTGTGAGCGAATGGGGTCTCTATGTGGAACTGCGCGACAGCCTCTGCGAGGGAATGGTCAACGTGCGCGACCTCAAGGACGACCACTACATCTACGACGACCGCAATTTCTGTCTCACCGGACGCCGTACGCGCAAAAAATATACCCTCGGCGATACGCTCAACGTGCAAGTGGCTGCCGTCAATATGGAACGTAAGACCGTCGATTTTATTCTTGCTGACGAAACGCCTGCTCCCAGCTCTTCTGCACCTTCCGGACGAAAGCGGAACGGAAGTGGCGGTCGAAAATGAAACCGATGCCTATTTCAAATTGTTCGGCATAGAACTCGTTGCCCTTGATGTGGTAGCTCACGTAGGGCTGCGACACATTCTCCACCTTGACGGGGAGATAATATTTCAATCCGATTTTCTCATATATGCGCGTCCCGGAGTCCCCTCGGCCTTTGGGATGCATTCCGTTTAAATAGACACCCACACAGGCACTGATGGACAAGTGCCTGTAGATGCTCTCATGTTTGAGACCGAGACCCACCCATGATTTCGTGAGCTGGTTGGCCTTGCACCCGCTGAAGAAGTCTGTCCCCAAACCCATCGCCACAACGGGAGTGAAGCGGAACATGAGGTCGTAGCTCAGATTCAGCTGCGAATAGACGGCTATGTCGGCATGGTCTTCCGCTCTGTCGCCGCGGTCGCCCTCGCCGTGTATGCCTATAGAGACGTAGAACGAAGAATAAAGGTAGGGCAGAAACTCGTCCAGTTTGTAGCCTTCCTTGGCGGTATGGGGATAGTCCGTTTGGGCCAAAGTACGATAGCGGAGACCCACGGCGATATTGTTCACTCCGCCGTTGGGGAGATAGACACCGCTGTTGCTGAAATGGGTAAACTCCGGCCCCACCGCTATCTCATGATGTCCCCATGCATAACTTGCAAAAAGGCCGGCATGAAAATAAATTTGGAAATTGCCGCCTATGGTGTTGCCCATTCCGTCGGGATAATGATAGGGGTTGAATGCCCAGGCAAAACCGTTTTCTATAGCGCTGCGCAGTCGCCACTGGTGACGGCTGCCCCACATTCTATGATATCGCGAGAAGGAAATGGCCAACGAGAAAAAACGTCCGTAATCGCCCCTGTAAATTTCCTGCGGGGGATTCACTTCACGATAGACGGGCGTACGACTGAAGTCGGCATACGACAGCACCAGACCTACGGCGGGGAAGAAATGGCGGGGAGTCTGCGGACCGAAGTCCTCGGGAGAATACTGATGGTAAAACCTCATTTGCCAGATGGACGAGAAGCCACCCTCCATGTCGCCGGGATCGTTCAAGGCCGACCCCAGCGATACACCCAGCTCCCACTGATTGAACACCCAACTGCTGTCGGGATGCCAAGCCCGGGCCTCGACCGTCATGAGCGTCCAAAGCCCGAGAATGCTCAGTGACCGAATGTAGTTTTTGCCATTCATATTCTTGTTTTACCTTTCTGTCTCTTTCCTACAAGAGAGTCAATCCACCCGTTTGGCCATAATGTAATCGTTCATGTAGAATCCGTGGCCAATGTCGAAATCGCCCTGCCCGACACGCTCCATTCCTATATGCTCATAGAAACCCAGCGCACGGTTGTGGCGGTTGACGTTGAGATGAATCATCGCCGGTCCGCCCTGCAGTTCGCGCACGTATGCTAACGCAGCTTCAAAGAGCCTGCGTCCCAAATGTTCTCCCTGCTCGTCGGGATCCACATAAATCTTCTGGAGGTGCCACAGCGGGAGCCCGGACGCGTCATCCTGCCGGTTCTCCGGCTGCACGCTCACATAGCCCGCTATCGTTCCGTCTTCAGCGTGTTCGGCCACCAAATACCTGTGTCCCTCTTCGAGCACCTGTGCCGTGAGGCTCGGTATGGAATACATCCACTCCATCATGAAATCGCTTTGCTCGGGGCTGAGGATTTCGCGATAGGTAGCCGGAAACACTTTCCAGGCCAGGTCGTGGATGGGACGCAAGTCAACGAGCGTTGCTTTTCTGACGATTACCATAATAGAGACCGTAGATGAAGATGACAGCATAGCAGACAGCAGGCACGAGGAAACCCAGTGCCATTCCGGCACGGTCGCCGATCCAGCCCATCAGGACGGGAGCCACTGCTCCGCCCACTATCGACATAATCAGATAGGACGAAGCCTCCTTGGTATGGCCTTTCACGTGACGCAGTGCCAACGCGAAGATGGTGGGGAACATGATGCTCTCGCAGAAATAGACCACGAAGAAAGCCACCAGCGCGGGCGTTCCCTGTCCGAAGATAATCACCAGCATGGACAGCGTGGCCGTCAGCGCATAAAGGGTGAGGAGCAGCCAGGGTTTCACATACGACATAATCCATGTGCCCGTCACACGTCCTACGAAGAAAAGTCCCATACCGCCGTAGCCGAGCAGATTGGCGGCCCGTGTGGGGTCGATGCCCAGATTCTCGTCCATGTAGTTGATGAAGAACGAGTTCACACCCGTCTGTGCGGCCACATAAAGGAAGAGGGCCGTGACTCCCAGCACAAACGTTGGGGCCGACCACAGTCCGCGATGCTCTGCTGTCGTGCCGTCGGTTGCTTCGACCGGCTCGTCGGGAATCTCGGGCAACTTCACCCGGGTGAAGAGCAGAGCCACCAACAGAACCACCACGCCGATGATGGTGTAGGGCAACGTCAGATTGTCGTTGGCCAAAACCAACTGACCACCCAGCACGGGAGCAACGATACAGGCCAGACCGTTGAACGACTGGGCCAGGTTGATGCGCTGGGCCGCACGGCTCGGGTCGCCCAATACCGTGATGTAGGGATTGGCCGAGGTCTCGAGACACGTCAGTCCGCACCCGATGATGAAGAGGCAGAGCACAAAGAAATAGAAACTGTTGATTCCTGCCCCGGGAATGAAGAGCAGGGCTCCGATGCCGAAGAGTATCAGGCCCGTCAGCACGCCGGAACGGTAGCCCCATCGCGAGATAATCTTCCCCGCAGGAATGGCCATCAGGAAATAGCCGCCGTAGATGGCCGCCTGAACCAGTCCCGAGTGGGCCTTCGAGAGTTCAAACGCATCCTGAAAGTGCTTGTTCAGCACATCGAGTATGTTGTTGGCAATGCCCCACAGAAAAAAGAGGGACGTCACCAGAATGAATGGCAACAGATAATTCTTGCCGTCCTTTGTTTCGTAGATTTTCATTAGCTCTTACTGATTTCAAGTCCTTTTTGCGAGAGGGTCATTTCGACAAATCGTGCTTTGTCGTTGGGCGGATTCTGTGTCAGTATCTTGCGGATGCGGACAGCTGCCTCTTCGTCTTTGGCTATCATGTAGATGTAGCCGCCTCCGCCGGCTCCGGGCAGTTTGTAGCCCAGACAGAGGTCGTCGATTTGTCGGGTGATGGCTTCCACTTGGGGAGGATTGGTGCCTGCGTCGAGGCGCTGGTTGAGGGTCCAGTTCTTGCGCAGTTCGAGGCCCAGACGGTTGAAGTCGTTCAGCTGGATGGTCTCATACATTTCGATGGCCTGAGCCTTGATGGCATCTGCCGTGGCCAGCGTTTCGCCGCGATTGAGGAACATTCCTCTCACTATCTCGGCCAGAATGCCTTTGGCCGTGCGTGTGATGCCGGTATAATAGAGGAGGTGACAATGCTGGTATTCGGACGCCGTCCACAGCGTGTCGGGCAACCATCGCACAATAGGTTGCTGGCTCCATCCGGGCTGGGTCTGCAGGAGCTTCACTCCGTGCAGCACACCGCCGTACTGGTCCTGCCAGCCGCCGCCGGTGGTGAGCAGCTGTTCGAGCACGAGAGTGCGGTTCGAGATGTCGTATTTGTCCCACTTCAGGCCACAGAATTCGTTCACGGCACCCAGCACCGTCGAAGCCAGTATCGACGATGTTCCCAGACCCGAGCCGGCAGGGATGGCACTCAGTGTCGTCATCTCGATACCCGTTCCGAAGGCTTTGAGTTGTTCCGTCAGACTTGTGAAGTGCTGGTCGTTGAAGCGCGGGTCGAAACCGGCCAGAACGAGAGCGGCCTTCGGGATGGAGAAGGGCGACCCCACTTTGTTGAACTGTTCCAGTTCCTGCCAGGTGGTGATTTTCTCCACGGCTCCGAGGTCGATGCTGCGGAGGGTGATATCGTATGTTTGGGACGGCTTCACATAGACCTGCAGCGGAGGCTGTCCGTTCAGCTCGATGGCGAGATTCACCACGTTGCCTCCGTTCATGAGCGAGTAGGGAGGTGTGTCGCTCCATCCGCCGGCGATGTCGATACGCACGGGCGAACGGCTCCACACTATCTGGTCGGAGTGGACAGACAGGCGCGGTTCCTGAGGCAACAACATCGTTTCGGTAAGTCCTTCGCGCATCAGCGCAAAAGCCTGTTCTTCGTACGGCAGGCCCGTGGGTGTCACGGGAGCATTGGGCGCATTGTGAGGCAACAGGCTTGTGAGTCTGGCCCGGAACATGGCATCCTGTATTTTCTTCATCCGATCCTCGTCGCTGTCGAGGGGTGCCGGAGCTGCGAGACCCGCCTCGGCAAACTCGTGGGCGGCATCGTCCAAGTCCAGTTGGTAGAACACCGAACGGCTGTGATTGGTGGCCAGTTCGCTCCAGTTGAGGCGACGGAAAGCATTCCGCTGGGCAACCAGTCGGCGCAGGTTCGCGTATGCCGAGATTTCATCGGCCGACACCTTACGGGCTTCCCGCCAGAAGGCAGCGCCCTCGGGACAGGTTCTCGCATCCAGCATCCAACGTATCACCATTCCCAGCTTAACCACGTCACTCATCACGGGGAAAAGCTTGGCGCTCTGTAGGTCATCGTTGCCTTCGATATCTTCGGCTTTGAGGCCGTGTACCTCTATCCAGCGGCCCACAGGCTGTTCCAGGTAGAGCGGGTCGTTGCTCAGTGCTCCCTTGAATTTGTCGTCCATGCCGTAGGGACGGGCCACCCATTCTGCGTCGCCCATCGGAACCACATCAAGACATTGTCCGGCTCCCAGCGTGAGGTTCCAGTCGTTCTTGGGTACACCCGTCACAATGTTCCGCCGGGTCAGCTTCCACGATTTCGGAATCCACGAATTTTCAATCCACAGTTCCTGATTGTCGGCCGTCCGATGCTCCTCCACCCAACTGTTCTGGATGAACATGGCGGGATGGGGTTTCACGCGGTGCAGCAGGATGGACCGTTGGTCCGTCACGCTGTTCTGCACGGCCAGCGTCGAGGAAATCATCTCTTTCGATGTGCCGTAGTGGTGGAAGGTTCCGCCCGGCAGGGGCAGGATGGCCACCTTGAGGGCGTTGAGTTCGGGGTCTGCGATACGGGGATGGTTGCCCAGAGCCAATCCGAATTCGGAGTAGAGGTCGTAATTCTTCACCTGTCCGTCGGAAGTCATCGATCGGTCCATGAGAAGTTTCACCGCTTTGTCGCTCAATATCCAGATGCCGATATCCATCAGCGTCAGGTAGTCCCTCATCAGGCCGGCCTGGTCCTGCAGCGACGGCTTTTGTGTCATGAAATCCAGCGTCTCGGGATGTTTTCGCGCCATCACAAACACGCCGTGATTCTGCGCCAGCGTCGGCTCTGCCCAGAGACCGTAGCACACCACATCGGCCTCCGGGATGGTTTGCAACGGACGAGAGGCAGTGATATACACATCGCCCGACACAATCATTGTACGCAGTCCCTGAGGAGCCTTCTCCATCATCTCGGTGTAGAGCGGCAGCTGCAGGTCCAACAACGTCTGCGACAGCTTCTGTCCCCGTTTCCAGCGGAACACGGGCACGGGAGTCAGGATTTTGCCCGAGGGGGCATACGACGGAAGACGGCGGCTCTGTCCGCCGGCGTGCAGCAAGATACGCCGTTCACGCGCTATCCAGGCATCTCTGTCCTCGGCTCCGTCGGCCTTCATGGCCTCGCGGAGCAACCAGGTTGTACCTCCCCCGCTGCCCAGCTTGCGGCCTATCGGGTCGTTCGTACAGAACCATTCGTCGCGACTCTTGTTCGCTATCTCGTGAAAGTAAGCCACCAGATTGGGCGGCAGTGACAGAAGTTTCTTCATCTTCTCTTCCACCTTTATATGATTTATACAAGGTTTTTATATAGTTGACTTGGCAACTTGTTTCTATATTCTCGCGCAAAGATAAGAATTTTCTGCGAAATTCTTCCCTTCCGAGCTCAAAAAAACGCTCCCGAACGTTATTTTTGTCCGCGTTTTGGACATTTTGTCCGTTTTTAGCGACAGATTGTCTCCTTTTTTCGATGGGCACGGGCCGCTTTTCAAGTTGGCACGCCCTTTGCATTTCTTGGAGTGACCGCCCGGAAGTAATCCTCCCGAAGAGGTCACAAATTGAAATGTTAAACTTTTAAATATATAGGAGATTAAAACTATGTTAGTACGTTCAAATGATTTGTTTCCGATGTTGTTCAATGATGTGTTCGACAACTTCAACAACGCCTGGTCCCAGAACCTCGCCCGTGACCCGAAGATCAACATCAAAGAGTCCGATGCCAACTATACGCTCGAATTCCTCGTGCCCGGATTGAACAAGGAGGATCTCAACCTCTCCATCGACACCGACAACAACCTCGTGGTTGCCATGGAGCACAAGGACGAACACAGGAGTGAACAACCCAAGGAGGGTGAGAAGAAAGAGCAGTTCCACTATCTGCGTCACGATTTCCACTACGCCCACTTCAAAGAGGCCATCGCCCTGCCCGACAACATCCACAAGGATCAAATCACGGCCAAGGTCGAAAACGGCATTCTCCGCATCGTTCTCCCCAAAGTAACCGCCGAAGAGAAAGCCAAACTCGCCCAGACCATCACCATCGAGTGATTCCTTCCGGGCAACAGCGACCCGCTACACTCCCCGCATCCCACAAGGGTGCGGGGATTTTTTTGTCCGCTCCGCTTCTCGCTACAAGAAAAGTTTCAGGTTTCAGCCTCTCCCCAACCACTGTCCTGTAGGACGGTCAAAGGTCAAAGGTGCTCTACGTCCTAAAGGACGGTCAAAAGTCTAAGGTCAAAGGTCTAAGGCACTCTACGTCCTAAAGGACGGTCTAAGGTCAAAGGCGCTCAGCCGTTAACCGACCTTAGACCTTAGACCTTAGACCTTAGACCGTGAACCGACCTTTGACCTTTGACCATTCCTCAAGGTTTCACTATCCGATAGGGACGGTTGCCCTTGCCGTAGTGACGGAGGTCGAGGTGATCCCAGTCGATGTCCTTGGTACTCTGGACGAGACGGCAGTGGGGGATGGTGGCACCGTCGCGCACCAGAATGATGCAGGGAATCTCGCCGGCCTTGATGCGGTTGTATCCTTTGCCGTAGGTCTTGCCGGTCTGATAGTCAATCCAGTTGCCGCCGGGCAGATAGACATCGCGCGCATCGGAGTCCTCAAAGAGGGGAGCCACCAGAATTTCGGAGCCGAAGAGATACTGGTCCTCGATGGTCCATACGGCAGGGTCTTCGGGGAACTCGACACAGAGGGCACGTAGCATCGGGAGACCCTTCTCGCTGCACTCTGCAGCCTGTCCATAAACGTATGGCATGAGCTTGTACTTCATTTCGGCGCACTGACGGAAGGCTTTGAGGAAGGAGTCGTTGTAGAGCCAAGGCTCCGTAGGAGGTGCACCGTGAGCGCGGCTGTGGGACGACAGGAATCCAATGGGCAACCAACGGCGATAGAGGTTCTCGGGCGTGGACTGCACGAAACCTCCGATGTCGTGGCTCCAAAACGAGAAGCCCGACAGACCGAACGACAGACCGCCGCGCAGGTCGGAGAGCATCGCCATGTCCGTATTGGCTGCATCGCCGCCCCAGTGGAGCGGATAACGCTGCGAGCCGGCCCAGGCACTGCGAGCCCAGATGATGTTCTCGCCCGAGACTTCGCGTGTAATGTCGGCCACCGCTTTGTTGTAGCGCACCGGATAGAGATTGTGCTCATAGAGGCCGCCTCTGCCGCTGGCATACAATCCGTCGAGGGGAGCTGCCTCGCCGAAATCGACCTTGATGGCACCTACCCCCATTTCAAGGAGGCCCCGCAGTTTGTCCTGATACCAGGCCACCGTCTTGGGGTTGGAGAAGTCGAGCACAGCATCCTCGTAAGGCAGCGTGCCGTTCACATTTTTCACCGCCATACCCTCGTCCACAATTTCGCGGAAATAGCGATTGCGTGGCACAAAATATGGCAGCTGCCAGAGGGAGATATGAAAGCCGTTGTCCTTGAGGTCGGCTATCATCTTGCGCGGGTCGGGGAAACGCTCGGGGTCGAACACATAGTCGCACTCCCAGTCGGTGGTGAACCAGCCCGTGTCGAAGTGAATCACATCGGCGGGTATCTTGTTCTTCCGCAGCTGGCGGGCAACCTCGCAGCCCTCTTCCTGTGTGAAGTAACTGATGCGGCTCATCCATGTGCCGAAACTCCAGAGCGGGGGCAGAGGCGACCGACCCGTGAGGGCGGTGTATTCGTAGAGGATGTCCTTGGGCGTGCCGAAGAAGATGAAGTCATCGAACACCTCATCCTGCATATAGAGTTTCATGGCACCCACATAGCTCTGACCGAAGTCGTAGGTCTGGGGAGCCGACGAATGGATAAACATGCCGTAGCCCTTGCTCGACATGAAGAAAGGCACGGGCTTGTACATATCGGGGGTCTCGGGTCCCTGCGGGTCGGTCACGAAGAGATTGAACTTCTGTCCCACCTTGTTGAGGGCTCCGAAATGTTCGCCGCAGCCCACAATCTTCTCGCCCGGGGTGATGGAGAAGACGGCCTCCACCTCGCGTTCGTTGGTGTCACCTCGCTTGAGGAATCCAAAGGGCAACAGCTTCACCTGTGTCGTGTCGTTGTCGGTGAGGGTGCGTGTCTGCGAAATCTGACGTCCCTCGCTGTTGCAGAGACGGATGCGCCAGGGATATTCATCCACAACAATGGAGCCGCCCTCGCCGTCATAGCGGTGACCTGTGGCTGTACGAGTATAAGTCCATCCGCCCTGATCCTGCGGCTCCGAGAGGAGCATCACGTCCTCGGGCTTGGGTTCAACCGAACTCGTAAAAAGGCGTACACGCACCGTCCGCGGCGACACGAAGTCAAGGCTGAAACGGAGCACCGGATTGTTGTCGTAGGCCGTGAAGGGGAAATCCAGCATATCCAACGGCTGGGGCCAGATGCCGTTGAGGTTGAAAGCCTGACGTGTATGAAGTATGTTGCGGCACCACTTCACCGTGCCCTCGCCTGTGGCGGCATCGAACGAAGCCAGCGAGTCGGCAAAGAAATAGATGTGGGTGAAGTCGGCAAAGTCCAGACTCACGTCGATGGAATTGGCCTGCAAGGGGCCGGCCTGCGGACGCACTTCCTGCGCCTCCACAGAAAGCATCATGAGGAATGATGCGATGAGTGAAAAGGTTCTCTTCATTGTGGATGTTTTTAGCTTGCCGCAAAGATACGGAATCCTGTTTAATTATCCAAATTTTTTGTTCATTTTTTTGAAAATCGGGCCGTTTCTTGGCCTCTAAGGTTAAATTGAATTAAGATTGGATGACAAAATCGTCCCTTTTTCGTGAATTTAGGCTACCTTTGCAGCGCTAAAATGAAAAAAGTATTCACCATATCACTCTGCTGGATGCTGTGTCAGTGTCTTTGGGCCGAAGCCGACAGCACACAGGCTGCATCGGGCGACGGCACGCTGAAACTCAACCGCCGGTTCATGAAGTCGCTCGAACAGGCATTTGAGATGGTGCCATCGGCTGTCGATGTTCCCCGCAAGGACGAGCTGACGCGCGAGCAGCTCCATGAATGGGTGGGCAAGCCTCAGGCCGACACCGCCGTACGCACGCAGGAGAAGTTCACGCCCGAATATTTCGCCTACAAATGCTATCTCAAGGAATTTTGCATCCCCGTCAGCGACAGCCTCAGAATACGCATCACGGGGCTGCCGTCGGGTTCTCCTCTCTCGACCGGCAACTGGGACTTCTGCCACGGCCTCTCGATGCTCTTCAGCAAGAAATACCGCCAGCGCGCCAAATCACAGCGCCTGGCCGCCTCCCACCGAAAGGAAATGGACCTCCTCTATCCCCTTGCCGAGGGCGATGTGATGCGCGAGGCCGACACCGGCAACCGCTCCACTTGGGAAAAACCCGACTGGCTCAAAGGCGCTCTACGTCCTTAAGGACGGTCAAAGGTCAAAGGTCAAAGGTCAAAGGCTACTGCGAACTGTAAGTTAGGTCAAAGGTCAAAGGTCAAAGGCACTCAAACACAAGGTAACCCTACTCCGTGAACCGACCTTAGACCTTAGACCGAGAGATGACCTTAGACCGTTAACCG
>FLNU01000098.1_pt1 | contig 10812 bp, 4 predicted proteins | sample 1140361 | NCBI WGS metagenome assembly FLNU01 (sample SAMEA3878206, study PRJEB12797) | bioreactor metagenome | biome: Moose rumen | place: Sweden | collected 2011-10 | reverse complement strand
TTACTAAAAAAATACGAACCAAACGAACTGATTATGAAGACAAAAAGTCCATTATCACAATCTCAGTATGGCATCTATGCTGAATGCATAGGTCACGATGGGGAAATTTATTACAATCTTCCTTATTTGTATACACTCGACGGCGTATTGGATGCCGAACAAGTGCGGCTGGCTGTGGAGACTGCTGTGAAGAGTCACACTACCCTGTTCACCAAGATAGAGACAGATGAGAACGGAGAGCCAGTGCAGATAATCGATACAGAACAAATTAGCTGGACTCTTAAAGTGGAGGATATAGATGATATAGATGCTATCAAGCCTTCTTTGACACAACCCTTCGAATTGATTGGTGGTGATCTGTTTCACATCCGCCTGTTGAAAGACGCCGCTCATTTATATCTGTTTATCGATTATCACCATATTATCTGCGACGGCACTTCGATGTCGCTGATGCTTCATGATATTGAGTCCGCTTATGAAGGCAAGCCGCTCGAGACAGAGCTCCTCACCATGGCAGATGTGGCGACAGAAGAGGCTGCTTTACGGCAGACTTCAGCATTTGAAGACGACAGACAATGGTATCATGATCATTTCGACTGTGGCGACACATTCACTCAACTGATTCCTGATTTGGAAGGGATTGAAAGGATAGAAAAGAGCATGAAACGCACATTAAGTGTGGAGATGGAGCGTGTGGATGCCTATTGCAAGGCCAACAGTGTGTCGAAAAGCAGTTTCTTCACAAGTGCCTACGCTTATCTTTTAGCAAAATATGCGGGTGAGAAAGAATCACTTTTCAATACTGTCTATCATGGCCGTGATGACAAGCGTCAGTCTCGGTCCATCGGTATGTTTGTTAAGACGCTGCCTGTATATACCAAATTTGACGATCAGACCACCGTGATTGATTTGATTAAGGAGAATGATGAGCTGATGTGTGGATGTCGTGAACACAGAGTCTATTCATATATGGATCTTCGTCAGGATTTGGGATTGCAGACGAGCAGCGAATTCGCATGGCACGACCGGATATTCTCCGAAAACGAACTGATGGGAAAGCCGATATCTGCCGAGCGTCTCGGCAACAGCACCTTAGATGTTCTTATATATCTGAAGGCGTATATTTGGGATAATCAGTATGTGGTGAAGGCCGAATATGACGGCGGAAAATACAGTGAGGCAATGGTCAGCCAGTTTCTTGAGAGTTATGAAGCCATATTGGAAGGATTCTTGAGCCAGGAGCTGCTGAAAGATATTGAAATCACAACCCCGTCACAAACTGCCCTGCTCGACAGTTTCAACGATAACGCTCTGAAAGTAGAGGATATCACGGTGGTGGATATGTTCCGCAGACAGGTGGCAAAGAACGGTGAGAAGACAGCGGTGGTATTTAAAGACCAAAAGATAACCTATCGGGAGTTAGATGACCTTTCTGACCGTGTGGCCGCCCATTTAGCCGAACGAGGACTGGTGAAAGGCGATGTGGTGTCGATATTGATTTCCCGCAACACGTTCATGTCCATCACAGTTCTGGGTGTGCTCAAAGCCGGCTGTGTTTATGAACCGCTCGACCCCACCTATCCAAAAGAGCGTTTGAATTTCATGATGAAAGACGCCGACGCGAAATATCTGATAGCAGAGGAAGACTTGCGTGAGCTGGTGGACGAATATGAAGGAGATGTGCTTTTCACCAGCGACATCGCCAGTCTGCCGAAAACGTCACTGCAGGTTCCGGCCCCACAACCGGAAGACCTCTTTACCCTTCTCTATACAAGTGGCTCAACGGGCATTCCGAAAGGATGCCGGTGGAATCACCGTAATATCGCCCATTTTGCCCAGATACACCGGCACAGGATTCAGATTAACGCGTCGAGCAAGGTGACGGCATATGCCAGTTTCGGTTTCGACGCCAATGCTATGGAGCAATATAGCACCCTGACCGCAGGTGCCACCTTATTTATTATACCAGAAGAGATCCGTCTGGACTTGATTGCACTGAATAATTATATCAATGAGCAAGGCATCACTCATCTGTTTATGACGACACAAGTGGCTTATCAGTTTGCCACTTCAATGGAAAACCACACCTTAGAATGGCTTACAACCGGTGGTGAGAAACTCGCTCCTCTGGATCCTCCGAAAGGTTACAGACTGCTGAACATGTACGGTCCGACGGAAAGTGTAGTCTATGCCACCACCTACGAGGTGAAAGAGTTCCGTCAGAACATACCAATCGGAAAGAGTATTCCTAATCACAATCTCTATATTGTTGACAGCAATGGCAAGCGATTGCCGGCAGGAGCTGTTGGTGAGTTGCTTATCAGTGGTCCTCAGGTGTCTTGCGGCTATCTGAACCGTCCGGAGAAGACAGCAGAGTCATTCACCGGTAATCCATATTGCCACGACGATGCTCATGCCCGTATCTACCGTACAGGTGATATCGTTCGTTACTTGCCCGACGGCAATATCGAATTTGTAGGCAGACGCGACGGACAAGTGAAGATTCGCGGTTACAGGATTGAGCTGAAAGAGGTTGAGGGCGTGATTCGTCAGTATCCAGGCATCAAGGATGTGACCGTACAGGCCTTCGATGAGGCAGGTGGCGGAAAATTCATCGCCGCTTATGTGGTGAGCGACAGTCCTGTGGATATCGAGGCTCTCAACCAGTTCATCATGGAGGAGAAGCCACCATATATGGTGCCAGCCGTGACAATGCAGATTGACTGTATTCCTCTGAACCAGAATATGAAGGTGAACAAACGTGCCTTGCCTAAGCCAGAGAAAAAAGACGAGAGCGAAGAATTTGTGAACGCACCGATGAACGTGCTTGAGGAGTCGCTTCATGCCCTGATATCCGACATCACCAAAAACGAGCATTTCAGTATCACCACTCCGTTGAACTACGTAGGTCTGACCTCTATCACTGCTATTCGTCTGGCTGTTCAAGTGAATAAGCTATATGGTGTGGAGATTGACTCACGCCAGATAGTTAAGAACGGAACACTTCAGCAGATTGAGAATCAGATTCTGGAAAAGATGCTGCAGGGAGGCGGACGCCCTTCAGAAGCTCCTTCAGAAAGGGTTGTGCTGAACGAAGCACCATTGTCGTATGCCCAGACCGGTGTTTATTTTGACAGTCTGAAAAATCCGACATCCACCATCTACAACACACCTTTCCTTATAGGCTTTCCATCCGTCTCAGATGCTGAATCACTGGCTCAGGCAGTGAAGACGATGATAGAAACGCATCCGGCGATGAGCGTGCATTTTGAAAATGGTGAAAACGGTGTGATACAGGTTTTCGACAGAGAGCCAACCATCGATGTGGAAATAAAGAAGATGGAAGAAGATGAGTTAGCGAAATACAAGCATGTTTTCATCCAGCCGTTCAACTTGAGCAAAGGTCCCCTCTACCACGCAGAGGTGATTGAGACTGGTGAAAAAGTGTGGTTGCTGATCGACGTTCACCATCTTGCTTTTGACGGCGCATCTTTCGACATTATCTGCCGTCAGCTGTGCGATTTACTGGACGGGAACCCAATTGAGGCTGAATACATGGATTATGCCAACTTCGTGAAGAGCGAGAAAGAGGCTGAGAACGGCTCCGAATACCAAGAGGCTCAAGCATTTTTCCAAAGCAGGCTAGCCACCTGCGAGGGTGTGACAGAGATTCCTTCAGACCTGTCGAATCCAACAGCAAAAGGTATTGTTGAAGAAGTAAGCTGTGAGATTGACATAGAGTCGATTGACCAGTTCTGCCGTCAGCATGACATCACCGGCGCCCATCTCACGTTGGCAGCCACCTATTATGCCCTCTCGCGCTATGCCAACAACGACCAGCTTTGCATCACCACGATCAGCAATGCCCGTTCGAATCTGAAGATACGCAACACGGTAGGAATGTTCGTGAACACCCTTGCCCTCACTGCTCAAATCGGGGAGCAGAGCGTAAAGGAATTTTTACAAGAGGTGAGTGATGACTTCTACTCGACACTCAATCATGAGAACTATCCATTTGCCCAGATAGCCGCAGATTATGATATCTCCGCCGAAATCATGTTTGCCTATCAAATGGGGGTGATCAGCCACTACACATGCCTGGGTGGAGAGTTGGATATAGAAGATCTGGAAGTGGATGATCCTAAATTCGCTCTTGCCTTTTTCGTAAAAGACTGGGACGGCAAACCATGTATCAGTCTGGAATACGACAACGGCCGTTATTCGAAAGGATTCATGCAAAGTCTGGTGAACGCCGTAAGAAATGCGATCACAGCCTTTATCGCCTCTCCTGATGCTCCTCTCCGCAGCATTTCACTCATGGATAGCGAGCAGTTGACCCTGCTCAACTCATTCAATCAGACGGAAGTGGCATACGACGACACACAGACTGTCGTTTCGCTGTTCCGCCGCCAGGTATCACTCACACCAGACAATATTGCTGTGGTGTATCACGACGTAGAGCTGAGCTACAGTGAAGTGGATGAAATATCAGATCGGATTGCCTCACATATCCAATCCTTAGGGCTGGTAACCGAGGATGTGGTGTCGGTACTCATACCTCGCTGCGAATGGATGCTTGTAGCCTCCTTGGGTGTGCTCAAAGCCGGCTGTGCGTACCAGCCACTAGATCCATCCTACCCAGCGGAGCGACTTAATTTCATGATGAAAGACGCCAACGCGAAACTGCTTATCGCAGATGAGGAACTTCGCCCTGTGGTGGACGAATATACCGGCAATATTCTATACACTAAGGACATACCGTCGTTACCACCTGTAGCAAACCCATTACCTTCCTCATGCGAGCCTGGCCCTGATCAGCTGATGATTCTACTTTACACCAGCGGATCTACCGGTGTGCCAAAAGGATGTCAGCTGACTCATGGTAACCTCACCGCATTCTGCCATTGGTATGCCCGCTACTACGACTTGCACTGCGGCGACCGTGTGGCAGCATACGCCAGCTATGGATTCGACGCTTGCATGATGGATATGTATCCGGCAGTCACCAACGGTGCCACAGTATATATCATCGGTGATGACATACGGCTCAATCTGCCGGACCTCAACAACTATTTCAACGAAAACAGCATCACACACTCGTTTATGACCACACAAGTAGGTTGCCAGTTCGCCATCAACTGCGACAACCACTCGTTACGTCATCTTTCCGTAGGCGGTGAGAAAGTGTTACCACTCACCCCTCCTACCACCTATCAGATGCACAACGGCTATGGTCCTACCGAGTGTACGATATTCACAACCACTTACCCGATGAAGGTGTTCGAGCAGAACGCACCGATAGGCAAACCACTTGACAACATGCGTCTTTATGTGGTTGACGCCCAGCACAACATACTTCCACAAGGTGCAGTAGGCGAGCTATGGGTGTCGGGGCCACAGGTAAGCCGTGGTTATCTGAACCGCCCGGACAAGACTGCCGAAGTCTATATTACGAACCCGTTTGTGGACGGGAAGGATGAAGCAGAAAACCGGTATTACGGCAAGATTTACCGGACAGGTGATATCGTTCGCCTGCTACCTGACGGGAATGTACAGTTCGTCGGTCGTCGTGACGGTCAAGTAAAGATTCGCGGATTCCGCATCGAGCTGAAGGAGGTGGAAGCCGTCATCCGTGAATATCCGGGCATCAAGGATGCGACAGTTCAGGCATTCGACTATGAGAACGGCGGAAAATTCATCGCAGCCTACATTGTGAGCGACACTCCTGTAGTCATCAAAGACCTGAATTCGTTTATCTCAAAACAGAAACCATCCTATATGGTGCCTGCCGCCACCATGCAGATAGACGAGATACCGCTGAACCAGAATCAGAAGGTGAACCGTAAGTTATTGCCAAAACCTGTTATCCAGCAATCGGACCGTGACTATGTAGCACCGAAGACAGAGCATGAGCGTCTGTTCGCCCAGATATTCAGTGACATCCTCATGATGGATCAGATTGGCTCCACCGACAATTTCTTTGATTTGGGAGGCACATCCCTCATGGTTACCCGGGTGGTCATCGAAGCAGACAAAGCCGGTATGCATGTGTCGTACGGTGATGTGTTCGCCAATCCTACTCCTCAGCAGCTGGCACAATTTGTTGCCGGAGGAGGTGATGGAAAAGCGGCTGGAGAGTCAAACTCAGCCACCGGGGATGCCACTTCTTACGACTACACAGACATCCATCTTATGCTGGAGAAAAACCGGTTAGAGACCTTCCTTTCAGGCGACCGGCAGACGCTTGGCAACGTGCTGCTCACGGGAGCCACCGGCTTCCTTGGGATTCATGTTCTGAACGAGCTGATTAACTCCGATGCGCATGAGATATGGTGTCTGGTACGCGGAAAGGATCTGGCTACTGCAGAAAGCCGTTTACGCACTTTGCTTTTCTACTATTTCGGTTCAGCCCACGCTGACATCATGGGTAGTCGCCTTCATGTTGTGACAGGCGATGTCACATCCGACTTCACCCCCCTGTTTGATGACTGCCAGATAGACACTGTGTTCAACTGCGCGGCCAACGTGAAGCATTTCTCAAAAGGGACCGACATTGAGGATGTGAACATAGACGGTACGAAGAACTGTGTACTGTTCTGCCTGAGCAAGGGAGCGCGACTGGTTCATGTATCCACCACGAGTGTTGGCGGTCTCTCCATTAACGGTGTGCCTGCTCCTGACGAAGTACTCACCGAACAGAAACTCTATTTCGGCCAGACACTTGACAACCAGTACATCTACTCCAAATTCATGTCCGACCGCATTGTACTGGAAGCTGTTCTGTGTCATGGTCTGAACGGTAAGGTGATTCGTGTTGGCAACCTGGCTGCCCGCAGTACAGACGGTGAGTTCCAGATGAACTTCCAGTCGAACAGCTATATGGGCCGTATCAGAGTATTCAATATGTTGGGATGCTATCCTTACAGCCTTTATGACGAGCCAGCCGAGTTCTCCCCTATCAACGAGACAGCCCGCGCCATCGTGCTGTTGGCATCCACGCCTCACGACTGCACGGTGTTCCATGCCTACAACAATCATGAGCAGCCGATGGGCGATATACTGATGAGGCTTGAGAAGGTGACTGGCGGTGTTCGTTTCGTGGAGGACGCCGACTTCGAGTCTGCTGTAGAGACGGCAAAAGCCGATCCTGTGAAAGCGGGTGCGATGTCGAGCCTTCTGGCCTATCAGGACATGGGACATGGTCAGCAAGCGATGGAAGTTGGCCGTCAGAACACCTATACTACCCAGGTACTCCGTCGTCTCGGTTTCAACTGGTCGCAGACCTCCTGGGACTACATCGAGCAAATGTTCACTGCCATTGGCGGTCTGGGATATTTTGACTAGGAATGATTTATATAAACGACGACATAGAGGGTTTTGACTTGGCCAGCGCCTTCGAGGAAGTGAGTGTCCAGCGTCGCACATACGCGCTGCGTTACTTGCGAGAGCGCGACCGTCGTCTGTCAGTTGCCGCCTACCTGTTGTTATGCAAAGGGCTGCGTGAGGAGTTCGGTATCGTTGAGAAGCCAGATTTCGGTTTCGGTGTACATGGAAAGCCCTTCCTTATCGGCCATCCTGACATACACTTCAATCTCAGCCACTGCGATGGTGTATGCGCATGTGTGATAAGCAGCCATCCGGTAGGGATAGATGTGGAACGTATTTTGCTTTATGAAGATGATGTGATTCGGCGGACGATGAACAAAACAGAACAGGAGCGGATACAGAGAAGTGAAAAACCGGAGACAGCTTTTATCCGTCTGTGGACGATGAAAGAGAGTCTGCTGAAGCTGACTGGCCAAGGCTTATGCGTCGATTTGTCAAGCTTGCTGAACAATGCAGACCGATATTGCTTCACGACCGATGAGCGAGACGGCTATATGCTGACGGTATGCGAAGAGAAGGATGAGCGCAACAGGATGTTACACTTACAGGAAAACCTTGCTATCAAAATTTCAAACAATTAAAATATATAAGCATTATGATGAAGACAGAAATCAAAGAGAGCGGCGATCAGCTGATTGTGACGCTCTGCGGTCAACTCGACACGCTGGCTTCCCAAGAGACTGAGAGAGCACTGGAACCAGTATATGTGTCAGACAAAAAGGATGTGGTGCTCGACTGCACAGAGTTGGAGTATATCGCATCTTCCGGCTTGCGCCTGTTCTTAAGCCTGCTAAAGAAAGTGAAAGCCCGTGGCGGGGACGTAACCATCAAGAATATCAACGACGATATTCAGAACGTGTTCAAGGTGACAGGTTTTATCAATCTGTTTAAGTTTGAGAAATAAGAATGAAGAATGAAAAATCCCGGGTGGAAATTTCCATCCGGGATTTTAGTGGAGCTGGCGGGAGTCGAACCCGCGTCCAAACCAGGAAGCCATACGCTTTCTACATGCTTATTCCGGCTTAGGTTTTCGTGATGCAACAAGACCCGGACCACCAATCGCATCCTTATCCCCTAAAATTTCATTGACACATCGAGGCCTGTGCCAACTATTTCCGAATTTGCCGCGCCGCTGGTCTGACCGCCTCGGAAAGGGGGCTTTCAGGGCGACGTCCCGTTCCCTCACCTAGTGTGGGAATCAAGCCAGTCTACTATACTTCGACTAGGCAGCGAGAGCGTAGTTGTTTTCGCCAGATAAATTGATTGAGAGCCGATATTAAAGAGCCAGCCATCAACGCTCTGCATGCTTACGTACCACCTCTACAAGCTGTCAAATCCGTGTCAACCCCAAGATTAAGAGCATGGTCTGTTTTTCCAAGCGGATGCAAAGATAGAGAAAATAAGTGAAAAGTGAAAAGCTAAAAGTGAAAAGAGAAGGACGGAAGATTGATTTTTAAGTTTTTTTATGAAATGGATGTAAAGTGTTGATAACTTTTCGTAGAATCATAAGCAGAAAAAGGGGAAAAAATTGTATCTTTGTGCAACAAAAAGAAAACGCATGGAAAATTATGTTGTTTCGGCCAGGAAATACCGTCCTGTGACCTTTGATTCCGTTGTGGGTCAGTCGTCGTTGACCACCACGTTGAAAAACTCTATCGCCAGCGGCAAGTTGGCTCATGCCTATCTGTTCTGCGGTCCTCGCGGTGTGGGTAAGACCACCTGTGCGCGTATCTTCGCGAAGACCATCAACTGCATGAGTCCGCTTCCCAACGGAGACGCTTGCGAGGAGTGTGAATCGTGCCGCTCGTTCAACGAGCAGCGTTCGCTGAATATCCATGAGCTCGACGCCGCATCCAACAACGGCGTGGAGGCCATCAGGGCGTTGTGCGACCAAGTGGGTATTCCTCCTCAGTTGGGTAAATACAAAGTGTATATCATCGACGAGGTCCACATGCTGAGTACGGCTGCTTTCAATGCCTTCCTGAAGACGTTGGAGGAGCCACCAGCCCATGCTATTTTTATTCTTGCCACCACAGAAAAGCACAAGCTGTTGCCAACGATTCTGAGTCGTTGTCAGATTTATGATTTCAACCGCATGACCATTCAGGATATTATCGGTCATCTGGAGAATGTGGCCAATAAGGAGGGAATCACCTACGAGACAGCGGCTCTGAACGTGATTGCCCAGAAAGCCGACGGCGGAATGCGCGACGCCTTGTCGATATTCGACCAGGTGGCAGCCTTCTGTCAGGGTAATATCACCTACAAGCAGACGATAGCTGATTTGAACGTGCTCGATCACGACTATTATTTCAAGATCATCGACTGCTGTCTGGAAGGGAAGGTGCCTGAGCTGATGCTGACCTACAACGAGATTTTGAGTAAAGGATTTGAAGGCAGTTATTTCATCGGTGGTCTGAACACACACCTGCGCAATCTGCTGGTAAGCAAAGATCCGATTACCACCAGTCTGCTGGAGACTTCGGACGATGTGCGTCAGAAATATGCAGAACAGGCACAACGGTGCGACACAAAGTTCCTCTATGGCGCTATCCGCAAATGCACGGACTGTGATTTGAATTTCAAGCAGAGCCAGAACCGCAGGCTTCTTGTAGAGCTCACATTGATAGAGATTTGTCAGCTGGCACAGGGAGAAGCGAGCGCCCCCAACTAATGCCCGCTTGAGACCTGTCTTCAAGAAAGGCAGCCAGCCAGGAACTGGGACCACTCAACCGGGCCATCAACCGCAGGTATCCCCTGCCCCATCGTCAACTCCAACGTCCGCCCCTGTCCAGAAGACCGGGGGTGTGATGTCATCTGTTGTTGCCGAACAGAATAATCAAGTACAGAGGACAACAACCGGCACCACAACATCCACGATTTCCACCACTGCGTCCACAGCCAGCCAGTCAAAACGCTACAAATCAACCTCCATCTTCGGAGGCGGTCTGTTTGGTGGCGATACACCGGCATCGTCCCAGTCCGTTCCAACTCCTACAGCTCCTGTTGACAGTGCGGATAAGAAGTCTTCTTCAGAACGGCATATCAGTCAGACTGACTTAGAAGTGGCTTGGAGACAGGCGTCGAAAGAGATTGCCCCGTTAGACCGCGCCATCAGCATGCGCATGGAGAGCATCACTCCTTCGCTGAAGAGCCAGACAGAGATAGAGCTAGCTGTAGGCAATCAGATTGTGGAGGATTTCTTCCGCACGAACAAAGAGACGATTCTCAGTCATCTGAAGAACCACATCGGAGAAGGGCCACTTCAGATGACTTACCGCATCGTGGATACAGGCGGTCCCCAGAAAATACTCAGCCCTTACGAGCAGATGCAAGAGATGACCAAGTTAAATCCTGCGCTAGGTAAGCTGAAAGATATGCTAGGGCTTGTGGTTGGGTAAACTATAAAATACACAAGTTTCGCAT
>FLNU01001579.1_pt1 | contig 10816 bp, 9 predicted proteins | sample 1140361 | NCBI WGS metagenome assembly FLNU01 (sample SAMEA3878206, study PRJEB12797) | bioreactor metagenome | biome: Moose rumen | place: Sweden | collected 2011-10 | reverse complement strand
GACAATTATCCGCCCTTACTTTCATACCGCCACGCTTTTTGAAATACATATTTTGTCGTTATCCATGTCCACCCGAACCCGCTCGCCGTTACATAGCTTGGAGTTTACTATCATCTGCGCGAGCTCGTTCTCGATAAGTTCGGTTACTCGGCGCTTTATCGGACGCGCACCGTATTTGTCAGTCTCCTTTGCACCGGCGACTGCCTTTATCACCTCAGGCGAGTAACTGAGTTCGATACCGAGGCTTTTCGCCCTTTTTTTCAGGTTATCCAGAGCAATACGGCTTATTTTTACAAGATCGCTTTCCCCCAGCTTGCGGAAAACCACGATCTCATCTATCCTATTTATGAACTCTGGTGCAAAGTGACTGCGCAGGCGCGATATAACGCGCTCTTCTCCCGCTTTATCAGTTTCCTCAGTGAACCCGAGTGCAGACCTGCCTGTAAGCTCGCCTGCACCAACATTTGATGTCATTATAATGATACAGTTGCGAAAGCTTACCTTCCTCATTGAAGAATCAGTCAATATCCCATCGTCGAGTATTTGCAGCAGGATATTGAGAACTTCTATATCCGCCTTTTCTATCTCATCAAACAGCACGATCGAATAGGGATTTCGCCTTATTTTTTCGCATAAATTCTTACTGCTGTCATCATAGCCTGCATATCCGGGCGGAGCTCCTATAAGCTTAGAGACAGAGTGCTTTTCCATATACTCTGACATATCTACTCTTATTAAATTATTCTCAGAGTTAAACATACAGTCTGCAAGAGCTTTTGCAAGTTCAGTCTTCCCCACCCCTGTAGGTCCGGCGAATAGGAACGAGGCGGTAGGACGATCATTTTCACGCAATCCTGATTTCGCACGGCAGATGGCATTCGTTACCTTTGTAACAGCATACTCGTGCCCCACTACCCTTTGCGACAGTTTTTTTTCAAGAGAGCTAAGTCTTTCAGCTTCCTCGATCGTTATCTTGTTAAGCGGTATGCCTGTTTTCATGGATATTACTGAAATAATGTCCTCTTCCAGAACAACAGCGGGACTCTTTGGGGATATTGATTTACTCAGCCTTCCAAGACTGATCCCCGAACCATTAACATCTATATAGCTTGAATCCTTTGTGAGAATGCCGGAATTATGTCTTATCTTCGCACAGGCACAGGCTTCATCGAGTACATCTATCGCTTTATCAGGCAAAAATCTCTCTGAAACATATCTCACTGACATATTAACAGAAAGAGCTATTACTTCATCGCTTATTTCTACATTATGAAATGCTTCATAATTGCTTTTAAGTCCTTTTATTATCTTAATGCAGCTTTCCTTATCCGGCTCGTTTACATTGATAGGCTGAAAACGTCTTTCAAGAGCCGAATCCTTTTCTATCGTCTTTCTGAATTCATCATAAGTTGTTGCACCTATTACTTGCAGCTCTCCTCTTGCGAGCTGAGGCTTCATTATATTAGCGGCATCAATAGCTCCTTCAGCCGCCCCGGCTCCGACTATAGTGTGTATCTCGTCTATAAAAAGAATAATGTTTCCTGCATTTACAGCTTCTTCAAGGCATGCTTTCACTCTCTCTTCAAAGTCTCCTCTATACTTTGCACCTGAGAGCAGTGATGTAAAATCAAGAGAGAAAATAAACTTATTTTTCAGCGTATCAGGTACTAAATTTCGCATAAAAAGCTCTGCTACTCCCTCGACAATGGCTGTCTTACCGACCCCTGCCTCACCTATCAGGCAGGGATTGTTCTTGGTGCGCCGCGAAAGCACCTGCAAGACTCGTTCAATCTCCTTGCTTCTGCCTATTAGGGGGTCGTTCTTTTTTATCAGTGAGATATCAGTGAGGTTCTTGCCATATCTGAACAGATTAGGAAGATGTGACATCTTTGGCTTTATAGAATTATAAAGTTCTTCTCTTATTTCAGTGGAATCGAGTATATTCAGTCCATCACATATTCCGGTAAGATCCCCGCCTATTTTTTTGATTATTGTACAGGCGCTGCATGAAGACTCTCTTATCATTGCTGCTAATATATGTTCAGGAGCCGACTGTTTCTTCTTTAGACTCATCGCTATTGAATATGAGACCTCAAGTATTCTTTTGGTAGCTGTCGTAAAAAATCTCTGATTCAGAATGGAAGGAGTCCCCTGTCCAACAAGCTGGATTATCTCAGCACGAAGCTCGTCATAAGCAACTCCGTTCTCTATTAGTATCTCTGCGGCGCCTGTTGAACCGTCATTGGTCATAGAAAGCAGGATATGCTCGCTGCCTACATATGTGTGACCAAGTTCTGAAGCAAGCTCTACGGCTCCCTCTATTATTCTTATAGACTTCTTAGTGAATTTTTCCGAATTTATCATTATCGCACCCTCCTGAATAACATCTGATAATATTATGCCACTATTTTCGTGCGATAACAGTCGAAAGTGCAAATGCTGCAAAATTTTGTAACACAATTTTCGCCGCAGCATACTATGTACTATGAAACGCAGAAAGCGCTTCAAATACATTCATATTTAAGGAGATGTTCTTTATGTGTAATTCATGCTTCGGAGGAAATAACTGCTGGTGTATCATTCTTCTGATACTTCTCTTCCTCATTCTCTGCAACGGCTGCGGCAACGACAATGACTGCGGCGGCAACAACGGATGCGGATGCGGATGCTGAAATTAAAGACATTTTAGCTTTGTCTGAATAAAAACCGTGCGGCAACCGGAGAGCTCCCGGATACCGCACGGTTTAATTCTGCGCAAGGTCATCATCTACGATATTATTGATCCAGATATCGCTGCGAACCATAAAATACCCAATGAATACTTTTATGATCTCAGAAAGGGTAACTGCTGCGAAAATTACATAAATGCTTAAATTCGTCAGATATACCAGTGCAAAGCCAAGCGGTATCATTATCAGCCATGTAAAACCAAAATCAAACAGAAACGTTATACCCGTCCTGCCGCCGCTCCTGAGTGTGAAATAACAGGCATTTGTGTAAGACCACAGTGGCATTGCCGCAGCCTGTACGATTATCATATACGCGGCGAGCAACTTTATGTTTTCATCAGTATTATACAGATTTGGAAAAAATATAGCAAAAGGCAGCGAAACAACTGCAGCACCCGCAGAACAAGCAACTGCGAAAAATAGCAGTTTGTTATCAATGTCCCTCGCCTCGCTAAGCCTGCCCGCTCCCAGACGCGCACCGACAATTATTGCGATCGCCGCTCCCATTTGGATATATACGGCAGAAAACAGGTTTGTAAGAGTAGATGCTATATTCCTTGCCGCAACGACATCGAGTCCCCTCACGGAATAGCACTGGGCAATGACAGACATTCCGGCTACCCACAGAAATTCATTCATCAGAAGAGGAAGACCCTTTTTTATCATATCAATCATGAGCTGTTTCGGTATCTTAAAGCCCCTGTAAAGCCCCGTTATATATCTATTGCGCTCCGTATGTTTGTGTGCCCATATGATTATTATCACTGCTTCAATAAATTTTGAAACCACTGTAGCTATAGCAGCTCCTGAAACTCCTATTTGCGGCATTCCAAGCTTGCCGAAGATAAGCCCATAATCAAGTATCAGATTTACACCCACCGCAGACATTGCTCCGATCATGGGGATCTTTGTTTCTCCGCATTCTCTGATAACGCTCGCATATGCCTGTCCGACACCGAACGGAAAAAGTCCTATGAGCATTATCTCCATGTAACGTTTGCCGTATCGGAGTGTTTTAGCGATCTGCATAGGATCATCATTCTTGCTGATGTACAGCGAGATCAGCTGTGAATTGAAGGCACAGAATATAATGCCTGCTATCGCTATTATCAGTGTACATATTATCAATCTGAAACGGAATGTGTATTTCTGCCCTTCGCTGTCACCTTTTCCAAAAAACTGTGCACCAAATATTCCGGGACCCGAAACTGCTCCGAATATCGTGATATTGAAAATAAATATGAACTGATTTACGATGGAAACACCGTTCATCTGTTCAGTTCCGGTTTGTCCGACCATTATATTATCTATCATACTGACGAAATTTGTAACTAAATTCTGCAATATCATAGGAACTACTATGCCGAGAACATTCTTGTAAAATAAACGATTGCCTATATATTTTTTTCTGAAATTATTTGTCATAATTGATCTCACATAACCAAATGCGGAGAACTCCTCCCGGAAGCTCTCCGCTGATATCTTAATTATTGTGCCAGTGTGACTGCCTTATTGCGTCTGTTTATAATAACAGGCTGCGTATTGTTTATAACGCAGTCAGCTGTGACTGTGACCTTTGCAATGCTTCCGTCAGATGGTACAGCAAACATAGTCTGCTTTAATATACTCTCGAGTATAGAACGCAGCCCGCGAGCTCCCGTTTTCTGGGAGATAGCTTTTTTGGCTATCTCGATGAGAGCGTCATCCTCTATTTCGAGCTCGATATCATCGTAGTGGAAAAGCTTCTTGTACTGCTTGATAAGCGCATTTTTCGGCTCTGTAAGTATTCTTACAAGCGAAGCTTCATCAAGCTCCTCAAGAACTGAAATTACAGGAAGTCTTCCGACAAATTCGGGCACCATTCCGAATTTTACGAGATCCTTAGGAATGACCTTTTTGAAGATATTGTCCTTTTCCTCGGTGTGGGACTTTATTTCTCCGCCGAAACCGATAGGCGCTTTGCCTATACGCTTCTGTATCTGACGCTCAAGTCCGTCGAAAGCTCCGCCGCAGATAAACAGGATATTCTTAGTATTTATCTGTATGACCTCCTGATTGGGGTGCTTTCTGCCCCCTTGAGGAGGAACATTTGAAACAGTTCCCTCGATTATCTTGAGAAGAGCCTGTTGAACTCCCTCACCGCTTACATCACGGGTAAGCGAAGTGTTCTCGGACTTCCTTGCTATCTTATCTATCTCGTCGATGTAGATTATACCGCGCTCCGCTGCCTTGATATCAAAATCCGCTGCCTGAATGAGGCGCAGAAGTACGTTCTCAACATCATCACCGACATAGCCTGCTTCGGTTATAGTCGTTGCATCTGCAATAGCGAACGGTACATTCAGCAGCTTCGCAAGTGTCTGTGCGAGGAAAGTCTTTCCGACTCCGGTAGGTCCGAGAAGCAGCACATTGCTCTTCTGCAGTTCTACGCCGTCGCCGTCCTTTTCGTCCGTTTCGGAGTCCTGACTCATTATGCGCTTATAGTGATTGTAAACGGCTACTGCAAGAGATATTTTCGCATCGTCCTGCCCGATGACATACTCGTCAAGAAAAGTCTTTATCTCTACGGGCTTCAGAAGCTTCATTGAAGAAAGATCACCTTCTGTTTCTGTCTTTGCAGCCTTGCGGTGAGCCTTGGCTATCCCGGGACCATAAAGCATTTCATAGCAATAGCATACACATTCATCGCATATATTTGCAGTTCCGGCGGAAAACATACTGTGTACGCGGTTTTCGCCTTTTCCGCAGAAGCTGCACGATTTAAAAGTTTCAGCCATTTAAAAAACCTACCTTTTTTCTATGACCTTGTCTATAAGACCGTATTCGAGGGCTTCCTGAGCGGTCATGTAATTATCGCGCTCGGTGTCCTGCTGAACCTGTTCAATGGGCTTTCCGGTGTTGGCGGAGAGCATTTCATTCATTCTTTGACGTATTCTTACCAGATGATCGGAGTGTATCTTGATGTCTGTACACTGTCCGGATAATCCGCCAGAGATAAGGGGCTGGTGTATCATTATCTCACTGTTGGGCAGCGCGAAACGCTTGCCTTTTGTGCCTGCGGCAAGGAGAAATGCTCCCATAGAAGCTGCCATACCGATGCATATCGTGGAAACATCACACTTGATATACTGCATGGTATCATAGATTGCCATGCCCGAAGTTATTGAGCCCCCGGGACTGTTGATATACAGTGAAATGTCCTTTTCGGTATCCTGACTTTCAAGATATAGAAGCTGTGCAACTACAAGGCTTGCCGTGGTATCATTTACCTGATCGGAAAGCATAATTATTCTGTCGTTAAGCAATCTGGAGAAAATATCATATGATCTTTCGCCTCTGCTTGTCTGTTCAACGACATAAGGTACTAAACTACTCATTTTTCATCGCCCTTTCTTTAAAAACAGTTGTCCCACAATAAGCTGCGGGACAACATTATAAGTAAAATATGATTATTCAGCCTTTTCTTCAACAGAACTATTATCTACCACAGCATTTTCCTTAACGATATCAACTGCCTTCTGTACTCTAAGATCTTCGATATAATCCTGAAGAGGAATGAATCTCTTTACAGTTTCAACGTCCATATTATTAGCCGCCGCAACATCTGCAAGACCATTGTTGATATCATCCTCTGAAGGCTCGATATTCTCAAGCTCTGCGATCTTCTCAAGAGCAAGTCTGAGCTTTACTTCATTTACTGCTCTGTCGCGGTATGTCTCTCTGAATGAATCTGTGTCCATACCTGTGTACTGGAAGTAGAGCTTGAGATCCATACCCTGCTGCTGGAGCTGCTGCTCGAATGAACGCATGAGGGCGTCTATTCTCTGCTCGAACATACAGTTCGGGATAGGAGCTTCTACTTTCTCGATAAGAGCATTCATAAGAGCGTTTTCAAAAGCAGAGTCAGCCTGATTTACAGCAGCCTCCTCAAGCTTCTCCTTGATATCTGCTCTGTATTCTTCAACTGTATCAAACTCTGTAGCGTCCTTTACGAGATCATCGTTGATCTCAGGAAGCTCCTCATAGCTGATAGCCTTGAGCTTGCACTTGAAAACAGCTTCCTTGCCGGCATAATCAGTCATCTGATAATCCTCGGGGAAAGTAACTGTAACGTCGAATTCATCGCCGATGTTATGACCTACGATCTGATCTTCAAAGCCGGGGATAAACTGTCCGCTGCCGAGCTTTAAGGGGTGATCCTCACCCTTGCCGCCCTCGAAAGGCTCGTCTCCGAAAAAGCCCTCGAAGTCAATGATGACCTCATCGCCGAGCTGAGCTGCTCTGTCATCAACGGAAACGATACGTGCATTCTTCTTTCTGATAATATCTATCTGATTGTTGATATCGTCCTCGGTTATCTCCTTGACCTCCTTGGGAGCCTTTATACCCTTGTAATCGGAGATCTCTATTTCAGGCTTAGTTACGCAAACCGCCTTGAGTTCAACGCCCTCTGCCTTATCAATGGAAGTTACCTCAACATTGGGTCTGTCAACGAGAACGAGACCGGTCTCCTTAACAGCAGCATCGATCTCGGGTCCGAGGAGCGAGTTGATAGCTCCCTCATAGAATGCACCTTCGCCGAACTCTTTTTCAGCAAGCTTACGGGAAACCTTACCCTTTCTGAAACCTTTTATCTGGATATTCTTTTTCTGGCGCTGATACTCCTTTTCAACGGCTGCCTCAAAAGCCTCGGGATCGATAGAAATTACCAGCTCTGTAGTGTTCACATCTGTTTTTGTTGATGATTTTAAACTCATGATAAATACGTCCTCCATTATTTATATAACATACTTGGTATATTATACCACATTTAAAAAAATTTTTCTATAGATTTTTTTCACTTCTGCATTATGCACAAATCACATTACTTTTTCAGGAGCAAATTGTAGATAATCACCTGCGATAAGATGGAAATTTATCCCGTCATATGTATTTTTCACGCACAAATCATGCGCCGATCTTCCATGGATATGTCCATAATAGCAGTCCTTTATCTTATACCTGTAAAGCACATCAAGAATGTCATAATTGAAATTTGCGCCGAAAATTGGCGGATAATGCAGAAATACTATCGGTGTAAGCTTTTCTTTCAAGGCGGACTGTATAGAGGTCTCGAGCCGCTGTACCTCGCGTCGCAGCACCTTTTCGTCCTGCTCATCCTTAGTATCGGTGCCGTTGACCCAGCCTCTTGTCCCACAGATACCGTACTCTGCATAGCGGTAATGGTTATTGTGCAGTATCTTTATTGACTCACAGCCCTCTGAGGCGAGAAATTCCTCCATCTTCTTCTTTGTAGTCCACCAGTAATCGTGGTTTCCCTTGATGATTATCTTGGTCCCGGGAAGAGATTCGATGAACCGAAAGTCCGCAGCTGCTCCGCTCAATGACATTCCCCAAGAGATATCTCCCGGGAGAACGATAGTGTCCTCATCGCGGACGAGCTCTGTCCAATTTTTCTCTATAAGCTCCTGATAATTCGTCCACCCTGAGAATATGCTCATTGTTTTTGAAGGGTCTCCAAAGCACAGGTGCAGGTCTGCCAATACATACAGACTCATCTTTAAATTCCCAGCGTACCAAGGACATACGACTTCTGGTCGTCCTTTGCTATAACGTCGCCAAAGCGCTCGGGCTTGTTCTTGAGATCTGCGAGAGCTGCAGGAACAGGCAGCTTTGAGAGCTCTGCAATGCGGTCTACCTTGTCATATTCGCTGATATCGGAATTTTTTCCCTCAAGAGATTCGAGCACAGCCGCGCTGAACTTATAAGGACTCGCAGTGGAAGCTATAATAGTCTTTGTAGTATCTCCCGTTGACTTCTTGTAATCCTCATATACCTTTACTGCTACAGCGGTATGAGTGTCGCAGGTATAGGAATATTTTTCATATATCTCGTGTATCGCAGCTTTGGTATGCTCATCGTCGCAGTAGCCTGCGCTGAACTCATCGAGCAGTTTCGCCTTTACATCGTCGGAGACCTCATATTTACCCTCGGCGGCAAGTTTGCCGAACCACTCATTGATGAGCTTGTCGTTCTTGTCTGTCATAATGTACAGAAGTCTTTCAAGGTTACTCGAAATGAGAATATCCATAGATGGCGAAACAGTTGCATAGAATTGTCTGTTCCTGTCGTAAACGCCTGTATTTATGAAGTCAGTGAGGACATTGTTGATATTTGAAGCACAGATAAGCTTGTTTACAGGAATGCCCATGTGCTTAGCGTAATAAGCCGCGAGGATATTTCCGAAATTACCTGTGGGGACAACGATGTTCACCTTCTCGCCAAGAGCTATCTCTCCGTCCTTTACAAGTTCTGCATAAGCCGATATGTAGTAAACTATCTGCGGAACAAGTCTGCCCCAGTTGATCGAGTTCGCGCTCGAAAACATCATGCCGTTATCGTCAAGCGCCTTTTTGACCTCGCTATCCGTGAATATAGCTTTTACTCCGTTCTGGCAGTCGTCGAAATTGCCCTTGAGAGCACAAACACCTACATTATTGCCCTCCTGAGTCTTCATCTGTCGCTTCTGCATTGGGCTTACTCCGTCCTCGGGGTAGAACACGAGGATAGAAGTTCCCTCAACGTCCTTGAATCCCTCAAGTGCTGCTTTACCCGTATCTCCGGAGGTGGCAACAAGTATAACTATCTTCTTGTCAAGGTTTATTTTCTTTGCCGAAGTCGTAAGAAAATATGGCAGTATCTGAAGCGCCATATCCTTGAATGCACAGGTCGGTCCGTGCCAGAGCTCGAGCATATATGTGCCGTCGAAGAGATGCGCTATCTCAGCAATGCTCTCGGTCTCGAAATTCTTCGTGCTGTAGGCATTGTCTGTGCAGTAGCGTATCTCCGCCTCGGTAAAGTCGGTAAGGAACTTCGAGAAAACAAAAGCTGCCTTGTCGGCATACTTCATCTCGCCGACAGCCTTTATCTCATCCGGAGTAAGAACGGGTATCTCCTCGGGGACAAAGAGTCCGCCGTCGGCAGAAATGCCCTGTGTGATAGCCTGAGCGCTGTTTACCTTTACATCGCTGTTTCTTGTGCTGTTATAAAACATAATATCACCCTTCAGAAAATGTAGTTATAGCCTGTTGTGTCATAGGCGTTTGTTATATAATCAATGCCGATCACCCTGCCTGCGTCAACAATGACCTGCGCAACGTCGAAGCGCGGCTGTAAAATAGTCGGGTGTTTACAGCAATAATCGCTTGCAGCCCGTATAACGAGCCCTTTTTTTCGTTTGGTCACGGCGTCAAATCCGCTTACGAGACTTTGCGGCTTACGAGTCTTTACCTCTACAAATGCTATATAGTCTCCGTCTTCGGCAATTATATCTATCTCTCCGCCCTTTATGCGATAATTCCGCGCAGATATAGTATATCCTCTCTCGGTCAGATAGGCGCACACGCTATCCTCCCCGAGTTTTCCTATCTCACTGCTTTTCATAGAGCTTTTTCAAGAAGGTCTTCCTGTGAACGTCCGATATGCCGTATTTTTCAAGCATTTGATAGTGGAGCTTCGTGCCGTAGCCCTTGTGCTTTTCAAAAGCATAATGCGGATATTTTTCCGCAAGCTCTCTCATGTAGCGGTCACGGGCTACCTTTGCAAGTATGGAGGCAGCCGAAATTGAAGCGGAGGTCGCGTCTCCCTTTATTACATATCTTGCCTCACAGCTTATATCGGGGAGCTTATTGCCGTCAATGAGCGCAAGGTCAGGCACTATGCCAAGTCCCTCGACCGCTCTTTTCATCGCAAGCAATGCTGCCTGCAAAATGTTTAACGTATCTATCTCCTCAACAGAAGCGGTCGCTATACAGTAGGCATCCGATTTTTCGATTATCTCATCATATAGCTTCTCGCGGCGAGATTCGGATATCTTCTTGCTGTCATTGAGATAGTCAATCAGCACGCCGTCGCTGAGAATGACCGCAGCAGCGTAAACATCCCCCGCAAGAGGTCCTCTTCCTGCTTCATCGACTCCGCAGATAACAGGATACTGCGTACGAAGCTGTGAATCATAGTCGAAAAGCTCCCTGTGGAGCACTGTCCTTGCCATAATTACTCCTTTGGCGGAAGCTCTAAGGTCAACC
>FLNU01001406.1_pt1 | contig 10846 bp, 11 predicted proteins | sample 1140361 | NCBI WGS metagenome assembly FLNU01 (sample SAMEA3878206, study PRJEB12797) | bioreactor metagenome | biome: Moose rumen | place: Sweden | collected 2011-10 | reverse complement strand
CTAAACCGAGAATACATATTCCCCCTAAGAATGTGCCGACTTTCTTTTTGATGTTTTCATCTGTACCAACAGGCTGACCGGTAATTTGGGAAATATTATCTTCTGCAGAATTATTGCCATATAAACCAAGAGTTATGCCGCTTATTAAACCTTGAGTAAATGAACCATGACCCGCAGCTCTTAAATCTTCTTCAAGAGTTACTCCTCCATTCATTTGAGCATACAGTGCCAGAGCCTGGTTTTTAATATCTTCAGGGTTATTTGATTCTCCATAGGCTCGAGCAACAGTTGCGACATAAGCATCAAATGCCCGCATTATTTGATCCTGCTCATTTTGATTAATTTTATCTTTCAAGTTTCTTGCCGCCTGCTGAATACTATTCATAGGCGCATTAACTTGAAATTGCTGATTTCGATACATCTGCTGCTGATCTATATAATAATCATTATAGAATTGCTGATATTGCCGCATATTATCAAAATATGTACTATTATCTAGGCTGCCTCCTGGCATCATACCAATGTTATTACCAAAAATACTTCCTCCAAAACTCGGTCCTGATGATGGATATGAGTTATACATATTGATAACATCATAATTGAAATTATTTGGGCACGTAACCGGAGCTGTATACCTGAAATAATTTGGCGCTGCTACACTACTAGTCATACTGACCTCCAAACAAAATTAACCTTTTAACCTACCTTACTTACATATATAAAAATTTTTTTTATACAAAAATTGCTTACATGGAAAAATTTGTTACATTCTGTTACATTATTCAGTTGATGCAATTTTTCCTTTAATCATTTATTATTGTGCATGTAAAGAACTGGAGTAAGATGATATTGTGAAGAAGTTTTTATCTTTTATTTTTTGGCTGATTATCATTGTTGGAGCTTGTACTGCCGGCTACTACTACAGAGATTATTTAAAAATTCAATGTAATAAAGTACAAGGAATGTACTATGTTTACCAAGGCGACGAAGCATATAAAAAATTACAGCTTAGCAAGGCTATAAAATTTTATAATAACGGTTTGAAATTATATCCCGGACATTACAGCGCATGGTATAACTTGGGCAATATTTATGTAGCCTATGAAGACTATTATTCTGCTCTCCATGCTTATTCTCAAGCATTCAAATACAATCCCAAAATGATGACCGCAAGGATGAACTACGGAATTATTTCAACAGAAAAGCTTGGAAACTTTGATGCCGCTTTAGAGCAATACAATAAAATCATTGAAACCGATAGAAGGCTTTTATCTATTCCATATATTTACGATAACAGAAAAAGCACAAAAGAAAACAAAGCTATAGCATACTACAACAGCGGTGTCACATATAGAATGAAGTCAATTTACTCAAATAACAGCTGGGAACATGAAAGAGAATACTTATCAAAAGCAATTTCTTCATATAAAAATTCTATTGATATTAATCCAAACAGCTATGATGCGCAGTATAATCTCGGACTCGCATACCACATTGCAGGAGATTACAGTAATGCAGGTAAATACTATTGCAATGCAATAAAACTTTCCCCTACAAGTTATGAAGCGCATTACAATCTTGCAGTATTATTACGACGTCTAAAACACTATAATGAAGCTTTGGAAGAAATAGATAAAGCCTCAACTTTAATTTCTGCAATAGATAATAATGCTGTTTTGCAAGAATACGCATCTATTATCATGACAGACATTATGAAAAATGTTTATCAAAATGAAGAATATACAAAATCTTTAAAAAATTCCCTTGAAAAAGAAAAAGAAAAAAATAAAAAACAAATTGAAAAAAGCGGAGTTAAGCTAACAAACGGTAGAATAAGTTTAAACGAAAAACCGGATAAAAAAGTTATTGATAGTTTTGGTAAATGCCCAAATCTCTCATTATTTAACGATGAAGACTATTAATATATGTAATTACAAGAAAATTTTTAATTTTTCTGCAAGTATATATTGTAAAAATTATTGTTACAATATTAAAGATTTTTATAACATGTCCGATAATAATAACAGTTTTACAAGGCACTAAAGGGTTTAGATATGAAAGTTCGGGCAATAACATTAAATAACGGACGTTACGAAATTAGACTTGGTAATTCAGGTTTAAATAAACGTTCTGTCCTAAATGAACGCCCAAGTATTGATAATCTCTCAAGAATGCCTTATGTTTACCCTATTTCTTTTGAGGGAGGTATTCAGAATTCAAAAAAACTTCGGGAATTATTCGCCTATGGTCTACCCTGTATGTACTCTGGCATAAAAATGATTGACCCAAAATATGTTGCTAAATTAATTAAAAATAATGCCTTTTCCCGGCCAACACCTGACATTATAAATATTTTTGAACAACACAGCGAAAGCTTGACAGGAATGGAAAAAAGAATTTTTGAAATTCTAAAAGACAGAGCAAAAATTCATCCCGAGAAAAACATTCAAGAACTTCTGAAAGAAGCAGAACCTGTATTCAGACGTCGATTGAGGAAAAAACAAGCTCCAATATTTCACGAACTCAATGAAATTTCCAAAGAACTTCCACTGAAATATCGTTCAAAATTTAACGTTCTAATGGAAGAAACAAACAAAAAATTGAATGAAAAACCTATCATAATACCTTTTTCAAGCTCGGAATTCCAATATAAACTTTCTAAAATTAAAGACTTTATACTAAACGGACAAGACTTAAAAGCAAAAAAAGTCATTAATGTCATGCTCAAAGAATCAAAAAAGTTCGCTCGTTATACCGATCCAAAAACCATTGAAAACCAAAGAAAAGTGATAGGAATGCTTGAATGGATATTGAAAAAATCAGTACTGAAAAACAATGAACAACTTAATGAATTAATTCAAAGTTCTAAATCCAGATTATTTTACGAAGAAGTTATTGTACCTTTTTCAAGAAAAAGTTTTATATATGATTTATCAAAAATTATAAATACTCTTCCAAATGAACAAATGCAGGAAAAAATTCTTTTAACAGCTGCAAAACTTCCTACATCATCCCAAAGCTTTTCTGCGTACTTTTTAAAAGTAGCAGCTGAACCTCCGGAAAAAATAGGTTACAGGCTTCTTCGTCCGACAACTGCATCTGTTGAACATATATTACCAAGATCCTGCGGTGGAGAAGATGTTCTCTCAAACTTTGGCGGAGCAACTGCTAAAATAAATTCTATTAGAGGGAATTTAAATCTTTCGGAATGGGCAAAGAAACATCCGGAAATAAAAGAAAATTGCCAAAAATATGTCGATAAATTAATAGAACTTTACCATAAAGGAGTATTTCTAAAAGTAGGAATAAGTCCTAAGTATATCTCCGATTTTAAACAAGTTATAGCAAAACAATCAAAAGGCATGATTAACGTAGATATTTCCAAGTTGTAAAAGAAACAATACATAACTTGAAAAATTTATTTTCGCTATGTAAAATAACCGTATAAAAGGAGTTTATTATATGGTTGAGACTCAAAAGCGGATTTTAATTGTTGACGATGACGAAGAAATCAGAGAACTTCTGGAATTTGACATAAGAAGCAGCGGCTATTTTGTAGATACTGCTTCGAACGGTATGGAAGGCTTACACAAAGCATTAAATAATACTTATGATTTGATATTATTAGATGTAATGATGCCAAAAATGAATGGTTTTGATGTTTGTAAAAATATACGCAATGCCAAATTATCAATTCCGATTCTTATGCTCACTGCAAAGGGTACAATTGAAGACAAAACAAGCGGATTTGACTGTGGAGCAGATGATTATTTGGTAAAACCTTTTGATATTCAGGAAGTACTATTGAGAATAAGAGTTCTTTTGCGAAGAAACATTGTTCGAATTGATGAAAATTCTCTGAATAACGAAGTTTTAAGAAGTGGAGATATTGAAATATTTCCGGAATCACTTGAAGCTGTTATTGTAAATAAAAAAGTGAAATTAACTCCAACAGAGTTCGAAATTTTATATTGTTTAATACAGCATTTCAATCAGCCTGTAACACTTGCAACATTGCTTGATGAAGTATGGGGATACGATAGCAATGAAGATGTGCGAATGCTTAGAGTACATGTTGGAGGTTTAAGAAATAAAATTGAACCGGATTCAAAAAATCCAAAATACCTTCATACTGTTACAAATGTTGGATATAAACTTACACCTTTCGGGCAAGAATAAGATAAACGAAGAATGAAAAAACTTAGTTATGGATTAAAAAAACTCAAAATTATTGAACAAATCGCTATAGTATTTTTTATAGGGATTATAATTCCTATGTCTATTAGCGGCTTTATCATAAATAACATCAACCAACAGTCTGTGAGACGCCAATTGAGAGAATCCGCAGTACTAATTACGGGAGTTGTATCAGACGAAATGGATTTTTTAATAGATTCAAACGAAATGACACTGGGGCAAATTGCTGACACCTTAGAATATATTCCTAATACCGAACAAAAAAAGAAATTTATAAATAATGTTTCAAAAAAATATCCTCACTGCGACAAAATTTTTATTGTAAAAACACAAAAAGAATTTGAAAAAATATATGACGAGGCAAAAGAAAATGATCAACCGGTCCTTTCTACAAATATGAAAGACGGCTCTTTTCTTGTCGTAACGTTCAATACAAAAAATATGGATATGCAGCTGTTTAAATCTCTCGAAGATGATAACAGACAGATATATATCTTGGATTCCAATAATCATCTTATTGCTGCACACAATTTCAATTTTGATTCGTTTAAAGAAGTAATGAACCAATTGCCCAAAGATGCTATAATTGGAGTTCCGGTTATATTTGGGGACGAAAAAAACCGTCCGACAATATACCTGAAACACACAAACCCTGACTATACAATAATTGTCAACACTACAAACGATATCTCAAAACAAGCAATTTACAATAACCGAGTAAAAATAATTTTATCCGTATTATTTGCAATTTTATCTATGATGGCTTTGGTCGGTTTTTACATATATTACCTATACATAAATATTAGACAGCTTTTTAAAGCTATTATTGCTATATCAAAAGGTAATTATCAACGTCAGATTCGTCTTTTAACAACAACGTTTACACCTTATGAAATCGTATTTCTTGCAAACGAATTTAATAATATGGTTTCTGAAATCGATAAATCATATATAGAATTACAAAAAAAGAATAAAGAATTAAAAGAGTTAAATGAATTCCGCTCAAACCTAATTGATACCGTAAGCCACGAATTAAGAACACCATTAACGAGTATTCAAGGCTATACTTCAAGGCTTATGAGACAAGATATTGTAATTGACGATGAGACAAAACAGAAATCGCTTCGAATAATAAAAGAACAGTCTGAAAGATTAAAACGTCTTATAGAGGATTTACTAACTATTCCGGACATTGAAGGTATGCGTTTACGTACAGTAAATACAAATGTTTCATTAGAGGAAGTACTTGAACAATCTGAACTGCTCTTACGCAAAAAAGATGGACATGAGATTGTTATACAAATGGAAGAAAATTTCCCGCAAATTAGTGCAGATAAAGGACGCCTTGAACAAGTATTTGTCAATCTTTTTGAAAACGCTGTTAAATATTCTTACCCTGACACACCGATAACTGTCAATGCCAATGTAGCAGACAATAAAGCAATTATTCAAGTTAAGAATAAATGCGACAAAATTCCTGAGAACAAATTAGAGACCTTATTTGAGAAATTTGTAAGACTTGATGATAATATGACACGTACAACACGAGGAACAGGATTGGGATTATTCATTGTTAAGGGATTAGTTGAAGCAATGGGTGGAACAGTCAAATTGGATTCTGATGATGAATTCGGTTTTTGCGCAACAATTATATTAAAAATTATTTAGTCCGTTATTTCTTTTGTTTTTAGTTTGTAATAAATTTCTTTATCTCTGTATTTTAAAATTTTTGCCGGATTGCCTCCAACAACAGCACAGTCTGGTACATCTTTTGTAACAACAGAACACATCGCAACCACAGCCCCTTCTCCTATTGTGACACCAGGAATGATATTTGAATTTGCTCCTAACCATACATTATCTTTTATAACAATTGGTTTATCTATTTGAACATCATCAAAAGGTAATGCTTTTGGTGCAAAATAATTATGATTTGACGACCACATAAATACTCTTGGTCCCATTTGTACATTATTACCTACATAAATTCCTCCCCGAGCATTTAAATATGATTTTTCACCTATTCTTACATTATCTCCGACAGACAATTTACGAGCACTGTGAATAATAACCCCTGAACAGCATGTAAAATCTTTTCCACAACTTTTTATTCTATATTTCCAATATTTTTTTCTAAAATAACGTATTATTTTTGTTAACACAGATTGTATCCTTTTCAATAAATGTATCATCGTATGGTAAATCATTTCCTTTGTAATTATGAGTATCAGAAATTATAAGCGAACCCAAACCCCTCATACAAAATAATTTCCCAGCGTAACTTGCCATTTTCCACTAATATGTATACCATTTAGGTGTCCATTATTTTTGATAATAGTGTTTTCATTTACAGTAGAAAACTTGCTGCAATATAAATTTTTTCCAATACATTTTGCCGTTAAAAGTACTTGTATGCTATTACAGACAAGTCTAAATTTTCTACGTAAATATTTACTTGGTATAAGACAAGATAAAATTTTAGTCATAAAAATATTATACATAGTTTTACGTACTAGTGGTACGTATATTTACAAAAATTTACGTTTACACTGTACGTATATGGGGGATGAATTTTACATAAAACTCGGCAAAAATATTAAGAAACGGCGTAAAGAAATTGGTTTAACCCAACAAGAACTTGCTGAAAGATTAGAACTTTCATTGAATTTTATTGGGAAAATTGAAGTTGCATTTTCAAAACCTTCTTTAGAAACATTGTTAAAAATTGCTGATTGTCTTGATATAACGATTTCTGATTTGTGTAAATTTGATAATCAAAACACATAAACTATGTTAAAATATTTTTATGAAAAACAGATTTATGCAAATGGCTATTAAGCAGGCGAAATTGACTGTTGACGAAGTCCCTGTAGGAGCAATTGTTGTCAAAAATGGCGAAATTATCGCTTGTGCTTTCAATAAAAAAGAGCGTGAAAATGACGTGACATCTCACGCAGAGATTATTGCACTGCGCAATGCTTCAAGGATTTTGGAGAACTGGCGCTTAGAAGATTGTGAAATTTATGTAACCTTAGAACCTTGTCCTATGTGTGGCTGGGCAATACTACAATCAAGAATAAAAAGTATTTATTTTGGGAGTTATGATTTAAAATATGGCGCATTTTCAAAATGCTATTTAAACGAAATATCTGATACAAACATAAACATATATGGTGGCATTGAAGAAGAAAAATGTGATAAACTTTTAAAAGCTTTTTTTGCGCAAATAAGAAATAATGGTTAACCATATATAAAAAAGAATTTTGAAATAAACATGCGATAGGTGAAAATATCATTACCCATCGCACGTTTTATCAATACAGCAAAAAGTTTAGCAGCAAGCTGCTGATTTTGATTTTTCTATGCATCCAATCAAGGTTTTAGCAACAATATCCTGTTCTTCGTGAGTTAATTCAGGGAACATTGGAAGTGAAATTACACATTCAGTGTTCTTTTCTGTAACAGGCAAAGAACCTTTACCCATCCCAAGCCAAGCATTAACCTTTTGGAAATGCAACGGTATCGGATAGTAAAGCATTGCACCAATACCTGCTTCTCCTAGCATTTTGTGAACTTCGTCTCTGTTAGGAGTTTTAACTGTATACTGATGGTAAACACAGTATGTATTTTCCAATTCTGACGGAGTTTGAATATCAGAACATGAAGCAAACAGTTTATTATAATATGCTGCGTGTTCTCTTCTTTGAGTATTCCATTCATCAATGTGTTTTGCTTTTACTCTTAAAATTGCTGCTTGAATTTCATCTAAACGTGAATTTACACCTAATTCATCGTTATGATAACGAACCATAGAACCATGGTTTCTCAATGCAATCAAATGATCTCTTAATTCTTCGGAATTTACGGTACAAAGTCCGCCATCACCCATTGTTCCTAAGTTTTTAGTAGGGTAGAAGCTGTAACATCCTATATCACCAAAAGTACCTACCATTTTGCCCTTGTATAAAGAACCAATAGCCTGACAGCAATCTTCAATTACTCTCAAATTGTGTCTTCTTGCAATATCCATAATCGCATCCATATCACAAGGCTGACCATATAAGTGAACAGGAATGATTGCTTTTGTATTTGGAGTAATAGCTTCTTCTATTTTTGAAGGATCAATATTAAATGTATTTTCATCGATATCAACAAAAACAGGTTTCGCTCCAACCATACCGATAGCTTCTGCAGTAGCAACAAAAGTGAAAGCTGTTGTAATAACTTCATCTCCTGCGCCAATATTTAATGCACGTAATGCAATGTGCAATGCATCTGTTCCTGAATTTAATGCAACTGTATATTTGCATCCAATATAACTAGCCAATTCGCTTTCCAAAGCCTTAACGTTCGGGCCTAAAATATAGCATCCGCTTCTCATAACTTCGCATACAGCTTTTTCAGCCTCTTCACCAATTTGGGCGTATTGACGTTTTGAATCAAAAATAGGTATCATACTTTTCTCCTTTATAATGTACACCATTCTACCCAACTATTATACCACGGCTTTTTGAATCTTAATATAATTTTTATATCTGCTTATAAGGATTATTTAAAGTTCTTGGAATCGGAAATTACTTTGTTCACAAAGTGTCTTGAATATGAAGGTACGCAATTACACTTTTTTACTGCTCCAGCACCGGAATTGTACGCTGCAAGAGCCAACTCCGCTGAGCCAAACATATTATACATAGATTTGTAATACATAACCCCGCCTTTAATATTGTCGTTCAGATCATAAGCATTAAGTCCCATGTTTTTCGCTGTAGCCGGTAAAAGCTGAAAAACACCGACTGTACCGCAAGCAGCTTTTGCTTCCTGCCTAAATCCGGACTCAGCTTTTGCAAGGCTCAGCATAATCGCAGGATCAACTCCCATGGAATTCGCCTGTTTCACAATTATCTGCTTAATATCTTCAACAGAAGCCCATACAGGTAAAAATGAAAACAAACATATAATTATAAACAAAACATTCTTCAATTTCATATATAAACTCTTTTTTTCTTTATTGTAGCATAATAGAATTAGCTGAGACAAATTTATGGATGTTATTAACAAAAATCGAAATAAAATAATAATATTAAGAATTTATTTTTTGTAGTTCGTAGTTTAAGATTTTTGCACAAATTATGACAAAATTGAAATTTCATATGTAAAATGTAAATATTTATTTACATTTTACATATTTCTATTGGACATCATATTACAGATATAGTATAACTTATCAAAAAGGAGTTATGATATGCGTATTCAACCTACGAGCAACTATAGTTATTCTGCTAAAATTGGCCGTATAAAAGAAAACAATCCGACATTTGGGATTAACAAAAGTGTAGGGAAAATGGTTCTTCGTGGACGTAAATCCGTAATGAAAAGAATTGTACAAATATTTAAAGATGCACCTGATGAAGTCATTAAAGAATATACAAAAATTAAAGGAAATGATATAGAATCTTTTCAAGGATATAAAAAGTTAAAAAGCGAGATTGGATATTATAAGGAATTTCAAAAAAAATCAGAGTCTGGTTGGATGAGGAATTATGACCCTTGTGGGAATGATTATGCAAGAGATATTGAAAGTTGTTACGTATTTGGACTAATGGAATAAGTTTACAAATTAAAATATCGATAAGGGAGACCATGCATCTTTTTTTATCTGAGTGATGCAGGGCTCAATTATATGCACCAAAATATAAAACCATATTAAAAAACTTTTTAATTTCCTCCAGAGTTGACGAGTTTCGGACCTGGTTAGTTCAAAATATCATCTAAGTTTGATATTTTAACATTGATACTAATAATGCGTTATATTATTTTAATTTTCTTTAAAATCGTATAAAGAAATCTTTCTTGATGAATATTGGATTCCTTCCAGCTTCTTAAGACATCTTTTATAATTTTTATAGCTTCTTGTTTATTGTAATTTGGTTTGGGTTTTTCATTAACATGAACGGGAGGTAAATCCATAATTTCTTCTATCGGATGTAACACGATTGGAGTTCTGTCAAACCATTTTTTAAACCATTGTGCAAATCTTGTTTTTCGATTATTACGTGGTATTGCACAACGACTATCAAGAAGGTAGCTTGAACCATTCAACCTTCCTACTTGGTCTGTTCGCCATAAGCTAAAGTCATCTGATGGTGCAAAACCTTGTTTCTTCATTTTTCTTTTTACATTTTGAACATCAAGTATATCTACATTCTCGGTATCTGCTTTTTGTTGAACATAACCATACATATTACCACAATGTTCTATCGGACTTAAAAGCGGAATATCAAATTTCGGGTTATATTTTCTGTATTCAAAAGGATTTTCTTCAGACACTTTTAATACTCTATCTTTACCTATATCAAAGACTGAAGTAAGTCCGCCAAAGCCTGCGATACCATATATTTTTTCGTTAAGAAATTTACCTGATTCATTAATAAAATTTATAACAGGTCTAAGTTTTTTTTCAAACTTTAAATCATTAATACATTGTTCTAAATCTGTTAATATTCCTTTAGGTTCAGTTATTACATAATGATGAAAAAATTCTTCACCATCATATACCGTAATATATTCTTTTCCATTAGAAAATTCTCTGATTGTATATTTATTTTGCCCAAAATAAGGGCTGTTTAAATTTATTTTTGATACATTCATA
>FLNU01001405.1_pt1 | contig 10866 bp, 5 predicted proteins | sample 1140361 | NCBI WGS metagenome assembly FLNU01 (sample SAMEA3878206, study PRJEB12797) | bioreactor metagenome | biome: Moose rumen | place: Sweden | collected 2011-10 | reverse complement strand
GTAAAAAGAGACGCAACAGAAGCGGAAATCAAATCCGCATACAGAAAACTTGCTCGTAAATTTCATCCTGATGTAAATAAAACTAAAGAAGCTGAAGAAAAATTTAAAGAAATAAATGAAGCTTATGAAGTTTTGGGGGATTCTCAGAAGCGTAAACGTTATGACAGTTTGGGTGCAAATTGGCAAGGCGGAGCAGATTATACACCTCCTCCTGGGTTTGAAAATTTTGGATTTCAAGGCGGTCAGGGATATCAACAATTTAGCTTCGGTGGCGGAGATATGGGAGGGTTTTCTGACTTTTTCAGTTCTTTGTTTGGCGATATGATGGGAGGCGCAACTAGAGGGAGAAATGCCGGAGGTTTTGGCGGTTTTGATTTTGGAGATATAGGCTCACAAACCCGTCGCAGAACTTCTACAAAACCTCCAAAAACAGAAGATTTAGATATTACAAAAAATTTATATGTTACAGCAAAAGACTTATTTTCAACAGAACCTATTACGGTAAAATTTAGTGACATGAGTAAATGCAATCAATGTCCTCCTGGTGGCGGGTACTGCTCACATTGCGGTGGAACGGGTTATGTAAATGATTCAAAGTCTATCAAGGTTAAGCTGCCAAAAGAAGTTAACGAAGGTCAAAAAATTCGACTTAAAGGAGAAGGAAAAGTTGATGCCTACGGTCAAAAAGGTGATTTGTATCTTATTATAAATTTCAAAGACAGCGAGTATGAAATTGCAGGTTCAGATTTGACCAAGGATATTGAAATTACACCTCCGGAAGCGGTTTTGGGTTGTAAAAAAGACATTCAAACTCTGCACGGAACAATAGGTATAAAGATTCCACCGATGACTTCAACAGGCAAAACTCTAAGGCTTAAAAATCTTGGTTTACCGAAAAAATCAAGTGGATTTGGTAATCTTAATGCACGTGTAAAAATAGTTCTTCCTGAAAAACTTTCAAAAGAAGAGTTGAATTTATATAAAAAATTGAGCGAAAATTAGACTGCTAATAAAATGTTTTCGTCTACTCCTAAAGCATTTGCAATTTTGCTGAGAGTTTTAAGTGTGACGTTTTGATGTCCTGTTTCAATTTTACATATATGTTTTTCGTGGATATTTAGTTTTTCTGCCAGCTGTGCTTGGGTAAGATGTTGTTTTAGTCGCACAATTTTGACGTTTAATCCGAATGTTTTTAGGATATCTCTTTCACTCATATTTATATCGTACCGTATTTATTTACTTATTAAACAGTATTTTTAATATTATTAATCAGTATTATAATATTGACTAAAATAAATAGTAATGTTATAATTTACATTAAAATTGATAAAATATTATGAATTAAAAAAGTTATTGATAAAAGTCTTTTTTTGTTCTGGATTACTTTATTGTAAAGTTTAGGATGATGATATATTTTGTGTTGGAGTTCTAAACCAACAAAAAATCATAAAACAATCTTTTCGTGTTAACTTCTTTATACAGCGCAAATGCGCTGTTTTTTTTGTAATTTTGTAAGATGATTTTCATTATAAATATGTTATAATATTTTTATGTTTCGTATAAACGAAGATGATATTTGCAATCAATATGAAATATTTAGGCAAAAAATAAAGCAAAATAAATCTTTTGCAGTTACAGGATTGACAGGCTTTTTGCGTTTATTTTTGTTATCTAAAATTAACGTACATAAAAAGGTTTTATTTATAACTTCAACAGAGCAAAGTGCATTGAAATATCAAAGCGATTTGAAAACGATTTTTGATATAGATTCAGAAATTATGCCGTTTCAAGATGTTTCAATGTATGAATCAGTTTTGCCAAATTTGTATGATTATGCACAACAAGTGAAAATTTTACTTGAGAAACCTAATATTGTTATCTGTCCTGTAAAATCTCTTTTGGAAAAATTCCCAAATGAGGATTTTTTCAAGAAAAACTCGTTTAAAATAAAAGTTGGGGATACTATTGATTTGTCAAAACTTTCCCGCAAACTTATTGATTTGGGTTATAAAAAAGCCACTATGGTTAGTGATGTTTCAGAATTCAGTATTCGAGGGGATATTGCGGATATTTTTTCTTTAAATTCTAACCCTGTCAGAATTGAACTTTGGGGGGATGAAGTTGTTGATATAAGATATTTTGACAATGAAACTCAAAAATCTATTGAAAAAGCCAAAGAAACTACGATTTATCCTGTTTATAAATTCATTACCGCAGGTCAGGAAGAAATAGTAAAAAGCCTGCAGAATACTATAGAAGATGAAATTCCTGAAGAATCTTATTTTGAAGGTATTGAGGTTTATCAAAATTTATTTAATAAGAATCTTGTCGGGGTATTTGATTATTTTGAAGATTATACTCTTGTTTTTGATGAATCGGCTGAAATATATTCAAAATACGAGTTTTTGGATGAGAATTATAATAAACAGCTTGACGAAAATTTAAAGCAGGATTTAATAAATAAAATAGAAGGAAAAAATCATTTTACATACGAAGAATTCCTGCGTGCGACTTCTTATTTTACTAAAATCGGTTTTAATAACTTTATTGATGGCAATATGGGTGATTTAATAGAATTTAATGCCCAGCCTTTGAGAAGTTTTGAAGCTGATTTTAATCAAATTATTGAATTTATCAAAAATCATATCTGCCCCATTTCAGGAAGAAGTGGCAGCAAAGATGCTGTAGGGGATAACTACAAAATAATAATTGCAACGGATTATCCTGACAGGGTTCGAGAAGTTTTTGAGGAGAATGAGATTTTTGATGTTGAATACTCGGAAAGTATAATTTGCAGCGGATGTATTCTTGAAGATTTTAAGACAATCATAATGACTGACAGGGAGTTGTTTAACAGGCGCTCTAAAGAAATTTCCGCTTCCAAAAAATCTTCTTACAAGGAAAAGCCTGAATATATTGAAAATATTAACGATATCAAACTCGGAGAGTATGTTGTACATACAATTCACGGACTTGGTATTTACAAGGGGCTTTCAAAACAAGAAATAGACGGTCAATTGAAAGATTATTTGACCATTGAATATGCAAATAAGGATAGACTTCATATTCCGGCAGAACAGATCAATTTGCTTTGCAGATATAGAGGTTCAGGGAATGCACGTCCTGCGCTTTCCAAAATGGGAGGTCGAGATTGGGAAAATACTAAAACTAAAGTTAAAAAAGCAGTTGAGACGGTTGCTTATGATCTTTTGAGACTTTATGCACGTCGTAAGATGCAGCAGGGAATAGAGTTTTTACCTGATACTAATTGGCAAATTGAGATGGAAGAAGCTTTTGAATATATAGAAACTCCCGATCAATTACGTGCGATAGATGAAGTTAAACGTGATATGGAATCTTCTCAGCCAATGGACAGGTTAATCTGTGGTGATGTTGGTTTTGGTAAGACGGAAGTTGCTATGCGTGCTATATTTAAAGCTATAACATCGGGAAAACAGGTTGCCGTTATTGTTCCTACAACGATTTTAGCTCTGCAGCATTTTCAAACTTTAACGGAAAGATTTGCTCCATTCGGAGTTAAAGTGGAACTTTTGTCAAGGTTCAGAACGCCAAAGGAGCAAAAAGAAACAATAAAACACCTTGCAACAGGTGAATGTGATGTTGTTGTGGGCACTCACAGATTATTGCAAGATGGAATTGTATTTAAAGATTTGGGATTTTTGGTAATTGACGAGGAACATCGGTTTGGGGTTCGTCATAAAGAAAAGTTAAAACAATTAAGGGAAAACATCGATATTTTGTCAATGTCTGCAACCCCAATTCCTAGAACGCTTTACATGTCGCTTTCCGGAATAAAAGATATTTCTTTAATTAACACCCCTCCTAAAAACAGATTACCTATCAAAACTTTTGTCGGAAGCTGGGATGAAAGCATTGTAAAAAATGCAATTATCCACGAGATAGATAGAGAGGGACAAATTTTCTATCTGTACAATAGAGTTGAGACGATAAGAGAATTTAAAAATCAGCTTCAAAAAATTGTTCCGAATGCACGAATAGCAATTGGTCACGGGCAAATGGACGAAAAAGAACTTGAACAGGTTATAATTGATTTTTCAAATCATGAATATGACATTCTGCTTGCTACAACGATTATTGAAAATGGTCTTGATATTCCAAATGCAAACACAATGATAATCCACGATTCGGACAGATTTGGGCTTGCGCAATTGTATCAATTAAGAGGACGTGTCGGACGCTCTGAAAAACAGGCATATTGTTATTGTTTATATAAAAGAAGTAAGGAAATTTCAAAAGATGCAATCGCAAGATTGAAGGCTATAAAAGAATTTACAACTCTTGGAAGCGGTTATCAAATTGCAATGCGTGATGTGGAAATTCGTGGGGTGGGTAATATTCTTGGTACAAAACAGCATGGGCATATGATAAATGTCGGATTTGATACTTATTGCGATTTGCTTGAGGAAGCTGTGAGGGAACTTCAGGGTGAAAAAGTCGAAAAAACTTCCCCTGCAATTATTGATATAAATGTCACTGCTTATATTCCTGATGAATGGGTGGGTTCGTCTGACCAAAAAATGATAGAGTATAAGCGTCTTGCGGATGTTAAATCTCCTGTGGAACTTGATTATATTGTCGAAGAATGGAAAGATAGATTTTCAAAACCTCCTGAAAGTGTCGAAAATTTGATAAAACTCATAAGACTTCGTCTTGCTGCGACAGAAGTTAAAATATCTGCAGTTCGTGAAGCGTCGGATTGTCTTAGAATTTATACTCCATATTCATCCGGTGAGTGGAATTTGATAAAAAAGACGCTTCCGCCGAATATTTTGAAAAGAATAAAATTTACAATGGCACCAAAGTCTTGTACAGAAGGCATTTCCATACTTGTGTTGAACACATCCTATGTAAATTTTAATGAAGTATTTAACATTTTGACGGATTTGTTTTATTATATAAACAAAGTAAAATACGAGTATTAGAAATAGGGAGAGAATATTTATGAAAATTTCAAAAATAGCAATGACTTTATTATTGTCATCTTTACTTTTAACCGGCTGCGGTATTAAAAGTCAACAAGCACTAATTAAAATTAATGATGGCGTTATTACTCAAAAAGATTTTGACGAATTAATGGATAAACAATTAAAACAATCTCCTTTGGCTTCTTTGACAGGAGGAGATGTTAAAAAAGATAAAGATGGTTTCTTATATCTTATGACAGAACAAAGAGTTGTTAATCAATTGATTATTCAAAAAATCTTAGATCAAGAAGCTGAAGCAAGAGGGATTACGGTATCTAAAGAAGAGTTAGACCAAGCAATTAAAGATATTATGGATAAAATGGGCGGAAAAGACCAATTGATGAACGCTTTGAAGCAAAACGGAATTTCTGTTTCAGAATTTAAAAGTGATTTAAAGGTTCAGGTTAAAATGAGAAAACTTGCTGCTTCTGCCGGCTCTACAGAAGTTTCAGAAAAAGAAGCAAAAGATTTTTACAATAAAAATTTAAAAAGTTTCAAACACGATGAACAAGTTAGAGTTTCTCATATTTTAATTGGATTTAATCCAGATCAATTAAAAGAAGAACTTTCGTCTGATCCTAAAAAGACTTTATCAGAAGATGAAATAAAAGCTCAAATTGAAAAAATTTCAGCAGAAAAGAAGGAATTAGCTGAAAAAATTGCAAAAGAATTGCAGGCTGATCCTTCAAAATTTGCTCAATACGTTAAAAAATATTCAGAAGATCCGGGTTCTGCTCAACAGGGTGGTGATTTAGGCTTCTTTGAAAAAAGCAAAATGATGCCGGAATTTTCAAATGCTGTTTTCGCAGCGAAACCAAATTCTGCTCCGGCTGTTGTTAAAACTCCGTTCGGTTATCATATTTATGTTGTAACGGACAGAATGGAAGCAGGTGTTGTTCCATTTGAAAAGGCGAAGGCAGATATTGAAGGTTTCTTGAAAAATCAAAAAGAAGTTAAGGCGCTTGATGATATTACAAAGGCTGCTAAGAAAAAATCAACAATAGAATTTATTGATGACAGTTACAATCCTGAAGAAATCAATAAAAAATTGCATAATCAGGTTAATGATTTAACAAATGGTGCAAAAGATAAGTTTGACGAAGCTGACAAAAATAAAAAAGCTCCAGACAAAAAGTAAAAAACAAAAAAATATTTAATAAAGCGGGTAAGGATTTAATCTTTACCCGCATTTTTGTTAAATCTTAATATTTCATTAAGGTTAATTTTTTATTTTCATTTTTATGATAGACTTAGTTTAACGACTAAACTTGGAGAGGTAATAAATAAATGTCTATAAGTTGGATAACAAAGATATTAGGAGATCCTAACGATAAAAAAGTTAAAGCAATGATGGGAATTGTTGATCATATCAATGCTTTAGAACCTGAATTTGCCGCAATGACAGATGAGCAGTTACGCGCTAAAACAGACGAATTTAAAGAAGCATTAGCAAAACGTCCTACATCTAATAATTTTAAAGAAGACTTAAAACTTGAGAAAGCAGCATTAGATAAAATATTGCCTGAAGCTTTTGCGACAGTGCGTGAAGCAGGTAAGCGTGTATTAAATATGCGTCATTTTGATGTTCAGCTTGTGGGTGGTTATTTTCTTCATAACGGTCATATTGCAGAAATGAGAACAGGGGAAGGTAAAACTCTTGTTGCAACTTTACCGGCTTATTTAAATGCGCTAACTGGCCGTGGAGTTCACGTAATTACCGTAAACGATTATCTTGCTAAGCGTGACAGCGAATGGATGGGAAAAATATATAAATTCCTCGGATTAACTGTTGGAGTAATTCTTTCTAATGGAGACGGAGCTCGTGATTTTGAGCTTAAACGAGAAGCTTATAGGTGTGATATTACTTACGGAACAAATAATGAATTTGGTTTTGATTATTTAAGAGATAATATGGCAGGCAGTGAAGAAATGCTTGTTCAACGTCCTTTTCATTATGCAATTATCGACGAAGTTGACAGTATTTTGATTGATGAAGCGAGAACACCGTTAATTATTAGCGGTCGTCTTGCACAAAGCGAAGAGACATATCGTACAATGGCAAAAATTGCCCCTCAACTTGAAAAAGAAAAAGATTATACAGTTGATGAAAAGAATAAAAACGTAATTCTAACTGAAGAAGGTATTGATCGTGCTCAAGAATTAATAGGTGTTCAGGATTTGTTTGATATTCAGACAAATTATGCGCATCACCTTTTGCAAGCCCTAAAGGCTAAGGAATTATTTACAAAAGATACCGATTATGTTGTTAAAAACGGTGAAATAATGATTGTTGATGAATTTACCGGTCGTTTGATGGAAGGTAGGCGCTGGTCTGACGGACTTCATCAGGCTATAGAAGCAAAAGAAAATGTTGAAATTCAAGATGAAACTCAAACTCTTGCAAGCATTACTTTCCAAAATTTATTTAGACTGTATCCTCGTTTATCAGGTATGACGGGTACTGCAATGACCGAAGAAGCTGAATTTGGTAAGATTTATAATCTCGAAGTTACTGCAATTCCGACAAATAAGCCTGATATCAGAATTGATTATCCTGATGTAATTTATAAGACTGAAAAACAAAAATTTTTATCTGTAATAGGTGATATTATTGCTCAGCATAAAGAAGGTCGTCCGGTTTTGGTTGGTACAATTAGTATTGAGAAATCAGAATACCTGTCAAAACTATTAAAAGAGCGTGGAATTAAACATAATGTTCTTAATGCAAAACACCATGAACGTGAAGCTCATATCATTGCTCAAGCCGGTAGATACGGTGCTGTTACGATTGCTACCAATATGGCTGGTCGTGGAACAGACATATTGTTAGGTGGTAATGCTGAATACCTTGCAAAAGCCGAACTTGATGAACGTGGAGTTGATGAAACTAATCCTCAATATGAACACTTAAAAGAAGCTGCTCTTGCGAGTGCAAGACTTATTACTGAAAAAGAACATGAGTTAGTCGTTCGTGCGGGAGGATTACACGTAATTGGAACAGAACGTCATGAATCTCGTCGTATTGATAACCAGTTGAGAGGTCGTGCCGCTCGTCAGGGTGATCCTGGTTCAACCAGATTTTTCTTGTCTTTAGAAGATAATTTGATGCGTATATTTGGGGGTGAAAAAATTACTCAACTCATGACGTTAATGAATGTTCCGGAAGATATGGCAATCGATTCTCCGTTAATTTCAAAACAAATTAAGTCTGCTCAGAAAAAAGTTGAAACATTCCACTTTGACATGAGAAAACAAGTTCTTGAATATGATGATGTTATGAATATTCAGCGTGAAAAATTTTATCGACAAAGACGTAAAGTTCTCTCAGGAAAAGGTCTGTATAACGATATTACTTATATGATGGAAAAAGAAGTCGATCGTTTAATTAGAAGTTATATTTCGCCTGAACAAAAGATAGAAGAATATGTTTACGAAGATTTAGAAACTATGATTAAAGAACTTCATTCCATTGTCCCACAATTAAAAACATTTGAAGTTAAAGATATTCAAAGCATGCGCTTTGAACCTATGTATAACAAGATAAAAGATTTTGTTTTGCAAGCATATAAAGAGCATGAAATTGGAATTATAAATTTTTATAATCAAGTTTTGACAGACTATAATGCCGGCTTCCCTCCACAAGAACCGTTCTCAGAAGATAATGTTGTAAGACATTTTGAAAAAGATATTTTGTTAAAAGTTGTCGATAGCAAATGGATTGATCACCTTCATAATATAGACATGGTTAGAGACGGTATTGGCTTGAGAGCGTATGGACAAAAAGATCCGCTTATTGAATATAAAAAAGAAGCTTATGATTTATTTAATAGCTTGATGGAAGAAATTCAATCAGAAACTGTTAAACATCTTTTCCGTACAAGGTTTGGGGTGCAGATTGTAAATCATGACCCAAATCAAGGTGAAGCGTAATATAGGTAGAATAAATTAATAAATAAAAAACTTAGGCAATTGGGGTATTTGCTTAAGTTTTCTTTGGGGTAAATGAAAAGAGTTAAGTCTTTTATTTTTCAGTTTTATCCTTATCCCATGTATGGAATATGAATATAATTTGATTCGGTTTGTAATGAATTTCTTTTTGGGGTGCAAAGTATATTATAAGCCTTCACAAGATTGTATCCGATAGCCTTCAAAGGGTTTGATTGTACCGGATCAGCTTTTGTTGTAATGTATACATCTTTTTCAAAATTAATTTTGTTTCCAGAATTTTTATCCAAAGATTTCATGCCAACATTTGAATTTATGTTATTCATATTTCCTTCTTTGAAAGGAATATGTTTGATTGTATTTAATTTTACAGGATTTATAGTAATCATATTGTTACCTCCTTTTGGATTAAGTGTTTAATTAACACTTCATTTAACATTTTCACTATAAACTATAATGCAAATTTTGTCAATACCTCATGTAAAGTTTTGTAACAAAGCCTGAAACCCTTGTAAACAGTGTGTGTTTTGATAAAGTGCGAAAAGTACACTTATTGCATCTTTTATATATTTATTCATGGTGAAGAAAATGTTAGACGAAGAAATAGTTGATAATATACTCAAATCACAAATACTAAAACGAAATTATCAGACCTATAGGACTTATCGGACTATAAATTTATTGCCAAATTAAACTTATAAAAATTAAGACAATTCACTCATAATCGTATAAATAAAGAAAATATAAAGATTGTAAAATTTACACTTGCTTTTATGTTATATTTAGAGTAAAATGTATTTGTGAAAAAAATCACGAATAAAATTTATAAAACATGTTAATATAAAAGGAGAATAAAAAACATGACAACAAAAAGTAAAAAAACTGTTGAAAAACTTGAAAAATCATTGAACAAGTCAAGTGTTGTAGACAGTGCAGAACAATTTGAATTACTCATTGAAAGAGTTAAGAAGGCTCAAAAGATTTATTCAACTTTTTCTCAAGAAAAAGTTGACGCTATTTTCAAGGCTGCCGCTACAGCTGCCGACAAGGCTCGTATTCCTTTAGCAAGAATGGCTGCTGAAGAAACAGGCATGGGTGTTCTTGAGGATAAAATTATTAAAAACCACTTTGCAAGCGAATATATTTATAATAAACACAAGAATGCAAAGACTTGCGGTATTATAAGTGAAGATAAAGCTAATGGTACAAAAATTGTTGCTGAACCTTTGGGAATTATTGCAGGTATTATTCCTACAACGAACCCAACTTCAACTGCTATTTTCAAATCATTAATTGCTTTGAAAACAAGAAATGCTATTATCTTTTCACCACATCCAAGAGCTACAAAATCAACAATTGAAGCTGCAAAAGTTGTTTTAGACGCTGCAGTTAAGGCTGGTGCTCCTGAAGATATTATTGGATGGATTGATGTTCCGTCAGTTGAATTATCCGGTCAATTAATGCAACACCCTGATATTGCGTGCATTTTAGCAACAGGTGGTCCGGGAATGGTTAAGGCTGCATATTCTTCAGGTAATCCTGCGTTAGGTGTAGGCCCTGGTAACACCTCTGCGGTTATTGATGAAACTGCTGATATTAAAATGGCTGTTTCTTCAATTATTATGTCAAAGACTTTTGATAATGGTATGATTTGTGCTTCTGAACAGTCAGTTGTTGTTGTTGAAGATGTATATGAAGAAGTTAAAAAGGAATTCCAATACAGAGGTGCTTATTTAGTTTCTAAATCGGAACAACAAAAGATGATAGACTTGCCGTTTATCGACCCGAAAAGAGGAACTGCACATCCTGCTATTGTTGGTCAAAGTGCTGTTAAGATTGCAGAGTTATCTGGTTTTGAGATTCCTGAATATTCTAAGATTTTGTTGGCTGAAAGACCTTCTGTTGATTGGAACGA
>FLNU01002395.1_pt1 | contig 10953 bp, 6 predicted proteins | sample 1140361 | NCBI WGS metagenome assembly FLNU01 (sample SAMEA3878206, study PRJEB12797) | bioreactor metagenome | biome: Moose rumen | place: Sweden | collected 2011-10 | reverse complement strand
AGCATCATACGGATTTCCTGCTCGCTGCAATGATAATCACCCTCGTGGTTGCGTTTGTAAGTGCCTTTGAACGGATTACCATTGATATAAATAGGACGGGTAAGGTAGTCGGCACGAGGTACTTGAATAGAAATAATAGTTTTCCCGTCAATGTTAATTATTTGGCAGTCGTTTTCGCTCAATAGGTTCACATTCACTTTGTCTGAATCATTAAGCAGATTCCATAGGTCGTTAAGTATTTTATCTGCATTATTTACGCCGATGATGGTAAAGCGTTTGTGCAAGTCATTCTCATTGCGGTTTTCTTGTATACCGAGCAGGATAGTACCGCCGTTGGTATTAGCAAAGGCGGAGTATGTCGCCCAAATAGAGTTTGGTAAACCGCCTTGAGCTTCTTTTACTTCGAGTGTCTGATGCTCACCGTGTGAGAGTAGTGTCTGTATATTGGTTGGTGTCATATAAACTTTTTCTTGTTATTATTTATGCATGATGTCTTGGGGTATAAACTGACTTATCCATGCACGGTGGATATATTTTGCTCCGAGATACTGTGGTTCAGGGAACTTATAATCAAGATATTGGTATTCGGAGAAAAGCATCTTAGTGATTTTCACATTTAAGTCGTAAATCATTCAGTTGTTCACCATTGTATGAAAAATAAAGTGTTCCTTGCAGAGGATGGTTGGCACCTGTAAGTTGCTGAGCAAGGGCTGAAAGTGAGGTTGTGATTCCATCATATTCAATTCTTCTATCATCAATTACTTTGGCTTGAATTGATGGATCTTCAATAAATTGAATCATCTCACCGACTTTTATTCCTACTTGTGAAAAGCAGAAATTACTTCGACGTGCATTTTCTCTTACCTCTTCAGCACTCTTTTCATCTTGCAGTGCAGCTTTATCTTTATCGTTTAATTTCAGTCGGTCGGAAGTACCGGTTATCTTAGCAATACTATCTAAAATAGAATAAGCATCTTCCTTGGACATTTGAAAAAACTCTCTAACTCGTGTTTTCCCATTTTCTGATTGTTCTCGTGTGCGCAGATTGGGGTTTAGTGTGTCAATAAGATTATGCAAATCTATATCTGTAAGTTCCGTATTCACTTCGTATGTAGCATAGATATGAAAAGCGTAAGGCAATGCTTCGCTACGATTCAATTGTTTTAATCGTTGATTGACATCGTGGGCATAACCAATCTTGACAAATTCCTTAAAAGAAGGATTCGTCAGAATGTAGATATATCCTTTTTTATTCTCACTCATAATGCTTATGTTTGGGGTAAATCTTCAATCGTTATTTCTGATAGTTGCTCTGTAGTCAAGTTTGATACAGATGCAAGGCGGTTAGCTTGGTGTTCAAGAGTTTTCTCAAAGACATTACGGACAAAACGACCATTGCCGAAGTTTTTGTCCTTATTTGCTACTGCTTGTTCAAAATAGCGCTGCAATGCTACTTTGGCATCATCCGTCAACTTGTAATCAAACTTTTTCAGATTAAGTTCAAATATCTGATAGAGTTCATCAGCAGTATAGTCAGGAAATTCTATATAGCGGTTGAAGCGCGATTGTAATCCCGGATTGGTATTTATGAAATCTTGCATTTCTTTAGTGTAACCTGCAAGTATAACGACAAGTCTGTCACGGTCGTCTTCCATACGTTTAAGAAGCGTGGCAATGGCTTCTTTCCCATAATCGGTTGAACTGTCTGATACCATAGAATAAGCCTCGTCTATAAAAAGTACTCCATCTAAAGCGCTATCAATAATTTTGTTGGTTTTAACGGCTGTTTGCCCGACATATTCTGCAACAAGTCCTGCACGGTCTGTTTCCACCAAATGTCCTTTTTTGAGTACTCCAAGTTCTTTGTATATGTCTGCTACTATGCGAGCCACGGTGGTTTTGCCTGTACCGGGATTGCCTGTAAAGACACAATGATAGGAAAGCGAGGATGACTTCAGACCTTGCTTTTCACGCTCTTGTTGAATCTTAATAAAGTTAGTAAGGGTTTGAATTTCTTTTTTGACAGAGGTAAGTCCAATAAGTAAGTCTAATTCATTGGCAGTTGATTTTGACCTAACGTGTGCAGATTTATTTTTGTTGCCATTAGTTCTTGATAGTACTTCTTCTAATTGTTCTATATTTTTCACGAGAACTTCATGTCCTTTTGCCCCTCTATTAGGGCCGTATATACCCATAGATTCTAATTGGTCAGAAATCTGTCCCGCTCTATTATATCCAATTCCAAATTTTCTTTGTACTTGAGAAATAGAACCTTCTTGCTCGGTTACAACAAATCTTGCTACATCTATGAAAAGTGGATCTAATTGCAATGAACTTGGACGTTGAATGTCACCTATCTGTTCATTGGCAATTTTAGTATTTTCAACAACATTTAATTTTTCAAATAATTCATCTTCATTTGCGACAAGTACGATTCGTTTTCGCCCTTCCTGTTTAATAACACCCTGTTGCTCCAGAATTTCTAATAATGGAATAATATGTGATCTATCCCTATGAAGTTCGCTTTCAATATCGCTAACAACACACTTTTGCGCCTCTACTATTCTTCGGGCGACATGAATCAAATTAGAGTTTCCTTTATAATTTTCTTTTGCCAATTTGTACCATTTATCCGGCAACGTTCTATCTGTATTTTCATCTGCTTTGTAATCAATCGTCTTTATGTCAAACATAAGGCTCTCCAAAAAATACTTTTCTTGTTCAGAGATAATATTATCCGCTTTTGCCGTGATAGACAATAGACGATATAATAATATATCATATTGAAGCTGTATATCTGCATCATAATCAGACAATAGAGAGGAAAGGAAAAGCCTATCATCTATATATTCTCGTAATTGTAGCGAAAATTTAGAGAATAGACTCCTTTGCTTTTCGTGAAGTTCATAAAATTGGTTGGGGAGAGAATTCTCAAAATCTTTTTTCTTTCCGGTTTGCAACAAATGGGCAAGGTATAGATAGCCGATATACTCTTTATCTTTTATCGATTTTAATGGATCAACAAGATTCAAATAGCAATTCTGCAAATCGCATAAAATCAACATATCAACAACTTCTTGCCAATTATTACTTTCTGTTATAGTATCCAGCTTGTTATTCTTCAGTATCTCAATAAAATCAGCATCTTGTATTAGTTGATTGCGCAAATCAAAGATCTTATCACAAATCTGTGTAACTTGCGATACATATGTTTGTGGTTTTACTATTTCGTTTGTTGTTTTGTTAGATTCTGTTTTTTTATCAAAACAAATGCGATATTTCTCATAAGTCTCTGATAATATTCTTGCCTTTTCTTTATTACTAATATAAAAAGTCATTGAGTTAAATAGAGGAAATACATATTTAGCATAATTAAATGTAACATATATGGGATTGTATGTTCGTCGTCGGTCAGGTGAGCCATCCTTATTCTCATATAAATAATTTGTACTTACCATATCAGCATCCCCCATACCATAGATATTTTCTCTTTCTATAAAGTTTTGTGTAGTAGCTTGCAATTCAACTTTATCCCAAGTGTATATCGTGAATTTGGTAGTAGATTCTGAACGGATAATAAATTGTGGATAAAAATAAAATTTAACGCTACTCTTGGGGATATTTATAATAGGAATATCATATTCAGAATAAATATAATCAAATACACCAACATCAAAAGTGGTCTCTTCACGCAAAACACCTGTCGAGTTAGAGCCTGTAACGAACCATATCTTGTCTGATGAGGCTAATGTTTCAAAGTCTGCACAAAAATTTTCATACAATTGTTTTTGTTCATCTGTCAAGCCTTTATCAGCGTTATATTGCACTTTGCGTAATTCTGCATCCAGTTCCTCAATCTTTTTTTCAACAGATGGAATAGCATTTTTTTCTTTTTCTGTTGTTCCTTTTTTCAATTGTTCCAATATCTGATTCTGCTTATCTATCTGTTCTGCTATAACAAGACAATCCAAATAGGCTTTTAACACATCTCTTTCTTTTGCTCTAATTGGAAGAGTGTCTATTGCTTTTAGAGTATTCTTTCGTTCCTTTTTGTATGTAAATTTATTTCTTTTTTCTTTTATGTGTTCAGAGATCAACCATATTATAAATCCACATAATAAAAGAGCAACATTACCCAATATAAATATTAAAAATTGGTATTTTATTTCGTAAAGAAAATCAAATTCGCCTAACCAACCAATTATAAAGAACAGATTGAAAGCTATGTATGGAATTAAAAAAATAGTACATCCACGTGATTGCTCTTTTGGGCTTGTAATTTTACTATTGCTATTGCTATTGCTATGAGTACTACTTCCTATCTTTCTCCGACTATAAATACCTGTTCCGGGAATTCCCGTATTTATATAGGTGCCATTACGTCCCACAGTAATTTTAGCACCACGAGGACCGATGGATGTACTTGCTCCTTTTTTGCTCAAGTTAACATGTACACCCGGTGCTACTTTTACTCTTCTTCTAAAATTCCAAGCCATATTTTAAGTTTTTTAATTGGTTCTACGTTTCTTCTCCTTTCTTACGTAGATTTTGCTGTAAACAGACTGGTGATTAGCCTCTATGATGTTAAAAATATGTTTACGCCAAGTTATATTCATCTGTTTGTTGGTTTGATATAGGTATCTAAATCATTTATATTTGCTCCTCTTTGCAATGCCTGTTTGGCAACTTGATTGACAATGTCGGTATATTCAGCATAACCTAATCCAAACAAACCTTGTATATCTGATTTGAGCAACGCTTCATTTGCATCTATTTTGTCGTCTGCATATAGTTTCTGCATTTGCTCAATAATTATCTTTTTCACTCGTGACATCTTTCCATTTTTTGCAAAGTCCCCTTCTTGAATGCCAAAGAAAATCTTCAAAAACCTGATGTCATTCATCTCCTCATCGGTTAATATTCCGTCTTCAAGACATTGCTCTGCATAGTCAAGTATAACATCAAGCGATTGTTCTTTGATATCAGTAACTCGTCGTATTCCATTTTGCTGTAACACTTTATCGCGGGCAATGGAGTTGAGTTCATCATCAACAATAAGTTGAAGCAAAGCCTTTATGCGCTCTGCATAATCGTGCTTTTGTATAAGTTGCAATGTGGTAGATTGTAAGGTTTTCATATATGTATTCTATATTTTAGTTTCCGAATATGAGAATTAAATTCTTGTTTGCCATTGATTTTGCAAAATTTAGAGTATTAAGCAGTCAAAATCAGTCTGTATTTATTTTATTTTCTATCTCTTTGGTTATGGTTGCAATAATGAAATTGCGAAGTTGTTTATATGGTTTCTTGGCGGTGCGTTTTTGCTCTTCGAAGCGGGCTTGCCACTCTTGTTTCTGCTCGGGATTGTGAAAGATAATATCCGCCTCGGCAACGGCTTGTTGGAATGTGGAGTAACGTGCTTTTTGCTTGGTTGGTTTTCTGCACCATACCCTCGGCAACGGTGTCGTTAAGTCCGAGGTTGAGGATGGTGTCCATCATACCGGGCATTGAGGCGCGGGCACCCGAACGAACGCTTACGAGCAGGGGGGGCTTGGGGTCTCCGAACTTCGAGTTCATGAGGTTCTCGATGTGGTGCACGGCAGCCATCACGTCGTCGTTGAGGAGTTCCATAATCTTCTCCTGACCAACTTCGTAGTACTCGTTGCAGACATCGGTGATGATGGTGAATCCCGGGGGTACGGGAACACCTACGAGGTTCTGGCGATATTTTTCTCGTTTCGGCATAGCAAGCAAGCTTTCTCTGCACTCAACTTACGAAAAATATGCGTGCGCAGTTAGCACCTTTTCCGCCCAGTTGCTCCCGCATCTGGGCATTCCCTTCGGCCTTACCGTTACCGAAGGTGTAAACGCGTTTTTTCTGTTCCATTTGATGTTTGTTAATAGATTTATTATAGTTGTAATATTGCGTTCTTTTATATGGTTTTATGAGTCGCTATTCGTTCTCATTAGTTAAATTTGTGGATATTTCATTATCAAAATACCACACAAAGGTACAACTTTTTTATGGCTTACACAAACAGACTTGACAAAATATTTATACAATAATCTATGTTATTATTATTTTTCTGCAACTTTTCGTTATATTTGTATTAGAATTAGGTTAGCCAAGCACACCGCCACTTCCTCATGCTCCTCTTTCGGGTGCCATGCAAGTACATAACTAACCGATGCATCTGAAACGGCATACCCGTTACTTTCCATAGCCTGTAGCCGCTCACGCATAGCAGTGGAAAGACTTACGATATAATCTCCCCGTTCATTGAGAAGATAGCCATTGCTATACCTCATCTTATCTCCGCTGCGAAGTGTTAACACTTTTCCTTTCTTATTCTTGAAATAGTCAAGCCGCACATCGTGCATAGAGAGTGCCACAACTATTGACGGTTGCTTTTCAAGAAATGAGACATCTCTATAAATAAGCAGATTATGACGCGCACGCGTAATGCCGACATAGACAGCCCGAGTCATATCAGCATCCATACGGCTTATGCCGCCGACAAGCAGATGCACCGTATCGAACTCGCGACCTTTAGCCTTGTGGATAGTGCTTACAAATACCATGTTATCATCGGTCGCAGTAAAATCCTCGATGCTTGATTCTAATGTAAACTCATTTAGATCACTACGATAGAATGTACGGTGTGTTGCCTCATAATCTGCCCAGAAACGATGCATAACTTCTATACAACTGCTGTTGGCATAGACCTGCTCCGTGCGGCGCTTTGCCACTGCCCAATCTTCAGCACTGATTACAGCATTCTCACTTCGCCCTATTTGCTTCAAGAAATATCGCACCTCTGCAAGATTGACGAAACGGAATCCGTCAGTACTTTGCAGAAGACGGACATGTTTGCCTTGTCGCCTGAGCAAATAAGCCGCTTGCAATGTTTGTTCGTTTGTTATAGTTAGTACAGCTGTCGTTCCCGATGTGGAGAATTGGTCACAAAGCACCTGCGCCTCTGCATTAGTTTCCACACGCCCGGCTTCCTTGGAAACCGCCATTATAGGGTTATGCTTCATTCTGTTACACAGTTGTCCTACGAAACTGTTAGCATAGTCAACAACTGACTTGTCAGAACGATAATTCTCCGTCATCTCATAGAGAGTGGCGCCATAGTTTCTTATAAGCGACGCAAGATGCTGCGAGTTACTTCCTCGGAATGCATAAATATTCTGGTCATCATCACCGACAGCAATGACACGCATCTCTTCATTCCGTTTCATCAGAGCCTCAACCAAACGAAAATCGTCGGCACTCATATCCTGCGCTTCGTCAATGACAAGAACACTTTTGGCAATCTTATTTTCCTCCACCTCGCCGTTTTCTATCATCTGAGCAGCGCGGCTAACCACACTATCTGCCTCTTCCAACGATCCTTGCCGACCTATAAGATCAAAAGCATAGGAGTGAAATGTCTTTATATCTACATAATGTGCGGCATTGCCAACGAGTCCGATTAAGCGTTTCTTAAATTCTGTAGCTGCAGCACGGGAGAATGTAAGCATCAGAAGTTGCTCGTGTTTGACATCTTCTAATAGCAGAAGTGATGCTAATTTATGAACTAACACACGCGTCTTTCCGCTACCGGGACCGGCAGCAACTACTATGTATTTACTCTGCTTGTCGTCAATGATTTGCCGCTGTTTTTCACTTAACGTACCAAATATCTGTTCATACTTGGCAGGAGTGATATTCTTCGTGATTTGTGCACGGCGTTCACCTTTGAAATATTTGTTGATAAACTCACGATAATCCATCAGAAAATAGTCGCTTACAAACTGTATAGCGGCATCGTAGGCACGTACCATCATATTGGCAAACTCACCCACGATATGTATCTGCTGTATGCGTTGGCGATAAAACTCGTCGAGCAATCTGTATTGTTCTTTGCCGTAACGACGAGTGCGCTCCACTTGACGCTGTAACTGCATAGTGTTATATATCACCATAAAACCGCCCTCAATCTTCAAAAGTCCTGTCTTGCTTACATATAGCAGAGCCTCTTCCATATCCTCTATTGAAGCTTTCTCCGTATTGCCGAACGCAAGCATTTTCCTCTCCGAATTGAACCTGTTAAGCCAATCAACGATGGAGAATGTTATTAGTTTGTCTGCTTCGTTTAACGTCAAGCACTTTACGACAAACCTGCATAATTCAACTCTCTTCTCAAATCGTGCCATCGCCGTTTCCTTGTCCACTTGCAGCCGCAAGCGAACGTTTTGTGAAGCAGTATGCTCCTCTTTGCGGATGTAACCCTTGATAAGCAGGAAATGCAGCAATGAATGTAATTGTTTTACTGTACAGCGTTTATTCCCTGCTTCTTGCGCATCGGCATTGAGTTGTTTGTAGTTGTATATAGTAGCCTCTGCACTTATCCTTTCTAATAGAAAGCGTTCTATACGCAATGTATCTTCTATTCCTCTTGAAATGTTAGCATGGTCAATAAAAGCTTGCATATCACGCGTATCAGCGAGGATGCCTTCTTGCCGCATGAGGTTCACGCTACGCACCACTGTCTCTTTTGTCATTCCGAGTATGTCGGCAAGATAGTCGATGCGGCTATCTGCCTCGGCTCCTCTGCCGCCTGGTGTCGCTTTGCTGCTGAAAAGTGAATGGATGATTCGTGCTGCTTGCTCACGTGTAACATCGTCAAACAAACGTGAGGCGATCAACCGCTGCCGGGCTTCATCCATTGAGCGCACATTGATACCCGTAGCAAAGACACGCGGAGAGTTGTTGCCACGAGTGATAAAGCCAGCCTGCTCCAATGCGGTAACAGCACTCTTTACGCGCGTTTCAATCTCATTGGTATGTTCTTCACTCCAACCTGCCTGACGAGCAATCTCCAACGGCGAACAACTTACTTTCTCTCGTTTTGCCGTCAGATCTTTAATGGCTTTCCATACTTGCTGTATCTCGCTAATAGACAGCTTTGTCTGATTGAGCAATACAAAATGCTTGTCAAGGTCGCTGTCATCAAACAACACATAACAGTCTGCCTGCATCTCAGGGTCACGACCGGCACGGCCTGCTTCTTGTATGTAGTTCTCAAGTGAGTCGCTGATGTCGTAGTGCACAACCAACCCCACATCCTTCTTATCCACTCCCATGCCGAAGGCAGAAGTGGCAACAATGACCTGTGTATCGCCGCTCATGAAGGCATTTTGGTTTGCAACCTTTTCCTGACTCTCCATCTTACCGTTGAACGGCAACGCGTTTATACCGTCACGAGTCAATCGTTCTGCCAACTCACAAGTACGGCGTGTACGCGCAACATATACTATAACAGGGCATTGTCTGGCAAGAATAAGATTCCGAAGCAAAGTGTATTTCTCATCAGCTGTCTCAGCATGTAGCACCGAATAGCGCAGATTCTTCCGCTCAGCATTGGCAGCAAACACCGTCAACTCTAATCCTAACTTCTGCTTGAAATAATCGCATATATCGCTCACAACCTTCTGTTTGGCAGTTGCCGTAAAACACGACACGGCTATGGGTTTTGCCATTTGCTTCTTCTCTTGCAACTGACGAATAAAATCACCTATATACAGGTAATCAGTTCGGAAATCCTGCCCCCATACTGAAAAACAATGCGCTTCATCTATGACGAAACGCACTACATTACGCCCCATTAGAAAGCGTTCTATGGTTTTGCTGCGCAACATCTCTGGAGCTATATATAGCAGATTGGCTGTGCCGTCTGCCACTTGTTCTATAGCAGTGGCACGCTCAATGGGGTCAAGCAGACCATTGATAGTCACCACATCGCTTATCCCACGGGCTGAAAGGTTATCCACTTGGTCTTTCATCAGACTTTGCAGAGGTGAAATAACCACCGTCAGTCCGTGTATATTACGCCCTGCAATCAGGGCAGGAAATTGAAAAGTGAGACTCTTGCCGCCACCCGTCGGGAAAATAGTCAGCAACGACTCTCCGCGAATGGCTGCTTCCACTGCCTTTTGTTGCATTGGCTCACCATCGAACAACCGGAAACTGTCGTAACCGAAGAACTCCCTAAGTCCGTTGTGTGCATCAAGTCGCCGTTTGCAATACTCACACTCTCCGCATGGCGTATTGCAAATGAAAGACATTACATTGTTAATCTTAGGATAGTTGCGCAACACCCACGCAGGCGTAATGGAATAGAGGTCATCGGCACCTATCACTGCCAATGCGTACGCAAGTTCTACAGGATAATACTTTATCACCGCAGCTATATTCGCATGCTCACAGATTTTTCCTTTGTATTCAGTAAAAATGAGTTGGGCGGTTGGCAATTCCGCAAATGTTGCCGACTCGTGTTTTATCTGTTTCAAAAAGCCGTCAAACTCTTTTATCCCTCTCAGCAACCGTATGAAAATTTCCTGTTTCCTTGACGAAAGTTCATACCATGCAGTCACCTCGTCATAAAACAAGTCGCGAGCTTTCTTGCTGTCATTAGCAGGATTATTCACTTCATCAACTTGAAGTTTGTCATCCTTTAGTAATTTGTGATATGGCTTGCAAGGGAATAAAAGCGGTGAAAGGGGCAGTGTGTCAATGATAGTATAACTGCCTTGCAGATTGAGATATTTTAAGTCATGATTTACGATGTTATGCCCGCAAAGCGTATCACATTTCGACACAAAAGCATTGAACTCCATAGCTGAGTGCGTATGCATCACTGCCCCGTCTTCCAGCACAGCACCATAGTCCTGCACCTTCTGGCTCTGTACGCCGACTTCTGTATCAATAAACGCAATCATAACCGCCTGCCATATATAAAACCCATGAAACGTTAAAAGAAAAATGTAATAATAAGTACTACATTACACCACTTCACACCGCAAAGGTACGACTTTTCCCGCACATCTCCAACAATATCCCGCAAAATTCACCGAATTATGCAAAAAAACTTCGCAAACCCTCTTGCATATATCCCCCAAAAGCAC
>FLNU01000332.1_pt1 | contig 11020 bp, 6 predicted proteins | sample 1140361 | NCBI WGS metagenome assembly FLNU01 (sample SAMEA3878206, study PRJEB12797) | bioreactor metagenome | biome: Moose rumen | place: Sweden | collected 2011-10 | reverse complement strand
ATATAGTTCATAGTTCATCCATCCACTTCTGTGCTGCAGCAGCACTCTCGAATTTCAGCGTCTTACTCTCTTTATGTTCCTGCCTGGCCTGCTCAATCTTTGCTGCCAGTGCCGGGGTGATTGTCAGGTCATCATCCTCGACGGACACAAGTGTGTAGAGCTTGCTGTTCCTGCGGATATAAACACGTTCTCCATTGTCAACCCGGTCAAACGAGGTGGCCAGATTGCTCCTAAAGTCTCTCATTGTCAATGATGTCATAACTCAAAATGTTTAGTTTTGCGGTGCAAAGATAGCATTTTTTTTCGAAACTTCCAAAATATTGTGTACGTTTTTGCGTACACATTGGTTAAAAAAATTAAAATGTACCTGCGGACATGAAAATCTTCGCAGATTTTTTGGGTCTATGTTGATTTGAGGGGGTAATATAGAAGGCGAGACGATAATGTGTATATCTATACCAATGTCATCAGTACACATAATCCACACTGTGCTAACTTCTTGCGCCGTTCGTATGGCGATGAATCTTAGTCTTATCTGCTAATAGACATTCGTCTTTACCCACGCGTTTACAATTCAACGTAGGCCCTTAACAGATATGCCCACGATTCTGAATTTTTGAGAATGGTTATGACATTTTTTCGCAAACGGATTTCCGAAGTTCGCGAAACGCTTTGAGCATACTCAATTGGATTTCCGAAGTTCGGAAAACGCTTTGAGCGTACTCAATGGAACTTCCGAAGTTCGGAAAACGTTTTGAGCGTACTCAATTGGATTTCCGAAGTTCGGAAAACGTTTTGAGCGTACTCAATTGGATTTCCGAAGTTCGGAAAACGCTTTGAGCATACTCAATTGGATTTCCGAAGTTCGGAAAACGTTTTGAGCATACTCAATGGAGTTTCCGATGTTCGGAGAACGATTTGCACAAAATTTCGAGGTCAGACCCGTGTTTGATGTACCTGTAGGCCATATTTTGCGATTCAAAGAGATGGAATTTTGTGGAAAAATGATAAATTTCGACACATTTTTTTTCATGCCAAATCTCTCCGAAGTCTATCCTTTATAAAATATTTGGCACCAACAGCGCAATGCCATTTGACGCTATATTGGAGTCGCAGGGGCAAGCCCCTGCGCTCGGTTATGTGCCCCTTGCAGGGGCAGCTGATACGGATATTCTTCATTCGCAGGGGCAAGCCCCTACGCTATGTTATTTGACCCCGATGGGGTAAATGGAAGCCCTGAAAGGGCTGTATATCCCAGCACAGGGGCTTGCCCCTTGTGTCTATCCGTTCCCGATTTAACCATGCCCCCGCAAGGGGCAAATATCCCAGCACAGGGACTTGTCCCTGTGTGAATGACCGTCGCCGTGTGAATTGCCCCTGCAAGGGGCTCATAACATAACTTTGTTGTCGGACTCGATAACCCTGAACCTTGAAACCTGAACCTTGAACCTTGAACCTTGAAACCTGAAACTTGAACCATGAACCTTGAAACCTGAACCTTGAACCTTGAACCTTGAACCATTCACTCGTTGCCGGGGTTCGGAAGTTTCAGAGATTGTAAGGTGGGCATGACATTTTGGAGGAAAAATATCGTTCTGCTGAGATTTTTCTTCATTTTTCTGGAGTATCGGGCCCATGATTTCTTTGAAAAGTGTATTTTTGCAGTACCAGAATTCTTTGAAAAGTGTATTTTTCTGAGGTCAAAATCCTTTGAAAAGTGTATTTTTCTGAGGCCGAAATCCTTTGAAAAGTGTATTTTCGGGATAATGTTCATTCAAAAACAGTGATATGCTTTACAGAAAGATTACTTCATATCTGGAAGACTATCTGAGGTCTGACACAGACAAAATCCTGGTGTTGGGGGGTGCCCGACAGATTGGCAAATCATTCAGCATCCGGGAAGCCGGGAAACGGCTGTTTAAGAATTTTATAGAAATCAATTTCGTGGAAGATGACGCGGGCGAACAACTCTTCCGCAACATCCATCGCAAAGAGGATTTCTACTTGACTCTCAGTATGGTTGCCGGGGGCAAGTTGTCCGACAGACATGACACACTGGTCTTTCTGGATGAGATACAACACTATCCGCAATACCTGACCCTATTGAAGTTTCTGCGAGAAGACGGTCGTTACAGATATGTGGCGAGCGGAAGTTTGTTGGGCATCACGCTGCAAGACACAACCTCCATCCCTGTGGGGAGCATCATCATAAAAGAGATGTTCCCGCTCGATTTTGAAGAATTCCTCATCGCCAACGGATTTGACACAACAGCTGTCGATGCACTGCGCGTTGCATACGAAAACCGGCAGAGCCTAACGGAGGAACATCATAACCGTATGATGAACCTTTTCAGACGCTATCTGCTGGTGGGAGGAATGCCGGAGGCTGTTAACACCTACCTCAGCACACACAATATAGTACGTGTCAGAGAGATACAGAACGGCATCCGCAGCCTCTATGCCGATGATGCGGCCAAGTATGAGAAAGAGCATGGCAAGAAACTGCTGTTGCGCCGAATCTACGAGATGATACCTTCGCAAATGGAAAACAAGAAGAAACGCATCATAGCCCAGGAGATTCAAGGCAGAAAAGGCGACCGGTTTGTACGCTACGGCGCAGAATTCGAATACTTGGTTTCTTCGGGCATAGCGCTCGCTGTGCATGCCATATCCAACCCTCATTTCCCACTGAGTGAATCCTTGCAAAAGAACCTTCTGAAGCTCTACATGAACGATGTAGGGCTTCTGACAGGGCTTCTTTACCACAACAACATACGGCCTGTCTTGGAAGATGTGCACAGCATCAATCTCGGCTCCGTCTATGAAAGCGCGGTGGCTCAAGAACTGCGCGCTCACGGACACAAGCTTTTCTACTACGACAACCGCAAGCTGGGTGAAGTTGACTACTTGATTGACGATTACAAGAACTTGAGTGCTCTTCCCTTGGAGGTTAAGTCCGGAAAGGACTACACCATCCACAGCGCGCTGGATAATCTGCTGAAAAATCCGGATTATAATATCCAATCCGGCATCGTGGTTTCTAACAACCGCACATGCCGTCAAGAGGGCAATATCCTGTACATGCCCGTCTATTGTGTGATGTTCATGACAGCCGATGCTTCAAACACCGACGAGGAGGAATATATCTTCTGAGGTTGACCCCGTCGGGATCAAATAACATAGCACAGGGGCTTGCCCCTGTGTGAATGACCGTCGCCGTGTGAATTGCCCCTACCGAACTGAATCCCGTTGAATTTCAATCTCAACTTTTATGACCGGGCACTTTCTTCCTTGATTTCGTTGCATTTGAATACTTTTTTTGTTTCACGTTGTTGCAGATGTCGGAAAAAGAACGTATCTTTGCCTTCGAAAAAACGAACGGACAACACATGTACGCGTTCGCAACACACCGAATTGTAAACATTTCAAAATATAAACGACAACGGTATGAAGAAAGTATTTCTGACATTGATGCTTGCCGGTGCGGCAATGGCGGCACAGGCTGCCGAGCAGTTTGTGACGTTTGCCAAAGGCGGGAATGCCGACTTTGCAGTGGCCGCTGATGGCCGGGTGGTTAACATAGTATGCGATGCCCAAGAGGACGAAGGCGTGCTCATGGCTGTTCACAGCCTCCAAGCCGACCTCAAGGCCGTGACGGGCGCAGAACCCGCCGCAGGACAGGAGACGGCTCCACAGTGCATCATCGTGGGCAGCCCCAAGTCGGAACTGGTGCGACAATTGCTCTCCAGTGGGAAACTCCCCAAAAAAGAGTTGGAAGGCAAACGCGAGAAATACATCCTCCAAGTGGTCGAGAAACCCGTGGCAGGTGTCGATAAAGCTCTCGTCATCGCAGGCAGCGACAAACGAGGCACCATCTACGGCATCTACGAGCTGTCCCGCCAGATAGGCGTGTCCCCTTGGTACTGGTGGGCCGACGTGCCGGCCCTGCATCAGGACAATATATATATTAAAAAAGGTGTCTTCACCGACGGCGAACCTAAGGTGGCCTGGCGCGGCATCTTCATCAACGACGAGTGGCCTTCCTTCGGCAACTGGGCCGTGGAACACTTCGGCGGCATCAACTCCAAGTGCTACGAGCATGTGTTCGAACTGCTCCTGCGTCTCAAGGCCAACTATATGTGGCCGGCCATGTGGGGCAGCGCTTTCTATGACGACGACCCCGCCAACGGCCCCCTGGCCAACAAAATGGGCATCGTCATGGGCACCTCCCACCACGAACCGTTGGCTCTGGCCCAACAGGACTGGAAACGCCGCAAGGGACACGGCAAGTGGAGCTTCACCACCAACCACGACGAGATGATGGACTTCTGGCGCGGCGGCGTGGAACGTGCCAAGAACTGGGAGACCATGTACACCGTGGGTATGCGTGGTGACGGCGACGAGGCCATGGAGGACAAAGCCAGTGTGCAGCTCATGGAACAAATCGTCAAGGAACAGCGCGAACTCCTCGAGAAGGTAACAGGCCGCCGGGCCGCTGACATCCCTCAGGTGTGGGCACTCTACAAGGAGGTGCAGGACTTCTACGACCAGGGCATGAAGGTGCCCGATGACATCATCCTGCTCCTCTGCGACGACAACTGGGGCAATATCCGCCGTCTGCCGGCACTGGGCACCGCCAAGAATCATACGGGAGGCTTCGGTATGTACTACCACGTCGATTATGTGGGCGGCCCCCGCAACTCCAAGTGGATCAACGTCTCGCCCATCCCCCGTCTGTGGGAACAGATGAACCTCACCTACCAATATGGCGTCGATAAGATGTGGATTCTCAACGTGGGCGACCTGAAGCCGATGGAGTACCCCATCACCTTCTTCCTCGACATGGCGTGGAATCCCGACCAATTTAACCCACAGAACGTCAATGACCACAGCGTTGCCTTCTGCCGTAGCATCTTTGGCGACAAGTATGCCGACGAGGCCGCACGACAACTGCGCCTCTACGCCAAGTTCAACCGCCGCGTCACGCCCGAATTGCTCGACATGCGCACCTACTCCGTCATCAACTACGACGAGTGGGCTCGCGTCGTGGGCGAATACGACCAACTGGCCCTCGATGCCGAGGCTCTCGCAGGAAAACTGCCGCAGAACCTGCACGATGCGTGGTTCCAGCTCCTCGGCTACCCCATCAAGGCCATGGACAACCTCTATAACATGTACTACGCTCAGGCTATGAACCAGCGCCTTTACAAGAAGAACGACCCCGCCGCCAATGCCTGGGCCGACCGCGTCGCCGAGTGCTTCAAACGCGATGCCGCCCTCGCCGCCGAATACCACAAAATGAACGGAGGCAAGTGGAACCACATGATGGACGAACAATACATCGGCTACAAATCGTGGCAGGCTCCCGAGAAGAAAGTCATGCCCGAGGTCAAACGCCTCGAAAACGCTCAACCCTCAACGCCCGCTCAAATCTCCCTCCCCAAACCCGCCTACATCACTTACAATACCCCCAAGGGCACTCCCTCCTTTGTGGCCAAGGACGGATATGTGAGCATCGAGGCCGAGCACTTCACGCGAAAGACCGACGGCAAAGAAGCCCGCTGGACCGTGATTCCCGAATTGGGACGCACCCTCTCGGGCATCACACCCCAGCCCGTCACAGCCGCCGTCGATGGTATGGCCCTCGAGTATGACATGGAGATTCCTTCCGAGGCTACGGCTCGCGTCACCCTGCGCTTCTGCGCCACACTCAACTTCAACGGCACCGGCCTGCGCTATGCCGTCAGCTTCGACGGCGGAGAGGAACAGGAGGTCAACATCAACGGCGACTTCAACGGCGAGACGGGCAACGCTTGGCATCGCGAACACGTCATCGACTCGCAGACCATCCACAACCTCAAGGCAGGCAAACACACCCTCCGAATCCGCCCCCTCGACAACGCCCTCGTGCTCCAGAAGATACTCGTCAACCTCGGCGGAATGCACAAGAGCTATCTCGGCCCCGAGGAGACGCTGAAGTAACCCCGGCACCCGCAATGAAACAAAACATGCCGTCGGATGAAAGAAACGGAACGACCGGATGAAACAAATCCGTAAGTCCGTGACAAGATTCCGATGGCTTGTTCCGAAAAAACACGCTATCTTTGCACCGTCAAATCATAACAGTTTTTCAACACAACATTAAAATTTAAAAAGGTATGAAAAAATTAGTTTTGTTCGTAGCCTTGATGGCAACATTCGCCCTCTCGGCAGTAACCCTGAAAGCCGCCGATCCTACTCCTTGGAAGATTATCGACTTGGAGAACGTGACCAAACATGGCGGGAACTGCGACTTCGACGACGAGACGCTGACGGCCACCTTCAAGGAAAAATGGGACCGCTGGTTCGACCTCCCGGAAGTCAACGGAGACCTCTCTGAACACACCAAGCTCACCATGGTCATCAAGAAGAGCACCTGCATGCTCAAAGTCGTGCTCCGTTACAAAGATGCCGACGGCAAACAGCAGCAGGTCGATGCCGCTACCTTCTACCGCCAGATGGGCAAGACCATCGACAAGGATACCAAGATCGAATGCGACCTCACCAACAAAGGAAAGATAGGCGAGGACGTGCTCAAGAACATCACCAGCATCCGCATCTCGATGGCTAAGGCCGTCGATGGCAATGAAGAACCCTGGGAGACCCAGTTCGGCGAAATGACTATCAAATAATACGGTTCTGACAAGGAACCTGCGGGATGGAGTCTGTTTCATAACTACTCCATCCCCCATCTTGTTTTTTGCCGGTCTTTCCGCTGTTTTTTTGCGGGTCTTTCCGTTGTTTTTTGCCAATCATGTTGTTAATTTCGACCAAAAAAAATGTTAAACAGCCTGCAAAGTCAAAAAAAATCTGTATATTTGCACCGGGTTATATGACAAATCTGAATTTCATGACAAGCAACTATACACATTTCGCCACCGTCGCGCACACGTTACGGGGACTGAGGTTCCTCGTCGTGTGCGTTTTGTTGTCCTTCCATCTGGATGCGGCGGCTTTGCCCATGAGAATCTATACCGACGAAAGCCTCTCGTCCGACCAAATAACCTCTATCTGTCAGGACCGTCAGGGCTACGTGTGGATAGGCACCGAGTACGGCCTCAACAAGTTCGACGGCGTGCACGTGACGCAGTATTACAGCGACGACGAAGACCCGCTGTCCCTCTCCGACAACATCATCCGCAAACTGCTCACCGACAGCTCCGGCGACGTATGGGTGGAAAGCAACAGGGGCGTGCAACGCTACGACCGGCTCACCGACAGATTCCGCACCGTCCTCTTCTACGGCAACGCTGCGGCCAACGTGAACGACATGCTCGAGACACCTGAAGGCAACATCTGGCTATTGAGTGCCGGAGAGGGCCTCTTCGAGGTCGCAGGCGACAGCCTCGAGGCACGCCCCGTCGAAGCCGTCAACAGCACTCTGCAGGAAGGAGCACTGTGCGACAACATGTATCTCGACAGCCGGGGACGCCTCTGGATAGGCTACCAGAACGAGGGATTGCAGATGACGGACCTGCGCACCCATCGGACACACCTCTACGATGCTGCGGCTCTCGGCGCACACAAAGCGGTCGATATCATCGAGGACGACTCGGCACGCCTCACCGTCGCAACCTACAGTGCCATCCTCCGGCTCAACGAGGAGACCCTGCAATTCGAGCCGGTGGTGACATTCCCGCGCCGTTCGGTGCACCGCCTCTACAAGAACCGTGACGGACAAATCATACTCAGCACCTCGGGCAACGGCATCGCAACGGTGGATTTCGGCAACGGACAACTCAAAACTCTCCAAGGATTCAAGGTGGGCAAAGAGAAAATCGAGGAGACCAAGGTCTATGCCTACCTCGAGGACCTCAACGGCAACCATTGGATAGGCTGCTACCAGAGCGGCCTCGTGCTTATCTCCCCCAAGGAATACCCCTTCCGCTACCTGCCCCTGAGCAATATGGAGACCGACAACGGAAGCCCGCTGCGCTCCATATATGCCGATGCCGACAGTCAGGTCTATGTCTGTCAGGAGAAGGGTGGCGTCACTCGCATCGACAAGGAAGGACGTTCCCTGGGCCATTGGCTCGGCGACCGCACCGTGCTGACCCTCAGACAGGACGGCAACGGCACTTTCTGGGCCGGAACCTACCGCAACGGCCTCTTCCGTTTCTCAACACGGACGGGTCAGGAAGAATGGATGCCCTTGACGGGAACCCAGCGCATCGGCGGCATCGCACGCGACAGCGCCGGCAACATCTACACCGCTTCCTTCAATGACGGCCTCCACAGCTACACGCCCGACGGACAGGTCGAACGAACTCTGGGAGGCGGATGTCTGCAACTCACCAACCCCTACCTCAACACCCTCTTCACTACCGCCGACGGACGCATCTGGATAGGACACTACTACGGCATCGATGTCTATGACCCCGCCGCCGACTCCCTCGTCGATGTCGCCGTACCCGATGCCTTGCGTCCCGCCATCGTATATGCCATCGGACAGTCCCCGCTCGACGGGTCTGTCTGGGTGGGGTCCGACAAGGGGCTCTTCCGCTATTTCACCTCGGGCGACAAAGCCGGCCAATGGTGTCGTTACACCACCAAGCACGGCCTCCCCAACGACATCGTGTCCTCTTTCGTGCTCACCGGCGACGGCACCCTCTGGGCCGGAACGTATCGCGGGCTCGCCCAAATAGAACCCGACGGACGCATCACCCGCTACTATCGGGGCAACGGCCTCATGAGGTCGTCCTACCTGCGCGGCATCGGTGCATGTACTTCTGCCGGCGATGTCTTGCTGGGAAACCGCGACGGAGTCACCTGGTTCTCGCCGCATACCATCGTGAAGGACGAGTTCGCGCGCGGCATCACACTCACCGGCATGCGTCTCGGTGACGTCTTTGTGAATGGGACCACCCTCTCCGGCGGCAAACAGATTGTCACCCGCCCCCTCGACACCGCCGACGAGATTTCGGTATCCTATCTCGACAACACCTTCAGCCTCCTCTTCTCGTCCATGGACTTCCGCGACGCCCACAACGTCCACTATGAATTCCGATTCGACGGAGAGGCCGACAACCAATGGTACCAGACCGAGTCGGGTCGCAGCGAGATTTATTTCTCGAGGCTGGGTGTAGGCACCCACCGACTCTTCGTGCGTGCTTACGACAACGGTGTCTATTCGCCCCTCAAAACCCTCACCATCCGCGTTTCGCCTCCGTGGTACCGTTCCACGGGTGCCTACGTCTTCTACCTCATTCTCCTCCTCGCCATCGTTTTGCCGTGGTGGCGCAACTACAGGAACAAACGCCTGGCCGCCATCAACGAGGAGAAGATACGGTTCTTCGTCGATATCAGCCACGAGTTGCGCTCCCCCCTCACGCTCATCAAAAGTCCCCTCGACAAATTGCTCAAGGAGACCCACGACCCTCAGACATCCCATGCCCTCCACAATATGGAACGCAACACCAACCGGCTGCTCACCCTCCTCAACCAGATTCTCAGCATCCGCAAGATAGAGAAAGGACAGATGACGCTCCATTTTGCCGAGACAGCCCTGTCCGATTTTGTGGGCGACATCTGCCACGACTTCGAATATCAGGCCGGAAAACGGAAGATTACCATCAACTTCCGCGATGAGACACCCAACCTGAAGGTGTGGATCGACCGCGACCACTTCGACAAGGTCGTCACCAACCTCATTGGCAACGCCGTCAAGTATGTGGAGGACGGTGGACTTATTGAGGTCATCGTGCGCCTCGCTGCCGATGGGGAGGCCGAGATGATGGTGCGCGACGACGGCCCCGGCATCAACGAGGACCAGCTCAAGAAGGTCTTCGAACGCTTCTACCAGACTTCCGTACGCCCCGCCGCAGGCCAGATGAGCTACGGCATCGGACTCAACCTCTCTCAGAAAATTGTCGTACTCCACGGAGGAACCATCACGGCACGCAACCGCAAAGATGGCCACGGCTCGGAATTCGTAGTGCGACTGCCGCTGGGGGCAGCCCATCTGCCCAAAGAACAGATTGTCACGGGCGACTTCTTCGCCACGACCACGGCCTCCGGGGAGCCGGTGCCCGTGGTCTCGGATGCCACCCGTCCGCCTCGCGTCCGCAAAAAGACCACCTACCGCATCGCTGTGGTCGATGACGACGACGAGATACGGTCGTTCCTCGAGACGGAACTCGGTGCCACCTACCACGTGCAGACCTACTCCGATGGCCAGAAAGCCCTCGAGGGCATCGTCGATACGCTGCCCGACCTCGTGGTCAGCGATGTCGTAATGCCGGGCTTGGACGGCTTCGAACTGCTCCGCCGCCTCAAGGCTTCCACACGCGCCACCCACATCCCCGTTGTCCTGCTTACCACCAAAACCGAACAGCAGGCACGACTTGCAGGACTGGAACAGGGTGCCGACGCCTACATGGACAAGCCCTTCGACCTCGAGGAACTGGAGGCCCGTATCGCCGGACTCATCGCCAACAGAATCCGTCTCCGGGGCAAGTACAGCGGATTGCAGGAACAGGAGGACACCGTGCGCAAAGTCCAACTCAAGGGCAACGATGCCGCCCTCATGGAGAAGATTATGAAGACCGTCAACGAACGGCTCGATGACAGCGACTTCAACGTCGAGGCCCTCGCCGATGCCGTCGCACTGAGCCGTGTGCAGCTCCACCGCCGCATGAAGGAACTCACGGGCATCACCGTGGGCGAGTTCATCCGAAACCTCCGACTTCAGCAGGCTGCGCATCTCCTCGAGAAGGGCGACACCTCCGTGGCACAGGTCACCTACGCCGTCGGATTCGCCAATCCCACCCACTTTACCGCCGCATTCAAGAAACATTACGGCATCACGCCTTCCGAATATATGGCCAAGCACAGGGCACGCCAGAACGAGGAACGCAACAAAAACGAAGACGTTTGATACAAACGCGATGATGCCGCTTTACGAATTGTGGGAAAAAGCAAACTCCCGCATAGCGCCGTCTCAACAAAAAAGCCTATCTTTGCACTCGCCATCCCAAGGTGT
>FLNU01000691.1_pt1 | contig 11029 bp, 12 predicted proteins | sample 1140361 | NCBI WGS metagenome assembly FLNU01 (sample SAMEA3878206, study PRJEB12797) | bioreactor metagenome | biome: Moose rumen | place: Sweden | collected 2011-10 | reverse complement strand
AATAAATATTAAGATGACACCTTCACACATTGAACACATCGGCATTGCCGTTACCAATCTCGACGAGGCTATCCGTTATTGGGAAGACGTGATGGGCCTGAAATGCTACGCCATAGAAGAGGTCAAAGACCAGAAAGTCAAGACCGCCTTCTTCCGCTGCGGCGATGTCAAAATCGAGCTCCTCGAACCGACATGCCCAGAGAGCACCATCGCTGCCTTCATCGAGAAGAACGGCGGCAAGGGCGGCATGCACCACATCGCCTTCGCAATGGAGAACACCGACCAGGCCCTGGGCGAGGCCAAAGACAAAGGCATCCGCCTCATTGACCAGCAAAGCCGTCCCGGCGCCGAAGGCCTCAGCATCGGATTTCTGCACCCCAAGTCGACGCTTGGCGTATTGACCGAATTCTGCTGCAAATAATTAATCAAAATGCGTCAATGTGTTAATGCGTGAATTATCAGGGGGAGTAAAGAGGGAGTGAAATGGAGTGAGGGGGGAGTGATGGGGACAACACATTAACGAATTAACACATTAACGAATTAACACAATAACACAATAACGCAATAACGCAATAACACGATAACACAATAACGCAATAACGCAATAACAAAAACTATGGCTTTTGAACAAAAGATTAAAGAGTTGCTCGACAAGCGCGGCGAAGCCCGTCTTGGCGGCGGCCAAAAGGGTATCGACAAGCAGCACGACGCGGGCAAGCTGACAGCCCGCGAACGCATCGCCTTGCTGCTCGACGAAGGCTCGTTTGAAGAATTCGACATGTTTGTCACTCATCGCTGCACCAACTTCGACATGCAGAAAAAGTCGTTCCTTGGCGACGGTGTAGTGACCGGCTACGGCACCATCAATGGCCGTATGGTTTATGTCTTTGCACAAGACTTCACCGTTTTTGGAGGCTCGCTGAGCGAGACCATGGCATTGAAGATATGCAAAGTGATGGATCAGGCCATGAAAGTCGGCGCACCCGTCATCGGTCTCAACGACTCGGGAGGAGCCCGTATCCAGGAAGGCATCAACGCATTGGCCGGCTTTGCCGAAATCTTCGAACGCAACATTTTGGCCAGTGGCGTGGTGCCCCAAATCAGCGCCATATTCGGTCCATGCGCCGGCGGCTCGGTATACAGTCCGGCCTTGACCGACTTCATCCTGATGAGCAAAGAGAACAGCTACATGTTCCTCACTGGACCCAAGGTGGTCAAGACCGTCACTGGCGAGGACGTCACCGTAGACAAGCTGGGCGGCGCAATGGTGCATGCCACCAAGAGCGGCGTAGCCCACTTCGTAGGCGAAACCGAAGAAGCCACCCTTCGGATTATCCGCGAACTCGTAGGCTATATCCCCAGCAACAACTTCGAGGAGGCTCCTTTCGTGGCAACCGAAGACCCCATCGACCGACTGGAGGACAGCCTCAACAGTATAATACCCGAAAACCCCAACGAGGCCTACGACGTGAAGCAAGTCATCGGCGCCATTGTCGACGATGGCAAGTTCCTCGAAGTGCACGAGAAGTTTGCACCGAATCTTGTTGTGGGCTTTGCACGTATGGGTGGCATGAGCGTTGGCATCGTCGCCAACCAGCCCAAGGCCATGGCCGGTGTGCTGGACTGCAATGCCTCGCGCAAGGGGGCACGCTTCGTTCGCTTCTGCGACGCATTCAACATACCGCTGGTCACGCTTGTCGACGTGCCTGGCTTCCTGCCCGGCACCGGTCAGGAATACAATGGTGTGATTGCCCACGGCGCCAAGATGCTCTTCGCCTTTGGCGAGGCCACGGTGCCCAAGGTGACCGTCACCCTCCGCAAGAGCTATGGCGGTGCACACATCGTCATGAGCTGCAAACAGCTGCGCAGCGACATCAACTATGCCTGGCCCACGGCCCAAATCGCCGTCATGGGTGCCAGCGGAGCCACCGAGGTGCTTCACGGCCGTGCCCTCAAGGAAATCGCCGACCCGGAAGAGAAGGCCAGATTCATTGCAGAGAAAGAGAAGGAGTACAACGACCTCTTTGCCAATCCCTACAACGCTGCCAAATACGGCTATATCGACGACGTCATCGAGCCGCGCAACACCCGCTTCCGCGTCATCCGCGCTTTACAGGCCCTGCAGACAAAGAAGGACACCCTTCCCATGAAGAAACATTGCAACCTTCCACTCTGAAACAAGTTCATTCAAATAATAACAAACAAACCAAAAACATCAAAACACTATGAAGAAAGTATTGTTTTCTGCCATCGCAGCCGTAGCCGTGTTCGCAATGGTTGCATGCAACAACAAGAAAGGCGAGGAGCCCGTCGACACCACCGCTGCCACCGAAGAGTGCACCATGCAGTGCGACAAAGCCCGGTGCAACGCCGAGTGTTGCCAGTGCGGCGACGAGTGCAAAGCCGCCCAATGCGCCGACTGCACCAAGTGCGGTACCCCCGAAGCCGAAGGCGAGAACGCCGGCAAATGCTGCAAGGCCGAGGGCGCTGTCGAAGGCCAGGCCTGCACGAAGGCCGAAGGCGGGAAGTGCTGCAAGGCCGAAGGTAAAGAGTGCGGGAAAAAATGCGGGAAAGCACAGTGACAATCCACTCGTCAGGGTTCAAGGGTTCAAGGGTTCAAGCCCACAATTTCTTGAACCTCTTGAACTCCTTGAACCCCTTGAACTTCTTGACATCTTCTATATAACTACATCGAAAGACACGGAAAACACTAAAATCATTTTCGCTCTTTTCGTCTTTTTAGATGTTATAATCTCTTTTGGTTTCGATTGTTCGAAAAGGACGCTGAAAAGAAAGAAAAGAAAGGTAACGTTTTGATGTTTCATCCAACTTTAAAAAGAAAGAATGAATACAATTTATAAATTATTATTGACATGTCTGACGGGCCTGTCGATGCTGACGGCCACGGCTCAAGAGCAGCCTCCGACAGGGGGCCGGCATGAAGGCTGTCCGATGCACCGGATGACACCGTCGATGGACTTCGTAAGCGTCAAGACATGCTATGCTCCACAGCTGAGGGCTTTTGTCGCCGTGGACAGCGTGGAGTGCTGTGTGCATCTGGTCGGCATGACCGACGGCAGACTGGACACGCTTGGCGTCTTCAAAACCGACAACACGTACAAACGCCACGACCTGAAGAACATACTGCGTCCCGTGAGCGTCAGCGCAATGGGCGAATATGTCATTGTGCTGGCGTCGGCAACGAACGATTCGGCATATGTGGCCATACTTGACAAGGAGATGCACGAAGTGGCACGCCGCGCCTTCAGCAGTCCTATGTATGCCATGCGCCGCGACGGTGGGGCCTTGACGGTTGTCGGACGCAACCCATACGGCTACGACATCAACGTCGTTCCGCTGCACCGACTCGACTTCGACAAGTTCGCCAATGGCGACATAATGACTCACCACTATCGCGTCGCCAAGCAGGCGGAGAAGATCAAGAGCAGCGACCCCGTCGGCGTTGGCCTCACCGCCACGGCTGTGGCGGTAGTGTTCCTTGCCTTGGTATGCATCGCCCTGATCATCAGTGGCTCGGGCCGACTGATACAGAATGCGGAGGACAAGCAGAAGAACAAAGGCAAAAAGACACCCTCCATCAAGCCTGTCAGCGATGGAAGCAGCGTCGCCGAGAGTAAAGAACAGGAAGTGCCGGCCGCCATCGCCGCCGCGATACACCTCTACAACGGCGAGCTGCACGACGAGGAGGATACCGTGATCACCATCCAGAAGGCAGAACGCGAATGGACGCCCTGGAATGCCAAGTACTATAACATGAATCAATATTTCAACAACAGAAGATAATCATGAAAAACTATAAGCTCAAGATAAACGGCAACGAATACAACGTCGACATCAACGAAGTTGAAGGTCAGAAGATAAAACTTGACGTGAACGGCACCTCTTATGTCGTCACTGTCGACCAGGAAATGAAGCAGCAGCGCAAGCCTGTTGCCAGCGCTCCGCGTCCGCAGGTGACGCCGGCCGCCAGCGGCGCCGTGCAGAAAAACAACGCACCTGCCGCAGGCAGCAAGGTGACCACACCCCTGCCGGGCACCATACTGGATGTGTTTGTGAGTGTCGGCGACGCCGTCAAGGAAGGCCAGACTGTGGTGCTGCTCGAAGCCATGAAGATGGAGAACAACATCGAGGCCGATGTGGCCGGCACCGTCAAGGAGGTCAAGGTCCGCAAGGGCGACAGCGTCCTCGAAGGCGACGTGTTGGTTGTTATCGGCTAGTATGACTCGCTGAAGATAAAGTTTTTAAAAAAAAACAGAGAAAAATGATTGACTTGTTAGCAACAGGTGGCTTCATGGAGTTCATGCAGACGCAGCTGGTCCAGTTTCTGGAATATACCGGTTTCGCCAACGTGACCTGGGGCCACATAGCAATGATATTTATCGGCTTGGTGTTCATCTTTCTGGGCATCAAGTTCGAGTTTGAACCGCTGCTGCTGGTTCCCATCGGATTCGGCATGCTCATCGGCAACATCCCGTTCTATCCCGGACTGAAGATCGGCATCTACGAACAGGGCTCGGTGCTCAATATCTTGTACCACGGAGTGCAGAACGGCTGGTACCCACCCTTGATATTCCTTGGCATCGGAGCGATGACCGACTTCTCGGCGTTGCTCTCCAACCCCAAGCTGATGCTTATCGGCGCCGCCGCCCAGGTGGGTATCTTCGCCGCCTACATGGGCGCCTTGGCCCTGGGCTTTATGCCCAACGAGGCCGGCGCAATAGGCATCATAGGCGGCGCCGACGGCCCCACCGCCATATTCATCTCCAGCCAGCTGGCTCCAGACCTGATGGGTGCAATCGCTGTGTCGGCATACAGCTACATGGCTCTGGTGCCCGTCATCCAGCCACCAATCATGCGCTTGCTGACCACCAAGAAGGAACGCACCATACGCATGAAGCCGCCACGCCAAGTGTCCAAACTGGAGAAGATAACATTCCCCATCGTCGGCCTGCTCTTCTGCGCCTTCATAGTGCCGAGCGGTCTGCCCCTGTTGGGCATGCTCTTCTTCGGCAACCTGCTGAAAGAGTGCGGTGTCACCAAGCGTCTCAGCGAAGTGGCATCCAACGCTGTTGTCAACATCTGCACACTGCTTATCGGCATCACGGTGGGTGCCTCGACACAGGCCTCGGTGTTCCTCACCGGCAAATCGATAATGATTTTCGGCCTTGGCGCCGGCTCGTTCATCGTCGCCACCTTCTGCGGTGTGCTGTTTGTGAAGATAATGAACCTCTTCCTCAAAGAAGGCAACAAGATCAACCCGCTTATCGGCAACAGCGGCGTCAGCGCAGTGCCCGATGCGGCACGCGTGTCCAACAACGTCGGACTGGAATACGACAAGACCAACTATCTGCTTCAGCACGCCATGGGCCCCAACGTGGCCGGCGTGGTGGGCTCGGCAGTGGCTGCCGGTATCTTGTTGGCATTCCTGCACTAAAAAACAATAAAACAATAATATCATGAAACGTCTAAGCATCATCATCGCGTGCCTCGCCACTATGGCGCTGACGGCATGCAGTTCGTTATCGTCGGCCACGTCGGGCAACACCGTTGCAAACGCGTCGGGACAGGCTTGCGGCACTGCCGTGCAGGGACTCTACTCGTCCTATTCGAAAACCGGCACCATCGACCTCACCAACACTACCAACCTCAACAATGCCTTGACCCTCGCCACAGCATACACCAACCTGAAGCAGAACAAAGACAGTCAGGACTATCGCAAGTCGTTCACCAACGGACTGATAGCCAGTTCGGCAGGCCTTGTCACCCAGGCCACTGCCTCGGGGTTTGTCGACACACTGCTTGCATCGACGGGATTGAGCAACATCAACACCCAGAACATCAGCCAGACGGCGACTGCCGTTGCAACAATCATCACGCTGCTCAATGCTCTGAAACAATGAACAACGAGGTTTTGAACAACATGAAAACGCGGCGTTCCTGCCGCGTTTTTGACACCATGATGCCGGAGCGCCCACTCATTGTTCTATCATGGCAAGACGTCTGCTGACAATAACCACGCTGGCGCTGCTGGCGTTTTCTCTTTCGGCACAGGGCAGCCTCGAGAAAGGTATGGCAGCCGAGACCAAAAACCTCGACGACCTGGCCGAAAGCTATTTCCGCCAAGCCTCCGACACCAACCTCGATGCAGCCTTGCATCTTGGCATGCTGCTCGAACGGCAGGAACGCTACCTCGAAGCCTCGCATTGGCTCGCCAAGGCCGACAGCGGAGCCGTCGCAATGACACACCTGGCTCGCTGCCACGGAGAGTTGCAACGATGGAACGAAGCCAAGCTGTCGGCCGAGAAGGCCATCGAACTGGCAGCCGACGAAGACCATGCGCTGCGCTCCAACGCAATGGCCACCCTCGCCCTTGTCTACGCAGCCGAAGAAAGCTACACCAACGCCCTCGCATGGGCACACAAAGCCGTGGACGAAGACCCTCGGTCGGCACGGGCTTATAATGCCATGGGCATCATACTCTTTCGACGCGGCAACGACAACGAGGCTATACAGAAATTCCGTCAAGCGCTCCAGAAAGACCCTCGGAACACCGATGCAATCTTCAATCTGGGGACAATGTACTGCTACCGTGGCAACTACGACCATGCCATCGGCACACTCCGTAAAGGGCTGAAGGAAAACCGTCGTTCCACAAAGCTTTTCTATTGTCTTGGCTGGGCTTTCATGCTTAAAGGCGAGACGGAAAAAAGCATCGAATGCCTGCAAAGCGTAATAGAGCTCGACTCCGGCTACGTCAACGCCTACAACCGTCTGGGCGACATATATTTTTCACGTGCCGAATACAACCAGGCCATCGAGCAGTACCGCCATGCCATACGCATAGCCCCCGACCTGACAGAGGCCTATAGACTGCTGGGGCGCACCTACACCGAGACAGGCGCCTACGGCAAAGCCATCACAGTCTACCAGAAAGCTGTCACCATCGCACCCAAGGATGCCGAGACATACTGTCGCATTGCCGAACTCTATGCCCGGCAGAAACAACCGAAACGCGAACAGAGCAACTACCGCCGTGCAGCACGTCTCGGACACAAAGAGGCCCGACAATGGTGCACACGCCACGGAGTGACCTATTGAGCGGACGGCACCGTCCAATAAACAATTAAAAACCGACAATCAAAAAACAACAACCGCCCTCCATGAACGGACTGAATTATTATCTTGCACAGGTACAGGAGATTTTCGACAACGAAAGTTTCTCTGCCGAACCACACGGGCTGTACGACCCCATAGAATACACCTTGCGGCTTGGAGGCAAACGTATCCGTCCGACCCTGCTGCTGGCCGCCGGTTCTATGTTCGGCGCCGACATAGCCTCGCTGCGCGACGCCGCACTCGGCATCGAGACATTTCACAACTTCACACTCCTCCACGACGACCTGATGGACCGCTCGCCCATGCGCCGCGGACAGCCGACCGTCTGCACCAAATGGGACGAGAACACTGCCGTGCTCAGCGGCGACACCATGTATGCCCTCGCGTGGCGATACTTCCTGCGGCAACCCTCACCACGTCTGCGCGACATACTGCGGTGTTTCAACGAGACAGCCATCGAAGTCTGCGAGGGTCAACAGAAAGACATGGATTTCGAGCACATGGCACTCGACAAGGTAAGCATAGACGCCTATCGCGACATGATACGCCAAAAGACCGCCGTACTGCTGGCAGGAGCACTGAAAATCGGCGCCTTGTACGCCGACGCCCCCGAACCGGATACGATACGGCTCTACCAGTTCGGCATCCACCTCGGCCTTGCCTTCCAACTTCAAGACGACCTTCTCGACGCATATGGCGACACCGTCGTTTTCGGCAAAAAGACAGGACAGGACATAGTCGACAACAAAAAGACATACCTCCCTCTGGCGGCTTTCGGGCTCGGCAACGAAGAACAGAAAAAAGACATCGTGCACCTCTTCGCGGCAAAAGACAACATGGACGGCGACAAAAAAGTGCGACTCGCAATGCAGCTCTACAATGCCGTCAAGCTGCGAGAGACCGTGGAGCAGGCTGTCGACCTCGAGTTTCAGCAGGCACGCGGATACCTTGACGACATACGTATCGACGAAGAACGCAAAAAGCCTCTTCGCGAAATGATGGCAACGCTAAATGACAGAAAAAAGTGATTTTTTTTGCCATATAATAAAAAAAATGTATATTTGCAAAATAAACCCTGACAGGACAAACAATAACAACAAATTAATAATCAACACACTAAAAACATCATGAAAAAAGTATTTGCTTTGATGTCAATAGTAGGACTGTTGACATTTGCCAACTTCAACAACGTGATGGCCCAGGATGCCACACCGGCCGAAGCCACCGAACAAGTCGCCGAAGCCACCGACGAGATTGCTGCCGAAGCCGCCACCGTCGAAGAGGATGAAGTAGTAGCTGCTGCCAGCGACGAGACTCGCTCGTTCCACCAGGTGCTCAAAGAGAAGTACATCCAGGGCGGTGCAGGTTGGATGACCCCCGTGCTCCTCTGCCTTATCTTCGGTATGGCCCTCATCATCGAGCGCATCCTCTACCTCAACATGGCCACCACCAATGTCCAGAAACTCCTCGACGGCATTGAGGAAAATGCCAAAAACGGAAACTGGGAAGGCGCCCGTGAACTCTGCGCCGACACCCGTGGCCCCGTGGCCAGCATATTCGTGCAAGGACTCGACCGTATGGACCAGGGACTCGACAACGTGGAGAAGGCTGTGACCAGCTACGGCGGCGTCCAGATGGCCCGTTTGGAGAACAACCTCACTTGGATCTCCCTCTTCATCGCCCTTGCTCCTTCGTTCGGATTCCTCGGCACCGTCGTCGGAATGGTGCAGGCCTTCGATGACATCGAGAGCGCAGGCGACATCAGCCCGACCGTCGTTGCCGGTGGTATGAAGGTTGCTCTGTTGACGACCATCTTCGGTCTTATCACCGCCATCATCCTTCAGATCTTCTACAACTATATCCTCACCAAGATCGAAAGCCTCGTCGACCAGATGGAGAACGGCTCGATCAGCTTCATGGATATCCTTGTGAAATATCATAAATAAACGATGGTTCTTTGAAACAGGCGTTTATCCCGCCACTGCATAGCGTAATCGGAATTGCGTCAAGCAAACGTTTTCAATAAGCCAACTGACCAATGGGATTTTGTCCACATTGGCATGGCGGGAAAACGAGGGATAAAATCCAAAGGTAAGTTTCAACTTCAGAAACAAAACTTTAAACTTTAACTTCAAAAAAGAACCGGATATGAAAGAATCAACACGAAAACTCATCACCCTTATCGCTCTGGGCATCGCTGTCGTGTCCACTGTGTTGAGTGTGCTCTTCGCGGTATATAACGGAGGTACGAAAGAGTTGTTGGCTGTTAAACACAACGGCCTCTTCGACGCCACCTTCTGGATCCTCGTCGCACTTATCGCCATCTCCATTGTCGCCATCCTTCTGTTTGTCGTCAAAGGTCTGGCAAAGCATTTTGCCGAAGACAAAGGCTACTGGAAGAAATTCCTCGGAATTGTACTGGCGATAGTGGTGGTATGCGTCGCTGCCTATGCCCTGTCTGGCGGCAACGATGTAAGCCCCGCCTTAATGGAGAAACACAACATTTCCGTCGCCACCTCGAAACTGATCGGTGCCGCCTGCTACGTGGTATACATCCTTGTCATAGCAGCCGCCTGCGCCATTGTCTACACCGAGGTCGCAAAATCTCTTAAAAAGAAATAAATCATGGCAAGAAAGACTCCCGGACTCAACACCGGCGCAATGTCCGACATCTCGTTCCTGTTGCTGGCCTTCTTCTTGATGGTCTCCAACATCAACACAGACATGGGTATTGCCCGCAGGCTTCCCCCTCCTCTCCCGGAGAATACGGATGTACCCGATGTTCGTGAGCGCAATATCTTTGCAGTATTTGTCAGTAAGGACGACCGCATGCTCTACAACAACGAGTACGGACGCATCGAGAACCTGAAAGATCGTGCCAAGGAGTTCCTTGGCAATCCCAACAACCTTCCTAACCTCCCCGAGAAGGAGATGACGGAAATACCGGGATTGGGCAGGGAACACAACCCCTACCCCGTGTCTAAAGGTGTCATCTCGCTCCGCAACGACCGCGGCACATCCTACGACATGTACCTCCAGGTGCAGAACGAACTCACCGCTGCCATCAAAGAGATGCGCGACGAACTGTCACTTGAATGTTTCGGCAAGAAATCGGCCGATATAACCGAAGAACAGCGCGAAGCCCTCGAACAGGCCATCCCCATGGCTATCTCCGAGGCCGAGCCCACAAAGATAGGAGGAAAATAATATGGCACGTTTTACCGGTAAAAAAGCAAAAGAGACGCCCGAATTGAACATGGGCTCTATGAGCGATATTATTTTCATGCTCCTCTTCTTCTTCATGGTCATCACAACCATGCGCGAGAGCTCCCTCTATGTGCAGATCATACCGCCACAGGGATCCGAGGTGGTCAAACTCGAAAAGAAGAGCCTCGTCAGCTACATCAATATCGGTGTCCCTCAGCCCGACCAACAGAAGAAATACGGTACCGAGCCACGTATACAGCTCAACGACCAGATTTCCGAAGTGTCGGACATTATCACCTTCTGCGAACTTGAACGTTCGGCACGCCCAGAACCCGACCGTCCCTTGATCACCACTGCCATCAAGGCCGACAAACAGGTCCGCATGGGTATGATATCCGACATAAAACAGGAGCTTCGCAAGGCTGGTGCACTGAAGATTTTCTACAACGCAAGCAAAGGTCAACGCAAGAGCTGACACCGTTTGTCTCTTCAAGACAGTCGTTTGCCTGCTAAAACGAAAACGATGGATGCACACAAGACCTACTCTGTGAACAAAAGGGCGACCTCATACGATGGCCGCCCTTTTTTAATTGATAATTGAAATTACCAACGCTGGTAACACATTCTCCTTGACTCCTATACAAGCCCCGTATAAAAGGGCGCCGAAAATAATTTTGCCATTTCA